>Ga0116229_10003621_pt1 | contig 25445 bp, 23 predicted proteins | sample S1TSphgellanicum_3_FD_87313 | JGI IMG/M metagenome (GOLD analysis project Ga0116229, IMG submission 87313) | Host-associated microbial communities from peat moss isolated from Minnesota, USA - S1T2_Fc - Sphagnum magellanicum MG | ecosystem: Host-associated > Plants > Peat moss > Unclassified... | reverse complement strand
TCTCTCTCTCTCTCTCTCTCTCTCTTTTCTGCCTCTCCCCCGCTCTTCTATGTGTACTATATTCGGTCCACAGTTCACGACGGAGCAGGAAGACGAAATCCTTCGCTTTTTCAAACCCCTACCTAAAAGGCAATCTATTGCCGATCGAGAGCATCATGGCGTCATCCTTCTCGTCGGATTCTGGTGCGGACTGTACATAATTCTCGTCTCCGCTGCTTCTCTGATGTCTCTGGGTCCTGATAATCCTTCTCACGATCTCCTTCATATGTGCACAATGTACTTTGCTATTCTCTCTCTCTCTCTCTCTCTCTCTCCAGTTTCAGTTTTGCATTATTGTGATTTCATCTTTGCAGAGCGTTTCTTCTTCTCTATCATCCCTGGTCGTATGTTTCCTGAAGAACTCTTTCATGTCTGCTAGATTAACTTGCTCTTCTTGTTCTTGTTCTTGTTCTTCTTCATGGATCTCGTGCGTTTTACATCTTTGCAGTGGAGTATATATTACGAATCCAGGCAAGAATTTCATTTCCTTGTTTGAGAATCGAAGCTGAAGGAAAGCTATATTATGGTGTATTCTGTCAAGATGATTTTGTGCCGTTGTCTGGTGGCCACTGGATCATGACTAGATTAGAAGGGGAGAAAGGTCTTTGGAAACTGGAGAGGGATGGATATCCAGATATGGCAGATGAAGCTGAGAATGTGCAGTAGGGGAGAAAAATCTTTGAAAATTGTGGAAGGATGGTTATCTGGATATCGAAGAGGAAGCTGTGAATGTGCAGTAGTGGAGAAAGGTCTTTGGAAACTGGACAAGGATGGGTTATCTGGATATGGCAGATGAAGCTGAGAATGTGCAGTACAGAGTGACACCAAGGAGAGTTTGGAAAACAAGATTGTGCACGGACATGAATGCAGCTTGCTTGGCCATACCCAAACAAAGATCTGGATGCTTGCCATCCATGGTGCAAAATACCAAGTTTGTACCTGCAGATGATGCCCATAAGCTCTCAGAAGATCTTGACACATTCCTTATATAGTTTTACTGCCACCGACAGTAATCACAAATCCCATAAAGCTGATCTTGCTCGATACAGTATGGAGTTTGTGAAGGACAACCGTTCAAGGATTCTTCTTTGATTATCAGCCTACACTGCACAGCATCTATGGAAGGTTTTCGGTTCTTACAATTGTGGAATTGAATGTCTGTTGAGTTTCACTTCAGGGACTGTGAAAGTCGTAGCGTTGGAGAGAAGAAAGACAAACCCTTGGATTTACACAACTGCAATGAATGGGTTTTCAAATTTTCTGTATTTCTTTGATGTGCACAGAAGTGGAACCAAACCTGCATCTATACTGCCCATGCTAGCTACGATATATCTGTGTGAGCTCACATATATCAAGCTGGAGGTTGGACACATGGGAACTTGCACCAACAGCTCTGCAGTGTGACGGGGCAGGTTCTGCACTTTCAAGAGGTTGGTCTTCTTCTTCTTCTTCTTTCACAGTTGATACGTTCTCTGATTTATCCTCTTCACAAATTACATCAACAAATAAATCTGTGTGTGTTCATTCCATGTTTGGTCATGTCACATTCAACACTTTTGTAGTCGTTGTTCATGCAAATACTCCCTGCAGGTTTGTATTTGGACACAATAGGTCTGAGTAATAGAGCTGAATTTAGCAGCATCACATAAAATCTAGCACAGAGCATAAACTAATCCTATGTGTACATCAAGTCTCTGCGTACATCAAGTTTCAGTTTTCAAGGAGAGATTTCAATAGAGAGTTGAAGCCAATCTGGATCGGTTATAGTCCTTATGTACAGATTTGATGGATAGCTGAAAGATTTTTAAGCATAGTTTATGATAACATAACTTACATAATAAGTTCGAAAACTCTTTGAAAAAAAACATATTAGGTTTTAGCCTATCGTATGTGCCAATTTTGTGATGTTGTCAAATTGACAATTGTGCATAGAAAGATTTAGCCAAATTTAGCTATGACCCACTAATATTTAAAATTAAAAAAAGATTTAAACATCCTTTATATTTCCTCTAGTAGCTTCCAAAACAATAATATTCATCCCCCAATTATTATATACATTCTCTCAAGTCCTGCAACGAAAAACTCGAAGTCTCATGTTCTTGCCTCGTTTGAATTTTCCTTTATACCTAATCTCACTTCCCCTAATTTTAGTTTTGTTACAAGATCTTCAAGCAAAGAATCTATACTAATTTCTAGATTTAGATAAAACTTTGAGAAATGTGAGGAATTTGGGTTTCTTTTGCTTCAATAAATTCTTGTGTACCAATAAATTGAGTTTTATGTTGTGTGCTAAATTTGTGAAAGAAAATTGGTGGATAGTTCTTTTTGTTAGTGGTCGTTTAGAAGGAAAGATTTGGGAATTGCAAGTTTGAGGTCTTTTTGTTGTTGTCATTTTTGGTGATATTGTTCATTTGCAATTATGAATGGTGAAAAAGTGAAAGACATCAACTTGTTTGTAGTGAAGGGAGTAGATGTGGAAAAAGCTCTTGTAGGCAAGTGCACAAAAGTTGTAGACGAAATTTTTTTTGGAAATATGAAACACTACCACTTGAAAGTTGCAATTTTTTTTTTGCAAATTTAATCCAAAATTCTAATGACAAATTTTCTAAGAGTTCGTATTAGAAGGATTTTGCATAATCTTTCGTATGGTCATCCGGTGACAATTCCAACAAAATGGAATGTGAAAAATCATAAGAAAGTCTAATTATGTCATTTATTTTTTAATAATTACTTACACATGACTACTTTAACAATTGTTAGAAATTTTGACGATACGAAAGAATAGAAATGATAAAAGGATTGGTTTTACAATGAACTTTCCACCCAACCTTAAGATCATAAAGATGTTACTAATCTTATGTTCCACCTTCAAGCTTTATTTTAATCTACATTGAAGTGAATATCTCTATATGAATTCATGTAAATTTTATCTACCTTAGAAATGCATGCACATACTTAATGCCAATAACTTAATTTATCATATTTCATAGTCTTAAAAATATGTGCATGTAATACAATTATCTCAAATAATTATAACTTGATAAAAATAACTTAAATCATTTGGTAGGAAATTCATATCCATCGAGGATGCCAATGTCATGGAGTTGATTCATATAAATATCAATCCATGACTTGTAATAATTTACATTTAATTTTGAGTTTAATTTCAGTTCATTTTCAATTAGTTTCTAATTAAATTTTAATTCATTTCTAATTCATTTAAAATTTTCTTATAGTTAAATTTTAATTCATTTTTAGTTATTTTTAGTTCAATTTAATTAACTTTTAATTCATTTTCAATTAGCTTTTGGTTCTCTTTTAATAAACTTTTAATAAATTTTTAGTTCATTTTTTTCTTTTTTTCTTTCTTCCTTGTCCTTCAGCCCCAATAGAAAATTTTCCTTCTTTAACTTTTGGGTCTCCTCTAGGTTCTTGTTTTGATTCAGTTTTCAAAAAATTCACAACCCTTTTAATATATTATCATCCATTTTTTGGTAGAAGTGAACCTTTCATGATGTTCCATATTTTGATTGTGGAATTTTATTTTCCCAACAAGACATGGCTTGTTATCAAAAATATTATTAATCTTTTCGAAAAATATTTCCTAATGGTCTTTCACATTTTTTTATATCTCTTTTGGTTCCCTTTCCCCAATGGCTTAAGCTTGGATTTTGGCGTTAGATCTTTTGAACATTATCCATTTAAGCTTTCCTTAATCATATTTATACACACCCATCTCATTCATTTTTCAACGGGAGGTGCAACTTGTTTTTTATATTTTTTTTACCATTCAACACATGACATGTTTAATGTGACAACCTAACACATATTCTTGTTGTTCCCTTGGTCGAATTATTTTCTTCCCTTTCATGGGGAATGAGTCAAGAATAAAAAGTTTAAAACATGCCTTTAATAATTACTTTCTGATGATTGGGAGTAATTTCAAATGGAACATTTTTTTCAAGCATAAATGCAAATAATAATTTTATCTTTAGTTATGGGTGCACGAATAATTTTGCCCAATTTTGATTCTACTTTTATGGCACCCTCCCCCCCCCAACGTCAATTATAACAAAGGTTAGTTTTGGGGCACATTAGGGAATTTGTGTGTGATTCTAATGTTTTTAACCTTTTTATTTTAACTTTGGCACTTTAAAAACATTTCATGTATTGTTAACTTTGCACTCATTGAACATAGATTTCATTTGTTCAAATTCCTTGTTGGATTTTTAACCATATCCAAACCTTGAACTTCCCATAAACTTTTATGGTCAACATTTTTATACACTATTTGGTTAGTGGTCCATTTGGCATGGTGTTTTTGAACATTTTTGAAATTTTTTTGACTCTAAAAATTTAACTAATTACTTCATTCAACTTCACCAATTCTGTACCCATGTGATCACTGATCGCATTCCTAGGTCCATGGTTAAATTTTTTGGTATTAATTGATTTTTAACTTTGTTTAAGTGTTTTCGTGACTTTTATCCAATTACAATGGGGAAGATGTTTTGTTGACTAATGAGCAAAGCTTTATGTTTAAAATTTCATGATACATTTTGTTTTTCATTTGTCACTGTATCAATTCAAGTTGATAGTTAAAAAAAGTTGTGGAATTATGGTGCATAGTATTCGAGCAACTTTGTATGCCCATTTTAATTGGAGGTGCTTTAAATAGACATTACAAATATTTTGAACACCATCTCATGTAACGTCATCTTTCAAGAGCTTTAGATGATAAGAACCCAATGTATTAGTTTTTTTTTGTTTGTTCATTTTATGTGTTTTAAGTTTTTTTGTTATTTAACCATCATCCTTCATCAAAGGTTTTATTTATCATTATTATTTTAGAAGTTGAGTCACTTAAGCTTATTAGGTAAATAATTAATAACTTATTAGATAAGTAACATAAACCTAAACCTATTTAATAGGTTAGCTTACACACTTGGTATGTCTAAATTAAGTCTAATAATAATGTTAGTAGGTACTTACATAACTTCCTAAATAACATATAAACATAGGTAGTTTAATAAAAAATTATAAATATAATCCTAATATGCACATGTAAAGCTCAATAGACTATAACCTACATGTTACATCGATACATGCATTTATTAATAAGCATTTCTTCCTTACTTAAGTTAACCTACCCATAACCTATTTAGTTACGTAATGTCGCAACCCCACTTTGGCCAAGTGTGGGGGTGAAGCCCAACACCTGGAAAAGTTGGAGGTTTGGAGCCCTCCGGGACTCCCGAATGTTTAGAGCTCGACAGCAAGGCCCAAAACACCTGGCATTGGGGTGTTTTTGGTGTCATTGGAAAGGTCTTGAAACGTAGATATCGAAAATGTCCTCGCATTGGCCATTCGGACATCTGCAGCCCAAGTTATTGGCAAAAGAAGGGCCGGGAGTCAAACTGGCAGTTTGACTCCCGACCACTAAAAGTCAGAAATCGACCTCTTCTTAACGTCGCCTTGAAAAGTGCAACACGGCGTTGGAAAGCTTTCGACGAAAGCTACAACTTTGCTTTAGGACTCGTCCCAATCCGAGTTTGGGGCGAGGAGTTATGGCCGTTCAAAGTTCCGGAAGTCCAGCCGAGACAGTTTCGAGACTCAATTTCGGGAATCCCAACAAAATGTGCCATTTGGATGTAGCCTCGGCGACTAGCCGCAAAGAATACTATAGGGAGTAAGGTGGTGGCTTACTCCCAAGTTCGGGCCGTGATGAGTCTTGTTTGTCCAAGTGCCCGTGGCAAGTCCCAACACCCAGGGGTGTCCCGAATGCTAAACTAACCTTTTTGGGTTAGTTTTTGGATGCAGATTCACCCGAGCTAAAGTAGTCCCTCTTCCTAGTCTAATCCCTAGACTCCCAACTCGACCCTTTACCCCTTTTTAAAGTTGAAAGCCGGGAGCGTGCTACTAAGTCACAATTTCCGCAACTTGACTTTGTGAAACCCTCAAGTGGATTTCACCCCGTGACTTGGGAGTGCGTCATGTAAATAATGTAAAAAAATTCAAATTCATTTAATACAATATTTTTTTTAAAAATTCATGGAAGTTGATTATAATATGTTAGTTGAAAATCATGTTAATTGTAATATCTTGATTTTTAAAATCACCTTATTAAGTGGTGGCGCAATAATTAAAAAATTGATTCTTCAATGTGGAAGTGAAAATTTCAAATTTTCACACTTACAATTTTGATTATTTATGTGACCTAATTAAATAATTTAGGTTGCAAAGTCTACTAAACCACTTAGCTTAATTTACTTAGCCGAGCCTAAATGGCTTGACATAATTTGAATGGTTTAGTTTATGTGGGTTAACAAGTAAATAAATAAAATAAACCCAAGGCGTTTTTAGTTTGTTGACATGTGGTTTTTCCCAATTTCTAATGGGAGTATAAGATTGAATTCCTCAAAAGTCATTACTCTAACTACTTATTAAGAAGTTAGGCATTAGTTGTCCCTACCATAGTTTTTAGGATTTTGTTAATTTTTTACATGTTCTTGTTAAATGAAGTAGATGTGAACAATTTGGGGCCATTCATTTTCAAGGCATATTTGAAATCAACATGAAAGTTTATTCCCTTAGGGGCTATAACATGTGTGCCCTTGTTTGAATAAATGGTTGAAAAAATGCACATTTCACCTTCAACAAAATATTTCAAAAAGATTTCACGACCGTTCTTTTATTAACATCATTTCTAATTTACCTTTTGATTCACACCAAACGCATTTGAAGTAATGTGCAGGGTCAAGTGTAGGTGTTTAGTTGTCAATTTGCCCAGTTTTTTTACTTAGTTTCAAATGTTTTCTTTATCGCGTTGTGCATTAAATTAGGTTTTCCCATCCTTTGGATATCACATTACATTTGTAACAAGCTTTTGGACCTTATGGAGATCCACCTTTTTTGCTACATTCATGGTGGGGAAAACATAACATCACATGATGTTGTGTGAAATGTTTTGGTGGCCATTGTAAAAGATGCAAAATTTCATATCTTACAAAAACAGACGCATGTCATTTCTTCCCTTACATTATAATTTTCACATTGTTGAATTGACATTGTGTTATCAATCAATGGTCTTTGCACATTAGCAAACATTATCATTATTGACCCCATTTAAGTTGATTTGGTTTCAAAAACATTTTTTTTAACGGGGTTATTATGACAATTGTAGTTCAAACAAAGGACAGTTTTCATCGTTGATCGGGTTTCGGCAAACATGTTTCTCCTTCCTACTATAGAGGTTTTCAAATGTCTACACCAATAAATAAAAGAATTTTTTCATTGATGTGCTAACATGGCATGAAAAACAAAAGGCATTAAAGGCTTTCCTCTTTAATTTTGTACACATTTTATAAACATAAGGTGTCAATGGCATTATAGCGTGTGTAAGTAATCTATATTTTGAAATGTGCAATTATAATATGTGAAGGTTCGTCTAAGCTAGGTGTCTTTTCAAAAGGTCTTCCCCTTTCTTTATTTGATATGTTTTTCGCAACCAAAGAGGGTTTGGGAACTTGATGCTCCCCTTATGGTCTACCCTTTTAGGTGGTTCATTTGTCTTCTTGGACATGGGTCTTTTCATTTTGTTCCTTGGTCTCCCCCTTTTTTGGGTGTTTCAAATTTTTTTATGATTAACAAGGTTGTCCTCTAAGCCTAACTGACATAAGTTAACATCAATTAACATGTGCCTTTTCATGCCCATAATATTTAATAATTCTTCTTGTTTAACAATAATGATGATGATGAACTATTAATGGAAAGCAATGCAAAGCCCAAGTAATTGAATACTTAATTCCAAATCCTGTATATAACAAAATACATTAAACATTCTAGACGGTGTTTCATACGTTGTAGCTCTACTACTCCTAGTTCTATTTATAGCACCAAACTTTTGGGCAAAAGTGTTGAGAACTTTTTACTCTTCAATTGAACGAATGATTGGAATAAATTCATACATGAAAATGCAAGAAAACTTCCAAATGGTGAGATTGGGTGAATTAAAATGGCAACATTTACACTAGTATGGTTTGGGTGATGTTTTGAGTGTGTACAATATGGCAATGGTTACATTGATGCGGTTTGAATGATATTCAATATATACACTTTTGTGGTGCAATAGATATTTTTGTCATCTTCAATGACTACATTTACATTGACATGCTTAAGGTAATATTTTGTTGTGCTCAATAGAAATGTTTACACTGATGTGGTTTAGGCTACATTTTGGTGGCTTTCAATCGCAACACTTGATATTTTATTCATATTCAATGGCAACATTGACACTGAATGTGATCCAGTTGATATTTTGGTCATTTTTCACATTGAATAGGTTTTTGTCACATGGTTGAGTTCACCTATAACAATTGAGAAATACTTATGTTGGATTTTAAAGTGAACTAAACCGAACCATCCTATGTTCAAACAAAGTGAAAGAAAATTGAAAATTCCACATGCAAACATATTGAAATGGAGACATTCTGTGTCAAACAAAAGTTCACAAATTGCACTATACATGGAACAAGTTGAAACAAATGGAGCAATTCTTATGCACACATCCACAAACCAAAAAAGGGTGTGACTAAAATCATGCCCACAAAAGGATTTGAACCTGACAACTTAGTAAAAACGTAGTAACATATGCACCACTCATATTAGAAAATTATTATTAGGGTTTGTAAGAAAGGGGGGGATCATTGGGGGATTATGGGTTTGCAAATAATACTCTTGTATGTCTGTGTCAATCCAAACTGTAGTGATATTCTCGTATAGAGGAAAATAAATGGAATGTGACAAATCTAGAGCTTTCCAAGCACCAGCTACACCACCCACCCACTCGCATCACTCATTAACCAACCAAAAGCAGCACAGCTCTATATATATATGTGTGTTTGATTCAACTACCCAATGGCCAAAACAAGCTATTCAAGCCAAGGCAACAACTCCAAACAGCAATCTTGCTACAATCAACAAGCTGCTGCACTTCAATAGCCAAAAATGAGCTATTCTCACCAAGACAACTACTCCAAACAGGAATCTTGCTGCTATGAACATGCTGCACTTCAAAGGACTCTACAAGCCATGTATGTTCCAGCTCAAGCTGAATTGCCTCACATCACAGTTGAATCAGTTGACCAATCCCTTTGTAATGAGGGCTACATACATGGGTGGGTGCAGGGGGCAGGGGGGGGAGGGGGGCTTCATTCCCCTTCCTTTACCAAACAGTGCTGAATCAACACTAAGGAAGAAGGGTCTGTCTGAAGAGGAACTCTGCTCATGAATCAATGACTGGGCCTGAGAAGAGAGAATCTTCACTGGCTACTAGTTTTGGGTGTGGATCTATTGGCAAAGTTGGAACAAAAAAAATACACAAAAGCATGAGGATCATCATGCCACATAATGGTAAGTCAAAAAACAATAATGCATATCCTGCACTGCCCTGGGGCATGGAAAATCTCTCAGGCAGCTTCTCAATGGAATGGGTTGCTACCAGCAGTCTGTGAGAAGAGCTGAGGCCCTCCTCCATAGACAGCAGCACCTGTGGAGAAACCACTTGCTCCCCCACTTGGCCTGCAACAAACATGTGATCTGTATTGTAAACTCACCAGGAAGACTGGAACTTCCCATAAAGAACTAAAAGCCAGAGATGGTCCCACTGTGGCAGCTAAACACATTGAATGTTAGCCCACAGTGCAGGCATATCTCCAGGCTTAGAGTGCATGGTGACCACTCAAAGCTCAGAAAAGCCAAGACACTTTAGAAACCAAGATTTCAAATTTATATTATGCAAACAACCATGCAGGTATTGACTTACAACACTGTAGAAGTCGAACGGTTGCCAAATCCAAATCCTCCTGTAAAGCATAAACCACAAGCATCAGAGGCAGGCAAGCACACCACACAATTAGCACCCTCAAAACTACCTACAATTGCTCTCATCATTTTGTAACCTTCTGCTCAATCAATCAACTTGGTGCCACACTCAACACTCTAAGCAGGGGCCTCATAGAGCATGCTTTGAAATATAAATTATCTGGCATTCAGACAAGTACTAAAAGACAATATCCAATAGTCAAAATGCTACCTTGGATTGCAGTAGGTGGGTACTGAGGCATGGGCTGCCCCCATTGTTGGGTTCCCTTTTGGTGGAAGGGCATCATCATCATCCCATTTGGTGGAAGAGCAGCATGGAGTGATGCTAAATTGAACTGCCAAAATCAAATGAAATGTTTTTTGATACTTATTACAGCACAGATAGATACGTCTACCTGAGTTTTAGACTGTACAGTGATACCCAAATTGACTTACCAAACCACAAGCATCCCAAAGCATTAGTAGGATACACGAGTCAAGTTCTACTTGGATGCTACTGTAATGCCACAAACACAGCTGATGGGCTTGATTTGTATTTCTAGATTCCTTTCCAGATTCCATTTGGATTCAATCCAGCTAACAAGATCCCCTCTGGACTTCTTCCAGCTACCAAGATCCCAACTTGGAAGTAGTATGGTGACAGGCTCAATCACAACCCACACTACCAGTAAGCTGAAGCTTGAAGATGAGAAATGACTTCACCAATTTTGATGTGGGGTCTAGAGGAACATATTAACACAATGTATGAAAAAACTTCTGATGTGAAAGATGAGAAAGAGGAGTCAATACAGGAGCTGGTGGAGAATCATCATCAAATGGATTCCGAGTCCTAGAAGGCTGAGGTCGTCCCTGCACCCAAAGTTTTCCCAAGACCAGTTTTACCCACACTGCACAAAATTGTAAAATGAGAGCCTGAGTATAAATCCCTTAGTACTCTACAAAATGAACTAGGAGACAAATCTTCAAACAAACAGGATTTCACCACCCAAGTCTGATGAATCTTTGTTGGTATGTTGTACCTCCATGTTTCGCATACTAGATTCTAGGTAAGCTGGTGCAAAAAAGTCCTGCAAGTTCAACATCATTCTACTTAGATTACAAACAATATAGGAATGACAGACACCTCCTTCACTGAGAGCCACAAAACTCACAAAGAAAAACCCGTGACTAAAACACAGCTGCTCTCAAAGTCATGTAAACTCCCCCTGTTTATCCCCATAGAGTACCCACAGTAATCCAAGATTAATCCTTGTACTTGACCAAGCACCATCCAGTTCAGCATGGTACTGTGAATGGGAAACTCTCCCTGAACCCAAATGTCTTGTTCTGCAAGACCAATATTATACTAGTCCTATTCCGACTCTAAAGGTTGTCCACAAACAATATACTGCTGCTAAAATCCATACCACATCAAACAGCACTGGATTACAACAAAAATGGAAGGCAGAAGCCAAAGACATGAATGGAACTGTGTACCTGGGGTATCTCTCGTTGAACTCTGGCTGAACCAGAGGAAACTAAATTGAATGTTTCTGTCAAGCTTGAAGGCAATTGTGGCACATTCTGTGTGGATGGTTGTGGTGCTGATAAAATAGCAAACAAACTTGGCTGGTAACAGGGCATGCAAAAAAAACATCTTGTCAGGAGTGCGAGGTTGCAATGAATGTAGGGACAAAACCCAAAGACCACACACAGGATCAACAAAAAAAATCAGATAAAAAAATATTCAAAATGCTCAACAGAAGCATTTTGGGCTGGTGGGTACCTCAGGAATTGGAGGAGGTGCTGGAGCTGGCACAGCAGGAGGCGCCCCAAAAACAGCCCAGGTGTCTCCCACTGCACCAGAACTAGAACCATTCCATGTGTTGCCGCCTGATTGTTTTGGGCCATTACTGAAATTGTGGGCACTGCTGGCCACAAACACATCAGGATAACCCTTTGGTGGAGCAGGTGAATCAGCCACATCAAAAGTGGCCCAACCAGTGCTACTAGACTGAACAGTGCCCCCATGCACACCAGCTGAGAAAGGGTCAGAAACAGATTTGGTTGTTCCAACAGGTGCAAATGGATCAATGACTGAAGTTGGTGCAAATGGATCTGACACAGGTTTTGTCACTGCCACTGGCTCAGCTTCTGCACTAAAATCTATCAAACTTGCTGAGCTGACCCGTTTAAGCTGAGGAGCTGCAACCGCAGGTACTTCTCCATTGCCTAAAAACCCAAGGCTATGGGATCGTCCATCCTTGCGGAATCCAGCCTGCAACAACCACAATTGTCACACAAACCTTCTGTATTTCATCTTAAGAAACACCAAAAGTATATGAGAGCAGTATGAATCCAACTGGAAAATTTCCAATGTGCAATAAATTCCAGCAAGAAAGAACTTGAATCTTACCGGAGAGGTGAGATGCAAGCCTGAGGTCTGAGAGCCTCCGTTAGACTGAGGTTGCTCTACTCTTACAGAAGGAGAATCTTCACCAAGAGAGGCCTTGCCTGAGCGAATGGGTGGAGGAAAACTTGATTGCGAACTGTTATCAGGCCTGCGCCAATGGCCTCGGACTCCCTCACTTACCACCCTCTCTTCACGACGACCCTCCCGTTCATCATAACTTCTTCGACCTGGTTGATGATCTTGTTCATTTCGAAGAGGACTGAGCTTTAGATCAAACTGGCTTCGCTCTACATCTGACTTGCGGGCCCTCTCATTATTCTGTCGATCATTGGTGCTGTCTCCATAAGGACGGCGGGCATCAGCCTTCTGATCTACCCATGACTCAGATCGCCAAGAATCAAAGCCATCTTCTCGGCCAGCCTGAACAGTCCAATCACGAGCACGATAGGCATACATTACAGACCCAAAGTTGTTGCAGCCAAACAGGTTGAAAGAGAATCCAGGATAGTTTTAAACAGGGTCTAACCTGTCGACCTTTAATTGGTGGTAGTTGTTCTCCTGTATACCGTCTCTCTACATACACCTCCTTAATGAAGTTGCGCAATTTGTCTGGATCACTGGACAATAAATGACCAGTTCAGAATCAAAAACCAAATGTGTGAGACCATTGATATTGCTCCAAAATATCCTCTGTATCTCAAATCCCAACAGCAACTTCAAAGGTCTACATCATATAGGTGATATGAAACTTGCCTGTTATCAGGTAGTGGGTTTCGTGCAGGATCCCAGTCCTTGAAATATAGATCACGAGCTCGCTGCAAGAAACATTCACAATATAAAAAAGCACAGCTGCAGCCTAACATACTAGTAGATGGCACAACAAAGAACTTGTTGCATAACTGAGTGACATTCTTGAAGTCCTTTGCTGCAAAATTTCACCTTCCCCAACAGCTGGTACCTGTGAGCTTTTGCAGAACATGAACAGACCCAAAACTGGAAAGCCACCCAAAATCCAAACAGCCAGTGGTCGTTTGTAGATTCTTACCTCATTGCCACCTTCTTGAAGAGCTTGAACTTCTCCAGCAGTGAATTTGGCAAGGGAAATTGACTTTACACGATGTGAAAACTCCCGACTGCAAAAAAACCACAATGTTTGCATAATCTGTCTATCTTTCTTTCCCACAAACATTAGAAGCAAACCGTCCCTGCAGATAGAACTGATGTTACATGTGAAGTGAAGCAATTGTCATCCAACCTCTCTGTCCTCTATGGCCTAGTACAATTTTGTTGCATCAAAAGACCTCATCTCAAAGAAGAATCACCCCCCAGAAAGAACACTAACAATCCATGGGGACAGACCTACAAGAATGCAAGCCACTGAATCATGCAGCATAACATGTAGCTGTAAAGGCTACATTGCCCAGGTAATTCATCATGGCATACAGAAGAGTCTAAGGTCACAATGGTGTGGCTCCATCAGATACTTACTGCACTCCGCTGCATAGTGTACACACAAATGTTGCAAAGCTGGTGCAAGCATATTGCGGTCCCTGTGTCATGAGAAGCACAGAGATGGGATTATCCAGCAAATTCAAATGAGGGCATCATAAACAATCTCCTCAACTGTCATCAACAATCTGCTGCAGGGTTCAAAATTGATTTCAAGTCCTGCAACTGCTCCAAAGAGCCCTGGAAGAATCTCAACTAGAACCCCTAGAGTATTGCAGATTCCTGATAGCTCGCATTTCAGAAGAGATCAATGACACATCAGTGACAATCAAAGGAATGGGAATTTTGTATTGTGGAATTGCAGGAGACACTGTCTATTTGTCTGTCTGTCTGTCTGTCATTATGCAGCCTGGAAAGCAGGGAATGTTGAATTTGATGATCCTCTTCTGCCTACTAAAATCATTGTTGAAGAGTTTGATAGCAAAGAGAGACTCACCAGGCTACCACAGTTGATGCATTTTTTATTTTCCCCATTCTTCACCAACTTTCTTAGAATAATCTCATGTCGATCATCCTCTTTCATCCGGCTCCCCATCTTGCTTAGATGCTGCAAAAACAACTGCGAATCTTGCATCACCCTAATTACCTCAAAATAATGTCATCACACATTGAGTGTCACTAAGAAACCACGAAAGCAGTTCAAACCCAAATGCAGGATCCATCCAGCAAACACTCCCTCTCTCTCGATCTGGCTACTTCCCCTGTACAAACCTCAAAATCCACTCAACTCCATGAAATTACTATAAAATCCATCCACCCAAAAAACCCAACCAACACCGCCACTCTGCTGCTGTACAGCCTTCTTAATTCCTACCTCTTGCTGTCTGTACAGCCTCCCTAACGCTGAACCCTCTCCATGCACAAGAACACAGCAGCCGAACTAAGTGACTAAAAAACACGTAGATTAATCCTTCATAAAAGTAGAAAACCCAAACAATCTTTTCAAACCCCAGAACCCTAAAAATGCTGAAAACAATGCAAGTCTCTCTGCAGTTAGTTTTTGCACGCCCACAAAACTGCAGAGACTTACTCCCACACTCAATTCTAAGACAAACAAAAAACAAACAAATAAACAAGGAAAAAAAAAACAAAACAGATCTCTCTCTCTCTCTCTCTCTCTCTCTCTCTCTCTCCTTTCTCTGAAATTCAGAGAGAAGAAAGAAATTCCCCACTCCCCTAAATTCTCCACCAAACAATATACACACAAACACCTTTCAAACTTGGAAAAACTCAGCCAAAAAAAAGATCACTAGTACTGGCTAGGTTCTCAAAGCCCTGCAGGTTGATTGATGGGTTTCCAAGAATGCTTCACACCATACCATCTGGTCTTGCTGTTTCTTGAGCACACGAGACCCTCTCTCTCTCTCTCTTTACTAAATGCTGTGCTTCTTTTTCCCAAACCTCTAGCTTCTTCAACAGTCCCAGAATATTGTGCTAGCTGTAGCGGATCGATGAAGGGTAGAGAAACTAGAAAACTAGAAAACTTCTGTTGCTGATCTAGTTGGAGTTTTTGTTGTAGAAGCAGCTAGTGTGTGTTATGCGTCAGTAGCTAGTGCGAAATCCTTCACAAAAGTGTACGAGATGCTGTTGCTGCAGCGGCTGCTTCTTCCGCTTCTTCTTCTTCTTCTTCTTCGTCTTCTTCCTTCCCCGCTCGCTGGCGTACGTAGAAGGAACGTAGGTATCTGTTCCGAAAGTATTATACATCGTATGTAGTATATGCGTTCTCTACATGCCATAATCGGCTGTTGAGGCCAATGCTAAATATACCCGCTACCTGGTTATATACTGGAACGTAGGAATACGTTCTGATCGCTTTATACATCGTATTAGTATCTATTAGAATTCACGTCGCGGACAGGCCATAATCGGGCGAAGCAGCCGATTCTGCCATTACACGAAAGCGGAATATAATAATACGATCCAGAAACATATACATACGTATAATGTAGAATACACACCTACTTTCCCCTTTAACGAGGAACTGAACACAGTACGGTGTTGTGGGAAGTACGTACGAGGAAGGACCGTATAGTATAGTATTCCGTATTCCAACCGTTAGGGCAATCGCTCTGACTCTCTCTGGAACTGGAACTTTTGGGGATTTAAATTTAAATTAGAATTAGCCTATGGGCTTTTTTTTTTTCTTCCTTTAATTTTATTTTTTTATATACCCACTGGGGGGGGGGTGGTCTGTTTGAGTATAATAATAACTAGGGTTATAATAATAACCCTAAACCCTAAACCTTTTGGTTATGAGGGTTTGTACTTAATTTTGAAACCTACTTGATTTTATTTTTTTTAATTTTAATTTAATTTTAATTTTAAAATTTGGGCTATTTCTCTGAGCTCCTTCTTCTTTATATACCCTAGCACAAGGGCAGCTTTCAACACTTGTTTTGTTGAATAATTAATAATTAAATTTGAAGATTCCATTTTGGAAAATATAATATTATTTCATTTCTCTAATTTTCCTTCACAAATTTGTGTTTCCATTGAATTTATTTTTTTTAAATGTATTTCATCATTTCTTCAAAATAATTTAATGAGTGTCACAAGCTTACCAAGATACTATGGTATTTCATTCAAACTTTGTGGTTGAGTTTTTTCTTTTCAAATGGATTCGATATCCCTTGGCCTCCCCTCGCCCAAAGCAACAACACTTACCATAGTACCTTGGCCACTTCGACAAATGTTTTGTTGAATAAATAATTAATTTTGAGGACTCCATTTTGACAAATGACATATTCTCAAATATTTCATCAGATTTTTTTATTTTCCTTCAGGAAAAAAAATATATTTCTTTTTTTTTTTGGGATAAAATTTCAATATTTCTGAAAATAATGTATTCTTAGCCAAATTTCTACTAATTTCATAACTTTATAAATTTTTTAAAAAATTAAATGTAAACCTTCCAAATCCTATGCAAGATGTACTACTCATAACCCCCTCCCTTTTTTTTAGGGTTCAATGAACACCATTATGTTGTATAATAGACCTAGACCTTGACCTTTTTATGTTTAACAAGTCAAGTTCTCTAATTTTGGCATACATGTGACCATTTCAACAATCTTTAAAGTGCCCTCTAAATACACTATGAAATTACCCACCCTATAGGTTTCAAGTTTTGTTGCATTTGTGCTGAATGTTTTTTGGATTGGCCCACTTTAGGTTTTCAATTGGGCCAATCCAAAAAACACCCTAAACCCTAAAACCACAACCTAAAAACCCTAAACTTGTTTGTGGTTTTAGGGTTTTTAGCGTTTAGAGTAAACCCTAAACCATATTATAAGTCTTTCTTTTTTTTTTTCTTTCAAGTTCTCATACTAGGAATGCATTGATTTCCATAGGAAGAGATGTCATTCCATCAAGTGGAAAATGGGTTTTATGAAGGCCTTTGTCTAGAGTTGAAAAGCATGTTGAAGCCTTTGTTGATTGACAATTATTCACAAGTGGAATTGGCAAAACTCAAAGTAAGTTGAATCATGGGCATATGATCACCTATTCCACCCAGCCTTTTTTTTTACAAGTGAAATTTTGTCAAATGGCGAAATCTAAATCCAAAAATGAAGGTGTTTTTCAGGGTTTCAATTGCTAGAAGTGAGAGGGAAAAAATGGCAAAAATCACCAAATTTCTATATTTGGTTTCGCAATCCATAGCCATAAATATAAAAGGATGATTCAAGATTTTTACTTCATATTTGATTTATAGTTAGATTTGGCCATCCCAATGTTGGCTAGCCATACCCCAAGGTGAATGGGGATGCCCCTATTTTCATCCACATAGAGTCATTTTTTACATTTTTCATCCACACGGAGAATGGTTTCCGAATCATTGTGCCAATGAGAGTTGAGGGTGGTACCTAGTGTTAACTAGGAGGTTGCTAACGAAACATAGGTAGAAGATTATTTGGCTTGTAAATCATGACCCCGATAGCCAATCAGAGCATCAAGATTCTCCTTCGGAATGGTTATGGGGGTTTCCACATTTTGTTAATTATAGATACACATCCAGCCCAATGTTGGCTGGGTATATGAAAACTGCACCCCAAGCCCACTCCGGGTATCAGGGTGGGTCTTAAGAGTTCATAATTGCAATTCTCAAAAAAATTAAATACCCGGATCTAGAACATAATCAAGCCAGAGAATGGAAATGTGGCTTGTTTAATTGCATTGTAGGTAGTTAGGAATGTTTTGTCGTTCAAGGTTGTATGCCATGTCTTTTTTCACGATACATTTCTTGGGTATCTATCGGTGTTGTGCGGGTATCACAAAAATGTGAGAACCAGATAGGGTTTCAAGTCGGTTCTAAGTTTGAAACCCTGAGGGTATCACATTGAGAGATGCTTTTTGTGAAACATGGTTGCAAGGGTTTTATGTAATGTGAGAATTGGGCTTTTGAAACCCTGAACAAATGTATATTTATATTTTATTGAAACCTTGACATGGGTATTAAAAAAAATTCAAGGTCAATGTTTCAAGGTTTAGAATTAATTAAGTAGTCAATAGGGTTTTTGTTTAGTGTTTAATTAGTCGATTAGTTAGTTTAGGGTTTAGCTAGTAAACAACATCGCTTGCTACTTCATGTAAAGCAAGTGTTTCAAGCTTCTTCTTTTTTCATTGTGTGTGAGGTTTTTTTCTTTTTGTTTATTTATTGTTTGTTGTTTAGATTAATTACTTTGATTAGTTGTTTTGGTTAATAGTTAATAGTTCCTACTTGATGTTCTTTGTTCGGCACTCCTTGTTCGACATTGCTACTCCTCTTGTTATTCCTTGTTCAATGCTATTACTTATATTGTTGTTCCTTGTTCGACGTTATGACTCCTTTTATTGTTCTTTGCTTGTTCAACATTGAGACTCCTTTTATTATTCCTTGCAACTTGTTCGACATTGCTATTACTCTTATTGCTCTTTGTTTAACATTGATGCTCTTCTTGTTGCTCCTTGCTTGTTCAATGTTGCTACTCCTCTTGCTTCTCCTTGCTTGCTCCACGCTATTGCTCCTCTTAATGTTCCTTCCTTACTTGATGTGGCTATTCCTCTTGCTACTCCTTACTTGTCCAACATTACTCCTCCTCTTGTTATTCCTTACTTGTTCAACATTGTTGTTCCTTGTTTGTGTGACACCATTGCTCCTCTTACTATTCCTTGCTTGTTCGACATTGTTACTTGTCTTGTTGTTCTTTACTGGACATTATTGCTCCTCTTGCAACATTAAAAATTAAAATTTGAAATAATAAAAAGTATAATAACTAGTATGTGAAAACAAGTTTTCAAGACTAACTTGTATAAGATGTGTGAGAACTAACATTTTGAAACTTGGGTAAAAAAAATTATTGCAAATTTTTGAAACCTTGGTTGGGTTTTTAAAAGATGAAAATAAATTTTAAAATAAGAACCAGGTCAAGTTTTTCAAACATTCTAATATCCAAAACCAACCATTCTTAAAAAAACAAAAAAACAACCCAATATTAGTATCTACCAGTGTGGAGTGTGTATTTGTTTTTCATAATAGTCAAGTCCAGGTATTTGAAAATAAAAAATTCAAAAAATTGTTCGAGTCCAATTTTTTTATTTTGAGGGGATTTAAAGAATTGATTGGGTCTAGGTCTTAAAAATCCAAGAATGGTGGTTATGAGGTGGGGGCATGGGTTACGATATGTGATTAACTATGTATACAGCTCAATTTTTTAACAAAAACTCAAACATGTACAAAAAATCCTTTATTAAGGTTTTTGAAAGACCCCCTTAATAGCACATGTTGAGTCTTCGATAATGTCCTACAAAGTTGAGTCTTCGCCAAGTCTATAAAACTTTGATAAATAGTCTTATTTTTAAGTTTACAAGTCAAGCTTTTGATACAACACAAATATGTTGCAAGTTTGAGCACGTGTTATTTGAATGTACAAGCACCAATTACAACTAAAAATGCATATTGATTATTAGTAACAACTAAAAAGAACTTGAAGAAATTATTTTCTTTCAATCTAAAGGTAGCACAATTTGAGTATGAAATGGTTATTAATTCAGGCTTTGAAAGACGCCCCACCTTGTTATTATCCCCGGGTAGGGTCTAGTTATGGATATTTAAAATTTTTAAATCACTAGTTATGAAGTGGGGATGGGTGTTAACTTTCAAAAAGTATCGAATAGGAAGGGGGTCTAGATTTTTGAAAAAGTAGGACCTGATGGCCATATATAAATTGATTTGATACCTAATCAATCCCAACACAAAAACAAAAACATGCCCCACATTAGTATATACATGACCCTCTCAATATTTTGCTAGTTTATATTGTTATATGATGACTATGGACTAAATCACTAACAAGAGGTTGTTGGTAACCAAACATAGCCAAAGCCTTGGAAGGTCACATTATTTTTGATAACTAGCAACTTTGAACTAATTGTCAAACATAACTAACATCATTTATATCCTCTACAAAATGGATGTGGATCAATTTTCATCCATATGTAAACTAGATATGTATCATTTTTCATTATGGACACACTAAATAAAATATGAACTTAATAGCATTTCCAACTTCAATCCCCATAATGTAGCATCATAACAATAACTCGTTGAATCTGAAAAAGGTATGTGGCACAAATTTAAAACTAATGAAACCTTGATTGGATGTAATATTGTTGTTAATTGTTAAATGTGGAAGAAGACAAAAATGTGATAGTTGACATTTGGTGAAAATATGAACATTTTTGTGGATTGTTTTTATTGTTTTGGTGTTTTTGTTTATTGCAGGTTATGGACGACAACATTATAAAGGTGATTATGTGTGTTCAATGGTTTTTTGCATGGAAAAAATGTATGATTGTTTCAATTTAGATAAGTTTGAACTATTGTCAAGATGTTTTTACATTGTTTTTTTGTGGAATTTGTTCCTCATGACACTGGGCAATTCATAGTACAAGGAATGGAAGCATGATGGTGTTAATAGTTAAATATATTTTCTTCTCCTAGTGTGTTGGGGTAAGAGATGATTAAATAGAACCATTAGATATGAAGAAACATGAAGGGAGGAAGGTTCAACTATCATTAATCACATTCATTCTAAATGTCTACCTTTTTTAGTTGTGTCGTATTTTTCAGAAAATAGGTGGTAGAGATAATAACGAGGTTTAATAAAAGGAGATGATGAAACATTCTAAGGACTTTGGAATGGCCCATGGCAATTTGTTTTGTAATAAGTCTAGGATGTTCTAGGAATATGTTGGGGCATGTTGTTGTTGTGATTGTGAAAGTAAAAATACCCATCAATGTGGGAATTCCGCAGAGGAATTTGAGTTGCAAATCTAAGTCACTTTGGGAAATTTGTTGTTGATGTGTGTTGATCCACATCCTACTTTGTTTTACTTTCAAAATCTCAAATTTTATAATCATTGTGGTAACTTACTTTGTTGGGAACAAATGAAATGTTAGTGTTTGTGGTATTGTTTTACCATTTCAAACTACTACTTATGGGAGAAGTTGTTTTTGTGTATCATGGGGGGGAAACCTTTATTTTTGTGGGAAAGGTTGTGTGAATTGTTGAATTACCTTAGTAAGGACCAGTGGGATCATTGAAAGAAAAGTTGGAGCATGTTGATCCCCCTTGATCCTTAGTTTTAGTGAAAATGGCAAGGAGATTAAATAGAATTTTCTTTGTTACTACAATTTTTATATCACTAAAAGGTTGTGACAATGATAGTTCTTTTTCATGTTCTTTTTTATTACGGGTAGAGATACAATTTGTCCTTGACAACATTCAAAACTACAATAAAATCCATCAACCTTGCCATCTATCCTTTTCTTCTAAAACAAAGTGTGGGTTGCCAAATTCAACATGTTTATTCCCCCAAATCCCAAGTCAATAATAGCCTCCAAGCTAAAGCAAAGCTCCAAATTCTAGCAAACAAAAAACAATCGAATTGTTGAACTTTTCATGTGCTAATACTACAAATCCTACACATTTGAAATCATTGACTATGAGATTACCCATGCTATCTCAGTTTTGTTTCCAACAACTCATGATCAAGGTATATGATTATTGGAATCCATGCTAATTTGCATTATAATATCCTCTTCCACCCCCCACCCCCCATCTTTTTTTTCTTTTTCACCTCCTTTTCCTTAAACTATGTTGAACACTTAGAAGCTACAAACATGATATTGGGTAGCATAACAAAGAAATTCCAAAATGAATTTTATTGTGAATTATTGGATTTTTCCCAATGATGTGTCAATCTAATATTATTTTGGCTTCCACTCATGTGTTAATGGGATTCAAATTATTTAGTGTTTGGGATATAATCCCAAGTTGTGGGTTTTCAAATTAATCTTGGTGATTTCAAATTCCAAAACACATATTGTTTTTCTATTTCACAAATTTTCTACATTTTTATGCAAGTTTTTTGTCCGTGGTTTGGTGGTGTTATTTTCCATTTTTTGTTGTGGGTTTGGATTCATACTTGTTTCCAAATTGGTTATATTTTTAATCACCAACAATGAATTTTTCAGTTTTATGGCATTCAAAAAGCTTTTTGTTTTGTGCATGAAATTTTTTATGGCAATTGCCATGGGTTCAAATTTTGCTTGTCAATGCCAGGTAACATGGGTTTTTTTTTTTTTTGGGTTTGTTTTTAACAATATTTAAGGATTTCAACATGGGTCATGCATGGGTATCCAAAGTGTCAAAAAAATGTGGTGAAAAAAAAATTATAACAAGGAAGAAGGTTTTACCATCCACAAAAGCCCTTCCACTTCTTTCTTTCCTTTTTTTTCTCCCTTTTTTCCAGCATTAGTAATTGAAGAGTGGTGACAACAACAATGGGCCATTGATGTCTTCATTATCACCACTGCTAGGAGTTTAAGCTTTTGGTTGGGTTTTTTTTTAGCAACAAATTGGTCAAAGCCCCATCTTTTTACCTCCCCTTCATCATCTTTGTCATCTCCATGGTTGTAGGTGTCACACAAAAATAGTAGTGTGAAAAGGGGTAAAGTGTGAATGAACTACAATGAATAGGAGCTCAATGACACGATCATTGTTCAAATTCAAGCTTGTCCAAACCTGAAAGGCTTAACAAATATTGATAAATTTGCTCCAAAAAAATGTTGGAAAAGCAAAATTCAAGCATGAAGGGGGGGCGCGGTGGGGGGGGGGGAGGTATGAACCTAATGGACATGTTCAATGTTAATCCAAACTTAATTTATCCATTCAAAAATGGTTAATTGCATTGTTCATTGCCAAAATACCAAGCATAACTTTTTATTAATGAACAACCCAATGGAAGTGAAACTTTTCATTAACAATTAGTGGAGGGGATATGTCTGTTGGCGAACAACCCAATGGAGTTGGAACTATTCTTTGGCTAATAGCCAAATGGAGGTGGAGTTGTTTGTTCATGAACAATGAAGTGTGATGATGGTTTGGTTTTGAACATCATAGCAAAATCAAAATTGTTGGTCAGCTTTAAATGGTGTTTTTTTATGACCTACTAAAATTTTAGCAATTTGGAGTTATTCATTAGTGAACAATTGAGTGTGTTCTTATGGCAACTTGCTAAAAGTCTATCAAATTTTGAATTATTTGTTAACAAACAACATAGTGAGTTGTTCTAATTGTTTGTCAATGGAAAATTTGGAGCTATTTATTAGTGAATAATGGGACATGTTGTTTGGCAATCTATTAGAACACTATATAGTTGCCATTTAATCACATTTTTTTTTGCTAATAATTAAAATTTTAAAAAAATTATGTCATTGAATCCTTGGAGAAAAGATCATTTATATATGTAAAAAATTTCAATATTTATGGAGATAATTTTTTAAAGACAAAATTTATAGAAAATTTCTAGAGAACATGGAAGGTGTTGTTTGTGGGGATGGTTTTTAGCCAACTTTTGCATTTTTTATAATTTTGTTAATAAACACCCATTCCTATGACTTATAGATGATGAGGTGTTATGCCATCAACAAACATGGAAAATTTTGAATTTATGTTGTAATTTTGAAACAAAAATTACAAGAGTGGGGATTGTGTTATATGAAAAAATTCATTCCCATTATGTTGTTAAGTTACATTTATTTCCTATCAATTATGTTGGTTGGGCAGTCATTTACTTTCAAGGGTAAAGGGGTTTATCAAATTATGTATCATTGGATGACACCCTAGAGCAAGCACACGATCTTGGGTTGATATCTAAAAAACATGTGCATATTTCATAATGGTGAACCCAAGGTGAAAGGTTATGAGCCATCACATGCATGTTAATTCCCATATTGAACCTCGAGGTTGTAATTAGTGTGGTTAATGGCTAAGCATGGGACAAGCTTAAGGTGAATGCATGCTACGATGTAGAAAAAAATTGTTACAATTTGACAATTTTCAATATTATGAAACTTTGATATATCATGGTGGATGTTTGGAAAATATTTTGTAACAAAAATTTTCAATTAATGGTGGTTACATCCCAATACATCATCCTATAATGAAATTAGAACAAATATGGACAAATTAGTTCTTAATTGGAATACATTTTCACATTGCAAGAGCCTTGTCACAATGTTATAATTACAAAAAAAATGACTATGAAAGACTATATTTAATGGTAGTCTATCCATGAAAATTTTCACATGTAAAAAAAAACCATGAAGAAGAATCTATTTCACGAAAATTCTCAATTTTTTTCAATTGCAAAGTTCATATAATTTTCTAAAAATACTTGTTATTACATTGTGTTATAATAGTGATGAAGATTTTGATCTTTTCAAGTTGTAAAATGTTCTTCCATTGAAGATGTAGATGGGTTAAGTGTTATTTTTTCCGTTTTACATAAAAAGAATGGATTCTCAAAATTAATAAAAAATGGTAATTTGTTCTTAAATAAGGGTTCTAAATCAATGTTTATAAAATTATTAGTGTACTTTTACACAATGATACAACAACGAATCAATTGCATATTGATGGGTCTAATACTTTATTTTATGTTTGAAACTCATATTAACTACATGTGATTTCTAGAAAATTTCAAAGTGAGTGAAATCTTACATGTTGTTACTTTTTATACTATATGTAGTCCCAATTTTCCCTAAAATTGTCTGCACCGTACCATGCATCTACCCCTTACCCACCAATTTTGATCATTATGTACGTATTATTTAACTCCTAATCTACCTAGGCATCATGATTAGGGTTTAACAATTATAATGTTAATGTAGATATTTTGGATTTGATCACCAATTATCCCATTGATTGTTTGTGGTGATGAAATTGTATTGATGGTCGATAGTTAGACCACATCTATTGTGTTCACAATGTGCCTAAATTTTGTTACCCTTATGAAATGTTTTTGTGATGCATGTGCCCTTTTAAATCAAGGTTAGGTTAAGCCTTGAAATTCAACATCCTAGTTTAAAATTAGGGTTTGGTTACCTTGGACTTACAATTAAGCATGGAGGTGACATAAGATTCCATAACAGAAGATATTTTGATGGGTACTAGTAGTGGTGAGGTTCAAATCACCCGCATTGCCATCATATTGGGGGGGGGGGGGATTTTCAAAAACAAAAACAAAATTTATTATTTAAATAATCTGGATTATATGGAGAATGAAAACACTTATTGGGGCC
>Ga0116229_10003620_pt1 | contig 25445 bp, 24 predicted proteins | sample S1TSphgellanicum_3_FD_87313 | JGI IMG/M metagenome (GOLD analysis project Ga0116229, IMG submission 87313) | Host-associated microbial communities from peat moss isolated from Minnesota, USA - S1T2_Fc - Sphagnum magellanicum MG | ecosystem: Host-associated > Plants > Peat moss > Unclassified... | reverse complement strand
GCACCGGGCCATCGGTCAGGAATCGCCCTGCCAATGTGGAAGAACCTTTTTTGCGCCCAGCCACCCTGAGCTTTCGAAGGGTGGGCCACTCCGCCACCTATGGAGCGCGACGCTCCGTACAGAGAGGATAGACGAAAACCACCGTGTCAGATTTCAGCGACGCTAAACAGCTCGAACTCATGTGGGAATCCGATCCCCGATGGTCCGGAATCAAACGCCCCTACTCGGGCGCCGACGTCGTCCGGCTGCGCGGTTCGGTTCACATCGATTACACGCTCGCGCGCCTCGGCGCCGAACGCCTGTGGAAACTCCTTTCCAACGAGCCCTACGTCGCGGCGCTCGGCACCCTGACCGGCGGCCAGGCGGTCCAGGCGGTCAAGGCCGGCCTCAACGCCATCTACCTCTCGGGCTGGCAAGTGGCCGCCGACGCGAATCTGTCGGCGCAGACCTATCCCGACCAGAGTCTCTACCCGGCCAACTCCGCGCCGGCGCTCGTCAAGCGGATCAACAACGCGTTTCAGCGTGCCGACCAGATCCAGACGATGGAAGGCAAAGGCGACGTCCATTATTTCGCGCCGATCGTGGCCGACGCGGAAGCTGGTTTCGGCGGCGCGCTCAACGCGCACGAGATCATGAAGTCGTTCATCGAAGCCGGCGCGGCGGGCGTCCACTTCGAAGACCAATTGGCGTCGGAGAAGAAGTGCGGCCACATGGGCGGCAAGGTGCTTATTCCGACGAAGACCGCCGTGCGCAACTTGATCTCAGCGCGGCTCGCCGCCGACTTGCTCGGCGTGCCCACGGTCATCGTGGCGCGCACCGATGCGGACGCGGCGCAGCTGATCACGAACGACGCCGATCCGTACGATCACGAGTTCATCACGAGCGAGCGCACGGAAGAGGGCTTCGGCCGGCTCAAGAACGGCAAGGGCGGCCTCGACATGGCGATCTCGCGCGGTCTGGCCTACGCCCCGTACGCCGACCTGATCTGGTGCGAAACTTCAGAGCCGAACATCGCCGACGCCAAGCGGTTCGCCGATGCGATTCACGCGCAGTTCCCCGGCAAGTGGCTGGCCTACAACTGCTCGCCCTCGTTCAACTGGAAGCTCAAGCTCTCGCAGAGCGACATCGAAACCTTCCAGCAGCAGATCGCGGCGCTCGGCTACAAGTTCCAGTTCATCACCTTGGCCGGGTTCCACGCGCTCAACCACTCGTTCTTCGAGTTGGCTCGCGAGTACAAGACGCGCGGCATGGCGGCTTACTCGGAACTCCAGCAGTCCGAGTTCGCCTCGGAAGAATTCGGTTACACCGCGACGCGCCACCAGCGCGAAGTGGGTGCCGGCTACTTCGACGAGATCGCGCAAGTCGTCGCCGAAGGCAAGTCCTCGACGACCGCTCTCCACGGCTCGACGGAAGAGGCACAGTTCCACGCGGAGACCGTCGCCGCGAAGTAGCGGAACCCGCCATCTCCGAACGGTTGGGGGACGGTCGCAGTTGCGGCCGTCCCCTTCGTCTTCGTTGCGGGAAGCGGCACGAACGCTAGCGGTGGTTCTCGCGCGCGTGATCGAACGCCCAGGGTCGCCTGGGAGGGCAAGCGGAAGCGCTCACGGCTCGACCAAACCTCGCCCCGAACGGAGGAGGCAAGGCATGGAGCGCGTGACGATTTTGTTCGGTGGGCGAAGCGCGGACTTCGATCTCGATCGCGAGACGAAACGCTGGGGTTCGGTCGAGGCGGCCACGCCGCTCGACGAAGGCGAGTTTCCGCTGACGGCGACCAGCGGCGGGAAGCGGTACGAACTCTACAGCGACGGCACTTTCGCGGAGGTCGAGTTCTGAGCATCGCGTAAGCGGCGAACATGCCGGAGCGAGCAGCCAAGTCTCTCAAATCCCTGCGGATCACGCTTATAGGTCGGCGTCTCGCCGCCGCGCCGTTCCTCGCGTTGGCGTTGGGGTTGACCCTGGCGTCGACGTGGGGGCTCGCGCTCGTGCCGCCGTCGGCGGCCCGCGCTTCCGAACTGGAACAAAGCCGGGCCGAGCAGAAGCTCGGCGTCGGTGGTCTCGTCGGCGTCTGGTCCTGCACGGGGTCGTATGCGGGCAAGCCCGTGACGGCGACGATGCGGTGGTACCATCTCGAGGATGGGGCGCTCTGGAATACGCTGCATCCCGCGCATTCCAATCCCGCCGATAAGGCGCACGCGACGATCGTCGAAGCGTGGCAGTGGGATGCGGAGCCTGATGGTTCGCGCTGGCTGACCGCGCCCGATCCGAGCTCGTCCGACCAAGCGACGTTCTCTTCGCCTGGGCTCGTGGGCCACACGATGACGTGGATCCGTCAGGCAGCGCAGTCGACGATGTCGCGCACGTTCACGCTCTCGGCGCCCGATCGCCTCTCGTTCGTGGAACGCTACGCGAGCGGTCGAACGCCTGCGGACGTCATCTATTCGCTGTCGTGCAAACGCACGCTTCGCCGCGAACCCGCACCTGCATGACGTAACGCGGTTTCGGCGGCCCTCACGTCGTGGCGTTCACACGTCCTTCACGGGCACTTCTCGCTCGGAGCTTATGCTGCGCGATATGCCCTCCCGCGATGATTCGAAGCTTGCGATGTCCGAGAAATGATTGCGCCGGCGCCACGGCCCGCTCGCCGCGCGGTTGGGACGGGCATCGCGCTCGGCGCGATCCACGTGGGCGCGTGTGCCGCGTTTCTGCCGGGCACGTTCAGCTGGCCGGCGGTGTTCGTTGCTCTCGCGCTGTATTATCTGACCGGCGGGTTCGGCGTTTGCCTCGGGTACCATCGGCTGCTGACGCATCGCAGTCTGAAGCTTGCCCGGCCGCTCGAATACGTGACGGCGACCTTTGGACTCCTGGCGCTGCAGGGCGGTCCGATCACCTGGGTCGCGACGCATCGCGTGCACCACGCGTTTTCCGACACCGAGCGCGACCCGCACGACTCGCGCCGCGGCTTCATGTGGAGCCACGTGGAATGGCTCTATCGCAACAATCCCGCGCGGCTCTCGGTCGACGAAACGCGGCGCTACGCCTCAGATCTGTACGCCGATCCGTATTACCGATTCTTGGAAGTGAGCGGACCGCTCTGGCAATTCGCGCTGGGCGTCGGCCTGTATATCGCCGGCGGTTGGCCGTTCGTGGTCTGGGGCATCTTCGTGCGGCTCGTAGTCACCTATCACGCGACGTGGCTGGTCAATAGCGCCGCCCACCTATGGGGCTACCGCAGCTATCGCGCGCCTGGCCTGGACCAATCGACGAACAACTGGTTCGTTGGTCTCGTCGCCTGGGGCGAAGGTTGGCACAACAATCACCACGCGTTCCCATTCTCGGCACGTCACGGTTTGCGTTGGTTCGAATTCGACCTGACCTGGTGCGTGATCAAAACCTTAGCGCTGCTACGTCTGGCCGAAGATATCAAGCTTCCGGCCGCAGCGGCATTGGCGCGCCGCGCGCTTCCGGCCGATGGCAAACGTTGATGCTCGGCCACGAGGCGTCGTTTCACCGGCGGGGCGTTTACTTTGTGGCGGGTAAGTCGTCAATTTTGCGGCGAATGAGCGTTCATTTCTCTGCGAGCAACTGCTTTACGGTATCGTCGACGAGCTGGTCTTGCGAGTCGCCGACGACCGTCTTGCGCAGCACGCCGTGTTTGTCGAAGATCAACTGGGTGGGCCAGTACTCGGTGTCGTAGGCGTCCCACAGCGTCTTGTCGTTATCTACGGCGACCGGCCACACGATGCCGAGCGCGGCGAGGTTCACGGCGATGTTTTTCCGGTTCGCCTCGTACGGCGTTTCCGGCGTGTGAATGCCGACGATCTTCAAATCGCCGGAGCGGTGGTCGCGGTAGAGCGCGCGCAAGTTGGGCGTGACGTTCTTGCAGTTGTAGCAAGCGAACGTGAAAATGTCGACGACGACGACCTTGCCGCGCAGGTCGGCGGCTGTCGGGCGAGCGGAGATCCAATCGCCGTACCGTTCCAGGGGCTCGAGCGTCGCCGTCGCGGCGGCGGGGCAGGGCGTGGAATCCCAGGACAAGAGTAGTGCGAGCGCGGCCAGCGCCAGCGTCGGTCGTTTCATCGTGAAGGCTCCTCGGAACGAGTATAGCGCCTAACCCCGGGCGGCGGCGTAAGCGGGCTTGCAGCGGGGAAGAAGACGAAGGTGGCAAGCATCCGCACGGACATTCCGCAGCGGCTCGATCGACTTCCCTGGAGCCGGTGGCACTGGACGGTCGTGATCGGGCTCGGCATCACGTGGGTTCTCGACGGCCTCGAGGTGACGATCGTCGGCTCGCTGGGCCCACGGTTGCAGGACCGCGCGACGCTCGACCTCTCGGCCGCGCAAGTCGGCTTTTCGGCCACCGCATACCTGGCCGGCGCGGTGGCCGGAGCGCTGATATTCGGGTATTTGACCGACCGGTACGGACGCCGCAAGCTCTTTCTCATTACGCTCGGATGGTATATCGCGGCGACGCTGCTGACGGCCACTTCGTGGAACCTCTGGAGCTTCGTGGCCTTCCGCTTGCTCACGGGCTTCGGTATCGGAGGAGAGTACGCGGCGATCAACTCGACCATCGACGAATTGATTCCCGCGCGCAGGCGCGGCTTCGTGGACCTGGCGATCAACGGGACGTATTGGCTGGGCGCACTGCTGGGCAGCGGCGCGAGCATCTTCTTGCTCGACCCGCACTTCGTGGACCAGCGGGCCGGCTGGCGGATCGCGTTCGGTATCGGCGCTTTGCTCGCGTTCGGCGTCGTGTTCGTGCGCGAAGGGCTGCCGGAGAGCCCGCGTTGGCTGTTGACACACGATCGTGCCGACGACGCGGAACGGACCGTCGCGCGCATCGAAGGCGCCGTGCGCGCGCAGCACGGCGGCCGCGAGCTGCCGCCCGCATGCGGCACGATGGACCTCGACCCGCGGCGCCGCCACGGTTTGGCCGACGTGTGGCGCACGATGCTGCGCGCGTATCCGCAGCGCACGACCGTCGCGCTCGCGCTGATGATCGCCCAGGCGTTTCTCTATAACGCGTTTTTCTTCACCGAGTCGCTCGTGCTCACGACGTTCTTCAACGTGCCCGCGCAGAACGTCGGTTATTACATTTTTCCGTTTGCGGCCGGGAATCTACTCGGCGCCGTGCTGCTCGGCCCGCTCTTCGATCGCGTCGGCCGAAAGCCGATGATCGCGCTTACCTATGGCGGTTCGGGGCTGCTGCTGCTCGCGACCGGCGCGGCCTTCGAACGCGGGCTGCTCGACGCGACGACGATCACCATCTGTTGGTGCGTCACGTTCTTCTTCGCGTCGGCCGGCGCGAGCGCGGCGTATCTAACGGTCAGCGAAATCTTCCCGCTCGAAATTCGCGCGATGGCGATCGCCCTCGTGTACGGCGTCGGAACGCTGGCCGGCGGCGCGCTCGGTCCGACGATTTTCGGCGCCTTGATCGCGACGCATTCGGCCGCGGCCGTGTTCGCGGGCTACGGCCTGGCGACCGCGATGATGGTGGCGGCGGCCGCGCTCGAACTGTGGCTCGGGATCGAAAGCGCGGGACAGGCTCTCGAGGCGGTTGCCGCGCCGCTCGGCGCGGTGGCGGGGAGCGGGGCTCGGCAAGAGCCGCATGCCGCGACGGCGTAGCTTGCAAAATGCTACCCTCCGCTCTGGACACAAGCCGGCTCGCCCTGCCGCTGATCGGCGCGCCGCTGTTCATCATTTCGCAGCCCGATCTGGTCATCGCGCAGTGCAAAGCGGGCGTGATCGGCGCCTTTCCGTCGCTCAACGCGCGCCCCGAGCCGGTGCTCGACGAGTGGCTGGTGCGGATCGAAACCGAACTCGCCGCTCACGACCGCGCGCACCCCGAGCGCCCGGCGGCGCCGTTCGCGGTGAACCTGATCGTTCACAAGTCCAATGACCGCTTGATGCACGATCTCGAGGTGGTGGTCCGCCACCGCGTGCCGGTCGTCATCACGTCGCTCGGCGCGCGCGTCGAAATCAACGAGGCGGTGCATTCCTACGGCGGCGTGGTCCTGCACGACATCATCAACGACACCTTCGCCAAGAAGGCCGTCGAAAAAGGCGCCGACGGCCTGATCGCCGTGGCGGCGGGCGCGGGCGGCCACGCGGGCACGCTCTCGCCGTTCGCGCTGGTTCAGGAGATCCGGCAGTGGTTCGACGGTCCGGTCGCGCTCTCGGGTTCGATCGCGAACGGCGCGGCGGCGCTGGCGGCACTCGCGATGGGAGCGGACTTCGCATACGTTGGTTCGGCCTTCATCGCGACCCGGGAAGCGAACGCGGCCGACGAGTACAAGGCGATGATCGTCGATTCGCGCGCCGGGGACATCATCTACACGAATCTCTTCACGGGCGTGCACGGCAACTATCTGCGGCCGTCAATCGCGCGCGCCGGTCTCGATCCCGATAACTTGCCGCAGAGCGATCCCTCGAAGATGGATTTCTCGACGTCGCGGCCCACCAAAGCGTGGCGCGATATCTGGGGTTGCGGACAGGGGATCGGCGCCGTAACCAGCGTTCCGTCCGTCGCCGAATTGGTCGCGCGCCTGACGCGCGAATTCGACGTCGCCCGGGAGCGCGTGGGCGCGAAGCCGCTCGCGGTCTGACCGCGCGCTGAACGCGGTTCGACGTGACGAACTCTCGCGAACGCTTTACCGATCGCGCGCAAGCCTACGTCGCCGGGCGCCCCGACTATCCGGACGCCGCGCTGGCCGCGCTATTCGCCGGCGCCAAGCCGCCGGCGGATTCGATCGTGGCCGACCTGGGTGCGGGTACCGGCATCTCGGCGCGCGCCCTGGCCCGCTGTGGCGCGCGCGTGTTCGCGATCGAACCCAACGCCGCGATGCGGGCCGCCGCCGCGCCCGATCCGCGCGTGACGTGGCTCGACGGCCGGGCCGAAGCGACGACCTTGGCGGGCGCGTCGGTGGACCTCGCCGTCGGGCTGCAGGCCTGGCACTGGTTCGATTTCGAGGCGACGCTGGTCGAGGCGCGCCGCATCGTGCGGCCGGGCGGCCGGGTCGCACTCGTCGTCAACGAACGTGACGAGCGCGACCCGACGACGGCCGCGTACGGCGCGATCGTGCGCCGGTTCGCCGCCGAGGATATCGAAGAGCGGCGCGTGCGCGCACTGGCGGACTTTACCGCGCTGCCCGGCGCCGTTCGAGCGGAGTTCGCGAGCGCGCAGGTGCTCGACCGTGGCGGATTCTTCGCGCGCGCGGCCAGCACGTCGTACCTTCCGCATGAGGGCGACGCGGCAGCGCAGCTGCGCGAAGCGCTGGCCGCGTTCTTCGAAGCGCGCCGGAGCGACGACTCCATCGCGCTTGCGCTGACGACGACGGTCGCGTACGCCGATCCCCACGCCGCGTAGCGTCGCGCGTCACTCCGCGCGCGAAGAAAGACCGGGATCGTTTCAAAAAAAGACCGGGCTTATCGTTTCCGATAAGCCCGGTTTGCGGGTACCGTGGTTTTGATGACCGCTTCGGTTTATCGGCCGCGTCTGGCCTCGACCCGCGGCCGGCTCACCGGAGCCGCGGCGCGATGCACCGCATGGAATGCCGCCACTCGATGGACGACCGGCCGCGGCCGTGCGACGAACTGCGCGGGGCGCGCGACGTGCACGATGCGCGCCGGATATGCCGGCCGTGCCGCTGCGTGGTATTCGCGCGCAGCCGGCGCGACGTGCGTGACGCGCGGGACCTCGCGCGGACCGGCAAACGCGGAACGGCCGGTGATCGCGGGACGGCCGGCCAGCGGCCGCGCGACCGCCAAGGTCGCGGGACGGCCGTGATTCACCGAGGCGCGCAGGCTGCGATCCTGGGCGGCCGCGGCGAAGTGTTCGCGTTGCAGCGCGGTCATCGTGACGTGGCGTTCTTGCAGCGCTGCGCGTTCGGGCGCGGTTGGGAAGGCACGCACGCCGTGGGGTCCGCCGTTGTAGCTGACGTTGCGCGAATGGAGACCGCCGTAGTAGTTGTTCACGACCGTTCGATCGACGTAGACGTTACGCACGATCGTCGTGTTGACGTTGGTGACCGCGGTATTGTAGCGGAAGTGGTTGCCGTACCACCCGCCGCCGGCGTAACCGTGGCCGAAATAACCGAAGCCGTAGTTGATGCCGCCGTAGAAGCCGATGTGCGGGCCCCAGTAGCCGGGATGCCACGCGTAGACGCCGCCGCCGAAGCCCCAATAGCCGGGCGTCCAGAGATAACCGACCGCCGGCGCGACGACCCAGGTTCCCGGAACCCAATAATAGCCGTACGGGCCCCAAGCCCAATATCCCGGCGTCCAGATCTCGTTGGGCGCGGGGCACGGAGGTTGAACGTACACGGGCAGCGCCGGCGGCCCGAAGTTCACCGAGACGCCGACTGAGGGCAGCCCGATGCCGATGAAGACGGAGGCGAACGCGGGGGCGGGAACGGCGAGCGCCGCCGTTAAGGCGATGAGGTATTTGACGAAACGCAAATTGCGCACGAGCCTCGTTTCCCTTCCTAGAGTAAGAGTGCAGATGGAAGAGCAACGGGGCCGGGACGCCACGCGATAGCGTCCTCACCAAAGTCTCATCGCCGCGGAAAGAAATCGGGCTACTTTTCTTTCTTTCGTTCCGCTTTGGGATGTTCGACCGGCGTCGTGTGATGAACGACCGGCGTGTGATGAACGACCGGCGTCGTGTGATGAACCATCGCAGCGTGGTGCACGACGGCGGGGTGCGTGACGTGGTGCACCACGGCGGGGTGCGTGACGTGGTGGACGACGGCGGGGTGCGTGACCGCCGCGTGGTGCGTCACCATCTCCGCGTGATGAGCGACCGGCGCCTTGGTCTTCTCGTGAATCTCCCCCACTGGTTTCGTCTCGTGGAGCGTTGATTTCTCGGGCGTCTTCGACAGCAGCGCTTTGTCTTCGGGCTTGACGGGCGTGTACGCGGCCGGCAAGTGCGTGTGCGAATACGGACGCGCCACCGCCAGTTCGGTCGGCCGACCCTTATTGACCGTCGCGAGCAGGTTGTGATCGCTCTGCGCCGTCCTGATGTGGTTGAGTTGCACGGGCGTCGGCTTCAGATGGGGCTCGGCCGCGGCCGCGCGCTCGGCGGGCGTCGGAACGGCGTGAACGCCGGTGGCACCGCCGTTATACGCGACGCGCGACGTGTTGTAGTTGTTCACGACGGTCCGGTTGATGTAGGTGTTGTGAATGATCGTCGTGTTCACGTTCGTGACGGCGCTGTTGTAGCGGAAGTGGTTCCCGACCCAGCCGCCGCCGGCGTACCCCTGTCCGTAGTATCCCGCGCCGTAGTTGATGCCGCCGTAGAACCCGACGTGCAAGCCCCAATAGCCGGCGTTCCAGCCGTAGTACCCGTTGTGATAGCCCCAGTAGCCGGGGGTCCAGAGATAGCCGGGGCGAGGCGCCGCGACCCACGTGCCGGGCACCCAGAAGTACCCGTAGGGCCCGTAGGACCAGTAGCCGGGCACCCAGATCAGATCCGGCTGCGGGCAAGGCGGCTGAACGTAGACCGGGAGCGCCGGCGGGCCGAAATTGATATTGATGCCGATGCTTATTTGAGCGGACGCCGGCGCGGCGGGAATGGCGAAGGCCGCCAGCATGGCGACGAGGATCCTTGGCAAACGCAGAGCGCGCACGAACCTCGATCTCCCTTCCTAGAGAAAGAATGCAGGTAAGGGAGCAAGCCTTTCATCCGCGCCGGACACTTTCCTCGGACGCGTACGGGGCCGGTCTCGGACGTGCGCCGCGCACAACCGTCGTCCGGCTCACGGGCCGCGACTACCGCCCTCACGGTGCCCGTGCGGGCCTGGTTCTTCCGCGGCAGCTGCGGGCTTCGCGGCCTGGCTATAAACTTCGTTCCTTAACCGATGGCGCGGGTGCGCGCCCGCAACCGATCGGGCTCGCGCGGCATCCTCTGTAGGAGCATGAGCGGCACCGCCGTGCCGGGCGCGCCCGTACGGCGTCTTTCGGGAACGGCTCTCCTCCTGGATGGTCCGATCGTCCCGACGCTGCTGCGCCTGGCGTGGCCGAACGTCGTCGTGATGCTCGCGCAAGCGAGCACGGGGCTGATCGAGACGTTCTGGGTGGCGAAGCTCGGCACGAGCGCGCTGACGGGCATGGCGCTGGTCTTTCCCGGCGTCATGTTAATGCAGATGATCTCCGGGGGCGCGATGGGCGGCGGCATCTCCTCGGCGATCGCCCGGGCGCTGGGCGGCGGACGGCGCGACGACGCGGATGCGTTGGTCCTGCACGCGGTCCTGATCAATGCGGGCCTCGGCGTCGCGACGTCGCTCGTCGTGCTGATCTTCGGCGCGCAGCTCTACGGGAGTCTGGGCGGCAGCGGCGCGTCGCTGCAAGCGGCGCTCACGTACTCGAACGTCGTCTTTGCCGGGAATATCTTCCTATGGTTGATGAACGCGCTGGCCAGCGTCATTCGGGGCACCGGCAACATGCTCGTGCCGGCGGTCGTCACGTGCGTGGGCACCGTCCTGCTCGTGCCGCTCTCGCCCGCGCTGATTTTCGGCTTCGGACCGATTCCGCGGCTGGGCATCGCCGGGGGCGGTTACGCGCTGGTCGGTTTCTACGTCGTGGCCACGGCCGTGTTGCTCTTTTACGTGCTCTCCGGTCGCAACCTCGCGCGCCTGCGCCTCGCTCCCCTGCGTTGGCGCCACTTCCGCGCGATCTTGATCGTGGGCGCGGTCGGCGCGATCTCGTCGATTCAAACCAACGTCACCGTCGGCGCCACGACGGCCCTGGTCGCGACCGTTGCCGGTCCGGCGGGCGTAGCCGGCTACGGGACGGGCGCGCGGCTCGAGTACCTGCTGGTTCCGCTCGTCTTCGGTCTGGGCGCGCCGCTCGTCGCCCTCGTCGGCACGAACGTCGGCGCGGGCCGTCAGCGCCGGGCACTGCGGATCGCCCTGATCGGCAGCGGCCTGGCCTTCGCCATGACCGAAACGATCGGGATCGCCGCGGCGTTGTATCCGCAGGCGTGGCTCGAACTCTTCGGCCACGAACGCGGGATGCTCGTAGCCGGCAGCGCCTACCTGCGAGCCGTCGGTCCGTTCTATGGATTCTTCGGTTTGGGTCTCTCGCTCTATTTCGCCTCACAGGGCGCGGGCAGGTTGTTCTGGCCCTTGGCGGCCGGGCTCGTACGAATGAGTCTGGCCATCGGCGGCGGATGGCTCGTCCTGCGCGCCACCGGGTCCTTGTTCTGGTTCTTCATGGCGCTCGGCGTCGGTCTCTTCGCATACGGCTCCGTTACGGCGGCTGCGGTGGCGTCGGGTGCCTGGTTCCGCGGCCGTTCCAACGTTCGATTAAGTCCCGAAGTGGATTCGTTGCATGCAAAACGCATGTAGCGACCGTCCGCGAAATTTGAAGGAAACTCTCGCGCCCTGCCGGACTTCATGGAGAACCGTCGCAACTTTAATCCATACTTTACCGTTATAGGGAGTGCTATGAAGAAAGTATCTGTTCTCGTCGCTGCTTTCGTGATGCTCGCTGCTTCGCCGTCGTTCGCCGTGGAGAGCAGCACGGAGCCGACGGCTCCGATCAAGGTCGAGTGCTACGTCGCCCGAAGCGAGGCTTCGAATCCGTCGCTCGGCGGCCTGACGCTGACGAACGGCGTTACCGCGAAGGTCACCAACCTCACGTCGAAGACGATCAAGTCGATCACGCTGTACGGCACGTACGCCGGACAGAAGATCACCGACACGCTCCCGGCCAACATCGGTCCCAGCGCGACGATGTGGTTCAGCAAGGCCTACAAGCAACTGCCGTACGAGGGTCCCGACGTGACGTGTCACGTCAAGGAAGTCGATTTCGTGGACGGCACCGCGTATCACGAACCTTCGAAGATGTAGGTTGCGCAACGCCTAACGAGTTGAGCCCGCGGCACCCGCCGCGGGCTTTTTCTCATGCGCCGCGGCCCGCGATGAAGTCGGCCGCGCGGCGCACGACGCCGGGGTCGCGCAGGATGCGCGAGTGGCCGAGGCCCGCGAGGGGCACGAACGTGCTGCCCGGCCATGCCGCGGCCACGGCCTCGCCGTAGCGGATGTCGACGACGCGGTCGTCGGCCGAGTGGAAGATCAGGGCGGGCACGGTTAGCGCCGCGGCGGTCTTGGGGAGGCTGAGCGCGGCGACGTCGACGCCGCGGGCCGCGAAGGCGCCGATCAGCTCGAGCGGGTCGACCCCGGCTGAGGCCGCCGTGGCGCGGACGAACTGCTCGTAATACGCCGGGCTGGCCACGAGGACGGCGCGCTCGACGGCCAGGCCGTCAGCGATGGCCGTCGCGCTCGAGGGACAGCCGAAGGAGTGGGCGACGAGCCCTTTCAAGGGCCCGAACCGCGCACCGACGCCGGCGATCGCCGCCGAGACCTCCGCCATCGTCGCGGTCGCGCCGGCGGAAGCTCCGTGCGCCGGCAGATCGAGCGTGACGACGCGGTACCCCAATTCGAGCAACGGCCCGACGAAGGCATCCATGTCCGTGTGCGTGCTCGACCATCCGTGCACCAGCAGGACGGCCGGCCCGTTGCCGCTATGCCAGACCGCGACCTCGCCGCCGCGCGTTTCCATCAACTCGCGATGTTCCCACTCGATTGCCGATGGCGCGCTGCGCCCGATTCGCGGCGTGAGCAACTGGAGCACGACGTCGTCGAGTTCGGGCGACGTGCCCGCGATTTCTTCCATGCTTCTTATTCCGCCGCGATGACGACCGGACGGGGTCCGGCGGCCGCGGCACGTTTTGCGGGGCGTAAGAGCAGCGCGAGCGTTGCGCCGGCGATCGAGATCGGCGCGAGGATGGCGACCGCGTCCGCGAACCCCGCGTTGGTCGCTTGCAGCTGAATCGTGCGCGAGAGCTGGGTGATCGACGGCTGGGTGTGGAGCGCGCGGAGCGCGTTGCTCGAGAGGTTGGCCGCGCCGCGAAAAATGTCTGAGTGAAAATACGTGCGGCGGTCGAAGGCGGTCACCAGCATCGTGCTCGAGATCGAGCCGCCCATCTGAAACGACAGGCTCAAGAACGAACTAACCTTGGGTGAGTCGACGACGGCGATCGTCCCCAAGATGCTCACGAGCAAGGGCACGAACAGCATCGACTGGCCGACGCCGGCGTAGACCAGCAACCACGCGAAGGATCCGAAGTCGCTGCCGGTCGTCATGTGTTCGAACAGGGCCGCGAAGGCGGTCGCGCTCATCAGGAAGCCGGTAACGATCAGGTAGCGCGGATCGACTTTACCGATGAAGCGTCCGATCAGCGGCGTGAGGACGAGTACGGGCAGCGCGCGCAGCAGGATCAGCAAGCCGCTGAGCGTGGCCGTGAACGCGAGGACGCCTTGCACGTATTGCGGCAAGATGACGGTCGGCCCGAAGATCACGATGCCCATGAGCACCGCGGAGAGGGTGCCGACGCGCACGTTCGCGTACCGGAAAACGCGCAGGTCGACGATCGGCGTCTTCGTGCCGCGCAATTCCCAAAGGACAAATAAGGTCAGCCCGATGACGGCCGTGATCCCGAACGTGAGCACGCGCGAGTCGTCGAACCAGTCGTTGCGCTCGCCTTCGTCGAGCACGTATTGCACCGAACCCAAGCCGGCTCCCAGCAGCAGAACGCCGACGTAGTCCAGCGGGGCGGCGCGCGGCGGCGCGGGGTTGCGCAGGATCGCCAGGACGATGAACGCCGAGATCAGACCCGGCACCAAGTTGATGTCGAAGATCCACGGCCACGAGAGGTTGTCGGTCAGCAGTCCGCCCAGCGTCGGGCCCAGCGCCGGGCCGAAGGTCAGCGCGATGCCGAAGAGCGCGGCGCTGGCCCCGACTTTCTCGGGCGGAAAGGTATCGCGCAGGATGATCTGCGACGTGGCGATCAATCCGCCGCCGAATGCGCCCTGAACGATGCGGAAGCAGATCAGTTCGGGTAACGTATGCGCCGTTCCGCATAGGACCGACGCGAACGTGAACCCGAGAATGCAACTCGAATAATATTGGCGCCGGCCGAGACGCTGCAACAGGAACGGCGCGAGCGGAATCGCGACCACGTTGGAGATGATGTAGCCCGTGATGATCCACGTGCCGTCGTCGATGCCCGCGCCGATGTTGCCTTCGATCGTGGGCAACGAGACGTTGACGATCGTGGCGTCGAGCGTTTGGAGCAAGGCGGCCATCATGATGCCGACGACCAGCAGCACGCGCCGGCTGCCGTACTCGACGACGGAGACCGTGGCCGGCGCGTTCACACTCGATCCGCAGCCGTGGCGCGCTCCAGGAGCGCGAGGTGGCGCGTCAGCTGCTCGCAGACCGCCAGCATGTGGGCGGGGTCGCGATAGAGCTTGGCCAGCAGCACGCCGCCCTCGAGCGCCGCGACGACGAACGTCCCGAGGGTCGCCGCGGCGGCCGCGTCGATCCGGCCGGCGCGGCTGGCATCGGCGGCGGCGGCGCTCACGAGCTCGCGCCAATGCTCCATCGCGCGGCGCGCGCGATCGCGCAGAGCGGGGTGCGTGTCGTCGGCCTCGGTCGCGGTGTTGAGGATCGGGCAACCGCCGGGCACGACGGGCCGGCGCGCGACTTCGCGGTACACGCCGACGATGGCGTGCAAGCGGCGCAGCGGATCGGGCTCCTCGCGCACGGCCGCGTCCAAGCGCTTGCGGATCAGGCCGAACGCGTAGTCGAAGGCTTCGAGCGCGAGGGCGTCCTTGGACTCGAAGTGGTTGTAGACGCCGCCTTTCTCGAGCCCGGTGGCCGCGGAGATGTCGGCCATCGAGGTTCCGGCGAAACCGCGCGTATTGAAGGCCGCGGCCGCGCGTTCGACGATCCGCCGGCGGGTCCGTTCGCCTTTCGACTTGGGCCGCGCGGCGCTGCGAGTGTCCACCGGCGAACGATACGCCCGGCGCTAAAAAAAGTCAAGGCGGTCGGTTTTGAAAGGGAACCGTTTCGTACGGTTGCGAACCGCGCGAAATGGAGACCTTCGAACCGCCGCGCGTCGCCGCGTCCGCGCGGACGCTCGAACGGCAGTGGTACGCGTCGCCGGACGTCTTCGCGCTCGAACGGGAGCGGATCTTCGCCCGCTCGTGGAGTTACGTCGCGCGCGCGGAACGGCTCGCGCGGCCTGGCGATTACGTGCTGGCCGAAATCGCGGGCGAGAGCCTGATCCTCACGCGCGACGCCGGCGGAGCGCTGCGCGCGTTCTTCAACGTATGCCGCCACCGCGGCACGCGCCTCTGCGCCGTCTCCGAGGGCCGCTTCGGCGGCTCGATCCAATGCCCGTATCACGCCTGGACCTACGGCCTCGACGGCGCGTTGCTCGCGGCGCGCAATATGTCCGACGTGCCCGGCTTCGAGCGAGCGGATTATCCGCTGCGCGAAGCGGCCGTCGCGACGCTCGACGGCTTCGTGTTCGCCAACGTCGCGGACGAACCCGAAGCCTTCGATTGCGCGGTGGGAGAGCCGTTGCGGCGCTTCGCGCGTTGGAACGCGGGCGAACTGCGCGTCGCTCGCGAGATCTCGTACGACCTCGCCTGCAATTGGAAATTGATCTTCCAAAACTATTCGGAGTGTTATCACTGTCCGCTCGTGCATCCGCAACTGGACAAGCTCTCGCCCTCGGATAGCGGACGCAACGACTTGCGCGAAGGGCCGGTGCTCGGCGGTTATTCGTTGTTGCGCGTCGCGGGCGCGAGCTTGACCACGACCGGCGTCACCTCGCGTTCGCCGCTGGGCGGTCTGGATGCGGCCGACCATAACCGCAACTATTATTACACGGTTTTCCCCTCGATGCTGTTGAGCTTGCATCCCGATTACGTGATGGTCCACGACGTTCGGCCCGTCGCGGTGAACCGCACGCGCGTCGTCTGCAGCTGGCTCTTCGATCCGGCCGCCATGGCCGCGCCCGGTTTCGATCCCAGCGACGCCGTCGACTTCTGGGATCTGACCAACCGCCAAGACTGGCACGTCTGCGAGCAGACGCAACTCGGCGTCGAATCGCGCGCGTACGAGCCCGGCCCGTACGCGAACCAAGAAGGTCTGTTAGCGGCATTCGACCGGCACTATCGCGACGCGATGGAAGGGTGAGCGCGACCGGCGCTCAGGGCCGCGGGCGCGCGTACGACGTCGTCGTCGTGGGCGGCGGCCACAACGGTCTCGTCGCCGCGGCGTATACCGCGCGCGCGGGCTTGCGCACGCACGTGGTCGAGCGGCGCGACCTCGTCGGCGGTGCGGCCGTCACCGAGGAGGTTTGGCCGGGCTGGCGCGTGTCGACGGCCTCGTACGTCTGCAGCCTCCTCGATCCCGCCGTCATCGCGGACTTGGACCTGGCCGCGCACGGCTACGCCGCCTATCTGAAGGACGCCGCCTCGTTCACGCCCGCGCTCGACGGCCGCTCGTTATTGCTGGTTCGCGACCAGTCGCAGAACGCGCGCGAGATCGCGCGCTTCGCGCCCCACGACGTGGCCGGCTTCGAGGCGTTCGGGGAATTGAACGACCGGCTGGGCGCGGCGGTCTTCGAGCGCTTGGACGCGGCCGAGCCGCGCTGGGACTCGTTCGATGCCGCGACGCGCGCGCTGCTCGAGGGGTCCGTGGCCGACATCGTGGAGCAGTACGTCGAGACGCCGATCCTGCAAGCCGCGCTCGGCGCCGACGGCACGGTCGGGACCTATCGGGGCGTGCGCGATCCGGGCACCGGTTACGTGCTGGCGCATCACGCGGCCGGCCGCGCGCTCGGCGTCCAGGGCGCGTGGGGGTACGTGCGCGGCGGCATGGGCGCGATTTCGAATGCCATCGCGGCCGCCGCGCGCGCGGCCGGCGCCGAGATCGAGACGGGCGCCGCGGTGGCGCGGATCGCGGTCGAGCGCGAACGCGCGACCGGCGTCGTGCTGGCCGACGGTCGCGAAATCGCGGCGCGAGCCGTGCTCTCGAACGCGGGGCCGCGCACCACCTTCCTGCGCTTGACCGGCACGTCGCACTTCGCGCCCGCGTTCGTCCGGAAGATCGAACGCTGGGAGAGCATCGGTCCCTCGCTCAAACTCAATCTGGCGCTGGGCGAACTGCCGCGCTTCGCCGGCCGCTCGCACGACGTGGGAGCGTCGCACTATCGGGGCACGATCCGGATCGCGCCCGACCTCGACTACCTGCAACGCGCGTACGAGGACGCGCGACGCGACGGCGCCTCGCGCGCGCCCTACCTGGAGTGTTTCTTGCAGACGCCGACCGACGATTCGCTCGCGCCGCCCGGCAAGCATCTGCTCTCGGTCTTCGCGCAGTACTTTCCCTACGAGCGCAGCGACGGGCCGTGGGACGCCGCCAAGCGCGAGCGCGCGGCGGACGGGATCGTGGCGCTCTTGGCCCGCTACGCGCCCAACCTGCCGGCCGCGATCGAGGGTCGCCAGCTGCTCGCGCCGCCGGATTTGGAGGCACGCTTTGGGCTCGAGGGCGGCCACATCTTCCACGGCGAGCTGCTGCCGCATCAGATCTTCGAGCGGCGTTTCGCGACGCGCACGCCGCTGGCGGGCCTCTACCTGTGCGGCAGCGCCGCGCACCCGGGCGGCTGCGTCAGCGGCGTGCCGGGCCGCCGCGCCGCGGCCGCCGTGTTGGCCGATCTCCCGGCACGGGTATCGTGAGCGTGTGACGAGTAAGCGCCGCCTCGATGGTCCCCGCCCCGCCGCGACCCCCGCGCGGCCGTTCCTTCGCTCGCTCGCCGTGCCGCTGGTCTTCCTCGTCCTGGTCGTGCCGATTTTGCTCGGCGGCGGGCACCTGGTCAGCCGCGTCTTACGGGAGTCGTTCGCCAACAGCGATGCGCGGCGCGCCGCGCGCACGCTGAATTTCACCTTGCTCAAAGACCAGCTCGACGAGGAGACGGGCGTGCGCGGCTTCACCTCGATCGCCGATCCGGAATTTCTCGACCCCTACGCGGCGGCCCGGCGCGACTTCCCCGGTAAGGTCTCGCAGCTGCGCGGGCGCCTCTCGCTGCTGGCGATCCCGGGAGCCGAGGCCTTGCTCGACGATGCGGCCGGCGTGAACGGGCAGTGGCTCGCGCAAGTCGCGGCACCTTTGCTCGCCGATCCGCACACGCCCGAAGCGCGCGTCGTGCAATTCCGGGGCAAGGCGTTGATCGACCGCTTCCGCCGCGACTCGGAGAGACTCGATTCGGCCCTCGTCGCGCGCGAACAAGGCGACAATCGCCGGTTGCAGTCGGCGATCGACAACGTCTCGACGCTCGTGTTCGTGGCCGTCAGTTTCGTCGTGTTGCTGGCGGCCGTCGCCGCCGGCGCGCAGAGCCGCCTGACAGCGCGGCTGGAGGCCGCGCGCCGGCGCGCGGAAGCCGAGGCGCGGGCGAACCTCGAGCTACGAACGGCTTTCGAGACGGAGAAACGGATCGCCGACACCCTGCAGGACGCATTCGCGCAACGCCCGCTGCCGGTCGTGCCCACGCTCGTGTTCAGCGCGGCCTACATTCCGGCGACGGACGAAACCAGAGTCGGGGGCGATTGGTACGACGCGGTCGAGCTCGGCAAGGGGCGCGTCCTCTTCTCGCTGGGCGACGTCGAGGGCCACGGCATCGAGGCCGCGGTCAACATGAGCCGCGCGCGCCAAGCCCTGATCTCGGCCGCCTTGATCGATGCCGATCCGGCGGCGGTCCTGCGCCGCGTCAACGGCTATCTGCAATCGGCCGGACGCATGGCGACGGCCGTGGCGGGCTACGCGGACGCCGTTTCGTACGAGTTCGTATACGCGACCGCGGGCCATCCGCCGCCGCTCTTGCTGTTGCCGGGCCGCCGCCCCGCGCTGCTCGACTGCGGCGGCTTGCCGCTCGGCGTGCTCGAGGATTGCGTCTACCGCACGCGCCGCGTTCAGGCGGTTCCGGGCGCCGTGCTCGTGCTCTACACCGACGGCGCGGTCGAACACTCGCGCGACGTGCTCGAGGGCGAAGCCCTGCTCGTGCAGGCCGCGCGGCGCGCACTCGAAAATAATGTCACCGATCTTGCGGCTTCGATCCGCACCGAAATCTTCGGTGGACGGCAAGTGGGTGACGACGTTGCGATCCTTACGATCGGTTTCGCGCCAGGCGAAACGACCCGGATGACGTTCGCTTCGAATAACGCGCAAGGCACCGTCATTAGCGGAGCGAGGGGCGTGGGCCCGGTGCCTTCGTCCGGCAGTTTAGGAGCGGCGGCGTGAGCGATGCGACGACCTTGACCGTGGTGAAGATGGACGGCGAACTGGACATCGGACGCCGCGCCGAGATTCGTCACGCGCTGGCCGTCGAGGGAAACCCGTCGGGCGTGCTGGTCGATTTCGGCGACGTCACGTATGCGGATTCGTCCGCGATTTCGGAGCTCTTGCGCTTTCGCAACGACCTGAACCGGCGCGGTCTGCCGGTCGCGCTGCTGATCAAGAGCCCGCAGTTCAAGCGGTTGCTCGAATATGCCGGGGTGAACGAGGCCTTCGCGGTTTTCGACGAACGCGGCGCGGCGCTGACGTATCTGGGTAATGCCGCTTCGTGAACAACGTCGCGGAGCTTCGGTTGAGCCGGGTGGCGCGCCCTTCGGCGGTCAAGTCGTTGCGCCACGCGTTCCTCGCATTTCTGACCGCGAACGACGTTTCCGAGGATTGTGCCGCCGACATCGCCACGGCCGTCGGCGAGGCGCTCGCCAACTCGGCCGAGCACGCGTACGGCAACGCGGGATCGGGCACCGTTGAGGTCTACGCGCGGGTCGAACGCGAGAGCTTGATCGTCGAAGTGGCCGACGCCGGCGTCTTCGTCGACCGGCCGCGCCGCGAGGATCGCGGCTTCGGCCTGCGCATCATCAAGGCCGTCGCCCGCTCCGTCTCGATCGAACGCGAGGGGGGCACGCGGGTGCGCATGGTCTTCGACCCGCGCTTCGTCCAGCCGCTCGAAGCTTCGTAACCCAAGCCTCGGGGCAGACGCTCAGAACCGGACGTGCAAGACCAGGCTCGACGCCACGTGGCTGCAGTTGAGTAACTGGGAACTGTAACTGCTGCGGCGGGCCGCGTCGAGCGCGGCGGCATCGAGATCGGCCGAGCCGCTGGAAGTCGCGATCGACGCGCCGGCTACGTCACCCGAAGCGGTGAGCGAGACCGCGACGTCGGCCGATCCGCCGCCGCCGGCGCTGCCGCGGAACTTGGAAACGGCCGGAAGCGCGCCGGAGAGGACCCGGGCCGGAGCATCGGGCGTGGGGCAGCGGGGTGTTCCCGCGACGTCGCCCGCGGCGGCATCGAGTAGCGCCGTCGTCGTGTCCGAGCGCCGCCGGGTCGCGCTCGCGCCGGCGACGTGGGCGTGGACCGGGGCGGCGGCGTGAGCGTACTCGGCGGCGCGAGCGCTCCCCGCGGAACTCGCTTCGTGATGGGGCGGCAGGGCGGCGACGTGTTTCTCGGGCGCCGCGATGCTCGCTTGCGCGGGCGCGGCCGGTGTTGCCGCCGGCTGCGCGTCGCTCGCCGCAGGGCGCGCGGCGGTCCTTTGCGCTCGAACGGGCGCCGCCGGCGCGCGCGCGGGCCGTTTGGCGGCATTTGCGACGTTGGTGCGGGGCGGTGCGGGCCGCGCCGCGGGCCGCGCGTCGTGAACCTGGGGCGCGGGCGCCGGCGCGTCGACTTGCGCCGTCGGCGCGGGCGGGAAGGCGAAGCGCAGGATCGCGTTGTGAAAGATGCCGCCGAGCGCCAGCAGTCCAACGAAGATCGCCGGCGTCACGAAATCGAAGTTGCGAGGCAGCGCCGCGAAGCCCGGCAGTGACCCGAAGCGGGGCAGCGACGGCAGGCGTACTCCCGCGGGAGGGGCCGGTTGTTCGGGGGCGGCCGTCGCGGGTTCGGGCTCCGGCGGCGGTGCGGCGACCGGCGCGAACACGGGGCGCGGCGCGGGCCGCGGACCGCCCGGCACGAATCGGGCGTAGTCGAAGTGACCGGCCAGGAAGTCTGCCGGCGCCGGAATCTCGGCGTACGCGCCGTGGCATACCGCGGCGAAGCGATCGATCCACTCCGAGAGCGGCTCGCGCTTGGCGAGGTCCGCGAACAGCCGCGAATTCTCGGGGTCCGCGTAGTCGTCGCGCTTGAAGAGCAGCCGTTCGTCGCCGCCGTCGTAGGCAGCCCAGAGCGCGGGCTCCTCGGCCAGCGCCAGCAGCGCGATGTAGATGGCGTAGAGCGAAAAGCGGTCCATGTGCGGGCCGAAGTCGCGGCTCGTCCGGCCGGGGTGCTGGAAATTCTGATGGCCGAGGCCGCTGGAAAATTGGAGGTCGGAGAGTTCCGGCAAGTAGAGATCGTCGTAGTCGACCAACCGGACGGCGCCGACGGACGTCACCAGAATGTTGCCGTGCTGCAGGTCGCCGTGCGCGATGCCCATGGACTCCAGCCGCGTGCCGAGCGCGACGACCTCGTCGGCCAGCGAACGCATCGCGGCCGCGTCGCCGTGGTGACGCTCGACGTACGCGTTGAGCTGGGGCCCGCGAATCCACTCCATCTTGATGATCGGGCGGCGCCGTCCGCCGACCAGGATCTCGTCGGGAATAAGTTCGGCCCGCGCGAAGGCCTGGTCCGAGGTCGTGCTCGTGAAGCGGCCGATCGCGTCGTAGCGGCGCGCGAGTTCGCGGACGTCGCGGGTGAAACAGCGGATCGCCCACTCGCCGCGCGGACCCGCGGCATGGAACGTCATCGTGAAGCCGCCGGTGTAGGGCCGCGGCAGGCCGTTGGGCCGGGCCTCGATCGTCGCGCCGCGCAGGTCGTAATCGCGAAAGGCGACGCTTGGGTGCTGGAGCGCCGCCACGTACTCGTCGCCTCTGGGCAGCGCCGCGTCCTGATTTTTCACGAGACGCGGATCACGATCGCGGCGACGTCGTCGTTGCGCAGCGAGCCGACCGCGCGGCCCGCAGCGATCGCGCCGTCGCCGCGCTCCAGCGCCCCGAGTAGCGCGCCGATGCCGGCCGCACCGGCCTCCGCCGCCGCGAGCACGAACTGCGCGAGCGCGTCGGTGGCCAATAGCAAGGTGTCGCCGGGCATCAGCACGCCGCCGAAAAGCCGCAGTTTCGCTTCGATGCCGGCGTTGCGCTCGGCATCGGTCGAGATCAGGACCGGATCGTTGGTGAAGGCTGCCGACGCGGCGATCGGCTCCGAGCGCAGGACGGCGCCCGCGCGCAGGTGCACGACGCAGCTGTCGCCGAGCGCGAGGCCTCGCCACGCGGCGGGCGACCCCGCGTCGACCTCCACGCCGGCCAGCGCCGCGAACGCGCCGCGCGTCGCCCGCTCGAGCGAATGCCAGGGCAGATTGCGGCCGTAGACGTGCGCATTCCAACGCTCGGTCAAGGCCGGCAACCGCGCCAGCAACTCGGCTTGGGAGCGAATCGGAGCCGTGACGAACGATTGCGTCAGCAGCGCCGCCCAGTATCCGGAGAAGGCCGAGGAACTCGCGCCGTCGGCTACGGCGGCGCGCAAGCCGCGCCCCGGCGTTTGCGACGCGACGGCCAAGGCGTCTTCACAGTCGGCGATGTTCTCTCCGACCTTCGAGTGTAAGTGCGCGCGAACCACGAAATCGGCCGTCGTCATCCGGCCGGCGCTACCGTAGCGCCATGTTCGCCGGTTTGGTTCCGATCTCGAGGAACTGGATCGCGGAGACGACGTCGCCGTTGAAAACGAAACCGCGACTGCCTTGGCGCACCGGCAACTCCATCGCGAGCGCCTGTTGCAGCATCGCCTCGGGCAACTGGCTCGAGATCGAATAGAGCTGGCGCGCGAACGGATCGTTCAAGACCACTTCGCTCGACGGATACAGCACCGCCGCGCCGGACTCGGCCGAGAGGTGCATGTTGAAGAGCAAGACGTTGCCGTCGCTGGTTTTGAGCGACGTCAGTTTGCGAGCCGCTTCGCCCGGGTCGCCGTCGGAAGACTCGCCGTCGGTCAAGTTCATGACGATCGGCGGGTACCCGTCGGGGTTGTCCCGGATCCACGCGTCGGCCAGACCGTAGGCCGACCCGAGCGCGCGGCGCATCGGCGTCGAGCCTGAGGCGACCGGCTCGAACCAGATCGGGAACTTGACCTCGAGCTCGACGAGGCCGCCCGCGCCGTCGGGAACCCGTTGCTTGCGCTTTTCCAAGCGCGCGGGATTGGCTTCGAGTTCCGAGGTCGAGGCGAACGGGCGGCCGGCGAGAGGACCGCAGAACGCGGAGCCGACTTCGCTGCCGTAGCCGATCACGCTGACGCTGAAGTAGTCGTACACGCCTTCGTTCTTCGAACACTGGATCACGATGTTCTGGATGATCCGGTTGATCGCGTCGGCCACGCTCTGCGCTTTGCTCTTATCGGAAGTTCTTCCGTGCTGATCGTTCATCGAGGCCGAACGGTCGATGATGAAAATAAAATAACCGGGGTGGCGGCGGCTTATCTCGGCGCGGTAGGGCAACGGTCGCGATCCTTTCGGGCCGGCATTCTGGGGTGACGATTCGGCGCGCTAGCGTGGAGCATACACGATGGTGTCGGCGGCATTGGAGAATTCGGAGTCGCTGGGAATCAGGAACGACAGCACGTAGACCTTGTGATCGCCCGGTCCCAAGTCGACGCGCCGCGCGATTCGAAAATCCTCGTGGGGGTCGACGTCGCTCTTGGCCCGCAGCAGGCCGCTCGAGATTTCCGGCGGCGGCTGGTCCAGCGCGTAGATCGCTTGCGGCCCGATGTAGCGCGCATTTACCGTTATTTTGAATCCCTGCACGAAGAGGTGCGCCTCGCGCTCGGGATGCAAGTCGACGCGCACGTGCAGGATCACGTTGGTGTCGTCGGCCTGTGCCGACCACGCGGAGAGCACCGACAGCGGGGCGCCGGTCCCGGACTCCGCCAAGCTTCGCAGGCCGAGCGTGATCGAACCGTCCGCCGCACCGTTCCGGGCCTCGGGGAAGGCCCGCTGGATGGCGTCGATCTTGGCGCGCACCAGCGTCTTGTTCGATTCGGAGACGAATTCGGACCGGGTCGCGAGCGAGTACATCGCGATCGCGTTGTCGGCAAACGGCACGGCGTCCGCGCGGTCGGCTTGCGAGACGGCTGCGACCGCCTGCGAGAGCAGAGCGTCGCCGGATTTCATCAAGACCTGCTCGTCGAGGGCGCCGTTGACCGCGGCGCAGGCCTCGTAGAGATCGAGCGCGCGTTGCGCGGCGTTGGCCTCGGTCGCCGGGTCGTGACGCCGGCCGGCCGCGATCGAGTCCGTCATCAAGCCGTTGGCCTCGGTCAGCCGGCAGGGCGCCGGCGAAGCGAAGAAGGTTTCCACGTCGGCGGGCGTCACCGTGAGCTTCAGCGCCCGTCCGTAGCGCGTCACGGCGACGCTGACCGGAATGCCCGCTCCGGCAGCCGACGTCAGCGCGTAAAACGCGCCCGTCGTCGGGAGCGGGTCGCCGCCGACGGCGCTCAACACGTCGCCGGGCAGGATGTGGGCCGCTTCGGCGGGCGAATTCGGCAGAACGTCCGCCACGAACACGCCGGGTCCGGCGTACCCCGTGTGCTGCCGGTATTCCGCCGGGATCTCGACGGCTTGCAAACCGAGCGTCGCCGCTCTGGCCGGCGCCGCGGGCGGCGCTTGGGGCGCGCCGAGCGCGGGGGCCGCGGCGCGCGCGGCGAGACACGCCGCAATCGCGACGGTTACAAACGCCGATCTGGTCGCGGACTGCATATGTAGAGGGTTCGTCAATCCGCGGCACGTTAATTAGGCGGAGATCGACACAGGCGGACTCTTGCGGCCATGATTTTGATTACCGGAGCTTCGGGGCACGTCGGGGGCAGGACGGCCGCGATTCTCGCGGACCACGGCCGGCGTCTGCGGCTGATGGCGCGCGATCCGGCGCGCCTGCCGCGGCTCGAGGGCGCGGAGCCGATCGCGGGCGACTACGCCGATCCCGCGTCGCTCGACCGGGCCTTCGCCGGGATCGAGACCGCGCTGATCGTGTCGGGGTACGCCGAGCCCGGCGAACGGGCGCGGCTGCACGGCAACGCGATCGACGCGGCGGGGCGCGCCGGGGTCGCGAACCTCGTCTACCTCTCGTTTCAAGGCGCGTCGCCGGCATCAGCGTTTCCGATGTCCCGCGACCATCACTTGACCGAGCTCCTCCTGGAAAACAGTCAGATTCCGTACGCCTCGTTGCGCGATAATTTGTACGTCGACTTGCTACCGGAGCGGTTCGGAACCGCAGGCGTCTTGCGAGGGCCCGCAGCCGAGGGTGCCGCGGCTTTCGTGACCCGCGACGACGTCGCGCGGGTCGCGGCGGTCGCGCTGAGCCGGCCGGACGTCGTCCGCGGCCCGGTAACGGTTACCGGCCCCGAAGCGCTGACCTTGCACGAAGCGGCGCGCCGCCTCTCGGTGCTGACCGGGCGCGAGTTGCGCTACGAAGCGGAGAGCCCCGAGGCCGGCCGCGCGTGGCGCAGCGCGCTCGGCGCCCCCGCGTGGGAAGTCGATACCTGGCTCGGCTCGTACGAGGCGATCGCCGCGGGCG
>Ga0116229_10003617_pt1 | contig 25458 bp, 24 predicted proteins | sample S1TSphgellanicum_3_FD_87313 | JGI IMG/M metagenome (GOLD analysis project Ga0116229, IMG submission 87313) | Host-associated microbial communities from peat moss isolated from Minnesota, USA - S1T2_Fc - Sphagnum magellanicum MG | ecosystem: Host-associated > Plants > Peat moss > Unclassified... | reverse complement strand
ATCCTAGGCCATGATATTGCCAAAAGTATCCCAAAATATCCTAGGACATGACATTGCCAAAAGTATCCCAAGTATCCAAAAATATCCTAAGCCATGATATTGCCAAAAGTATCCCAAAATATCTAGGACATGACATTGCCCAAAGTATCCCAAAATATCCTAAGTCATGACACTTTAGGTAATGCCATCCTCCACAATCATAAAAAAGGTTGGACAATTCTACATCAAGAACGATATCTGATTTCCAAATTGCAAGAATTTTACATGTTCAATTGTAATTCACTTAGTACACCCATGCAACTGAGAACTTGACAAAATATGCATGACTTTCCAAATGTTCCAACTATGCAAGTTATCATGGATATATATCCACATTCCAAGATAGTGGGTAACCTTATGCACTCCATAGTAAATTCTCAACCAAATTATGCATATGTAGTCACCAACCTTGCACAATATCTTTCCAATCCAAGAGATATTCATATTCAAGTTCTTAAGCATACGATGCAATACATCAAAGGCACATTTTATGGCATCAAATATCATAAATATGATTTTGGTCAAATATTACATGGTTTTTCTAATGCCATTTGGGCTGGAAACAAAAATACCTAGTGTCCTACATTAAGGTATTATTTTATATTTGCCCAAGGAGTAGTTTCTTGGGGGAGTAAGAAGTAACAATTAGTTGTTTTATCTTTTACAAAATCTGAATATATGGCTTTAACCAAAGCCACAACTGAAATTATTTGGTTATAAAAGCTTTTAGCTAAATTTGTATTTCCACAAAAGGATCCTACTATAATTTATTCAAAGTGCCATAGCACTTAGTGAGAACCCAAGACATCATTCTTGTAGTAAACATGTTGACATTGAATATCAATTCACAAGGGAAAGAGGAAGTTTGAGCTAGTGTTTGGAGTGACATTGTAAGTGAAGTTTGAACTAGTCAAATTAGGTTGGAAAATAAAAGTGAGCTTGGAGGTCCGTGTGCTCCCAGTTATTTTGGTGTACTCCTATTTTGAACTTGCCATTACTCCATTGAAAATTCTTTCAAGGATAAACTATGTTGTCAACTTTGTTAATTTGGTTAACTATACCAATATACCAATAGGGAAGAAAACATGCATTGGTGTACGAAATATAATGTGTGATAATTTTGTATTAATTTTACATAATGTGTGAGTGACATTTGGAATATTATGTGTGCATATGACGGATGGACATGTTAAATAGAAATGCATGAATCTAGATGAAAAGTTATAGATCCAATAGGGGAAGTCTTTTAGTGCATTGTGTTTCAACCTACCATAAAGGGTAGAGTCATTACATGATGAGGCACCTCCTAGTTTAGAAATTTGATGGAACAATTTGGACTATTTTGATTGTTATTGGTTTGAACATTACCATGAGGGACAAGCATTAGGTGACAAGACACTTGTTCAATATTATTTTTAAGAATTTATAAAATTCTTACTTTAATTTCTATTATTTCTCTTTCCAACCATAAGGGACATAATGATAGGGTGAGTTGTGATGTAGTTTTTGGCAAGGTACTTGAAGGGGCTACAACAAAAGTTTTCTTTAATCTTCATATATGTGGGATTTTACACCAATTATGAACTCTCAAACATGTAAATTATGACACTATGGATACAATGAGTTCCCAAGTTTTGATGCTTCCAATTATTTTCCCAATAGCAAGCAAGTTGAATGTGCAAACATGGATGAATGGATGTGATGACTCCATGAAGTTGGCTATAATAGGTGAATTTTATTTTTTGTGACCATGAAAAGAAGTTATGGATGTTAGTGGTTATAGTTTTAGTAGATTGCTTAAGACATTTAATAAGAAATATTGTGTTATGGTGATTCTAGGAAGTAAAAGGATGAAAAGGCATATGTTCAAGATGGGAGGGTTGAATTTGAACATGCATAGGTTTTAGAACCTGGTATGTCAATGGTAAACCTATGGGATTTTTAACTCACTTCAAAAAATAAATGACATGGAAAATTGGGCAAAGCATGCCATAGATGCATGCACCCATCAAGTTACAAAGTTCTACAACTACTTATGCATATTTGGTCCAAATTTCATTTCCCCCAAGTTTGAAGCTTGTTGTATAAAAAGATGAAGGCATATGGACATCACTTTTGAGGTGATGATGAAATTGATTGCTCTTTTAGTTACTTATGAAATTGGGATGTTGCATTTGTTTACTAGAAGTCCTGAAGGAATGAAGATGAATGTATGTGCTTCAAGTGATCCAATACATGTAAGGACCTTGAAGGAAATAAAAAAAATTAGATCATGGTTTAATTTTTCACTAATTGTTTTATTCAATTATTAGTGGGTGAAGAACATGACTAACAATAGAGGTAACCCAACCTATTAAAAAAATGAGGTTAGTTTTCTACTTGCCTATTTTCAAAAAAAATTATGTGATTTTGATGAACCAATTATTTTGTTGTTGTAAGTTTAACAAGTTTCTTTTGTTAAAGTGAGCCCAAAACACCATGGTAGAAGGTGGTTATTCATAAAGAACATAAAGTTGATGTGTTGTGGTGAACATATATGATGATTGCATTAGCACACATGGTAATAAGTTAGGTTTCAAGAAGCCCAATTGGAGTTTGTTGATGTGGATAAGACTAAAGTAATAGTAGGTGTGATCAAATTATTTAAAGAATAAACATTGTTTGTTAGTTAAACCTTGCAAAATAAATTAGGGATAATTAATGCACATGGATGATACACTATATTTTACTTTCAATATGTAACATAATGTTGTTTGACAACTATTTTCCAATGGAAGATTTATGGGATATGAATTATTTTTTAAACAATTTGTGTGTGTGTGTTTATCTCCAACTTTAATTAGATTTTTTTCACTTACAATATTTTTTATTAGTGAATATTTTCACTTTAATTATATTTTTATTTGAATTTCAAACATGGATTTATAATTGTAATATTTGGATTTGAAACTTGGATTTGTAACAATTAAAACAATTGTTTGTTCAATGATATTTTAAATGGACTTGTGGTCCTTGGATTTGTAGTTGCAATACATGTTGAATAAAACGGTGTGTTCACGCTAAAATGGGCAACATGATGCATGACAAATAATTCATTTTTAATGTTTTGTGTCAAATTTTGTATTAATGTTGTAAGTTTTTAATTTTTTTGCATGATAATGTTTTCTATATATTATGGAAACATGTGATATGATTTGGAATGATTTAATGAAGGCAAAATATTCAAAAACATTCATTATGCACTGTAAGACTTCTATTCTTGGGGAGATCATTTAAACACAAACATATTTTGGGAAAGGTTATCTAAATAAATATTTATAAAATAATATATTGCAACATCTTGTTAAGTTAAATTTGAATTTTTTCAACTTTCAAATGAAAGATTCTTAAAGTATTATGGGAATATTCTAAAATAAATAATGATTAGGCTAAGTGGGTGGGTGTGGCTCTTATAAACATGGTGGCACCCAAGAAACCATAGTTGGTCCAATCAACTATGTGTAGTTGTAAACACATACTACAAGTTGCAAAACAATTCAATTATTAATTGTTATTGGATGTTATTAAACATAGTTAATAATAATTGTTTTTTTGTTATATTCTCATCAAATTTGTACCATGTGCACAACACATAGTTGCATTTACAATTACAAAAGTTGGTTGAAAATGTAGCTACAAGCACTTATGATTACAATGCCATGGAGGATTCCACTAATCTTAGTTGTAAATGTAACTGATTTGGACACCAATAACAAGGTAATCACAAACACATTCATTCATATCGACAATATTTTAAAAAATCACTACAAGAACAAAAAGGAAAAAACATGTAGCCATTACCCAAATACACATGACCAAAATAAAGGAACATAGAAACACTAAATAAAAAATCTTGAGATCCAAGTGTAACCTACATTAAAAGTGACAAAATTTGAAAAATCCAAGAAAATGTTTTTGTTTAAAAATTTGAACATGTGTGAATGACATCCACAATACATGTAACCAAAATCGAGACACTTGCAACAATAATTTTTTTAAAAAATAAACTAATGGTGAAAACACACTACGGTAACCCCCTTTGGGATGTCATGTTGTATTACTTTCTAAGGATGTGCATGTTTGAATGTATCCCACGATAAACTTTTGAAATATTTTCACAATATTTTTGAATATTATGTTAGGATATAAATTAGGCAAGATATTTTTTAAATATTTCATTTCATTTTATAAAAATGAAAAATTAGAATATATTTGTGAAAACAAATGTAGTGTACGTGTGTATTCAAAAACACAAATATATTCCAAAAATAATTTAAATGATTTTTAATCCTTATGAAAGTTAAAAGTATATTGAACCATGTCATTTCACATAGTTTGAACCATGTTTGGATACCATCTGACTAATTTGAAAATTTTAATATCAAAAAATGAGTTTTTTCAACAAACATGCAATAAATGTTTGATAAATTGAAAATTTGACAAGTAATCACATTCACATGGAAGATGATAAACATAATTAGATGGCCCATATTTTAAATTTCATTAAATTTGATTATTTTAATGAATAATGAAATTTGAAAATTAGTGTAGGCAAAACGAAATAGTGGCCCTATTAAACCAATGTATATTATAAATATACCCATGGATCCTTCGATATAGATAATGAAATTCATTATTAAAAAAAATTTACATAACATTAATTTTGTAAAAATAATAATTGTAAGGTCCAAATATCAAAATTGATACCCAAAATCAAATCCACCATACTTTTGCAACAATTATATTAAACACAAGAGTGCATAAAAGGGGGTCATTGTAGTGTGCTTTCACCCTTAACCTCACATACATGCAACCAAAATTGAAAACTCGAGGAAAAAAAATTTCAAACATGCAACCAACACCCACAATATATGTGATCAAAATTGTGAAACCTCAAAAGAAAAAAATCCTTTCAAACACGCGACTATGTAACATTTGCAATAAATGTAACTAAAAATTGAGAAACCTCCCTACCCCACATTTATAAAAAGAAAACATGTGACCAACATTTTTACACGCGATTGAAATTGAGAAATCATTTTTTTTTTTTTTTTTGGGAAGCTTGCAACAAACACCCACAATTTACATGCAATTATAATCAAGAAACCCTAAAATGAAAAAACCCTTGAAACACACACAAAAATGATTGTAATCAAAATACATGTGATTGTAAAAAATGAAACATTTTTACATGCAATTGTAAATAAAATACATGAATAAATTTGTGTTTTACATACAACAATAACATTTCTATACACAACCATAAATATTAAGTCAAGTATGATGTAATCACAAAATATGAATTAATAAGTTAGTTTTTACATCTAATTAAACTATTTTTATATGCTACTATAAAAAATCAATCACAAATTTATTGTTTACATGCAACTAAATGAAACAATGAATCAAAAAACTTATTGCTAACCTTTTATTGTGACATTTTTACATATGATAACAATAAAAATGTTGATAAATTCATTTTTACATGTAATTGTGAGATTTTTATGTGTGAAAATGAGAATCAATTGAGAATTTATTTCTTACATGTGACTGTAAATAAAAAGAATAATTTTTAACATGTGATTGTAAGATTCTTACATATGACTATAAATGAGACGAATTAATAATTGATTCTTTTCATGCAGTTTTAACAACTTATGTGCAATTGTAAAAAATGAATTAGAATTTTATTTCCTACATGTGATCATAAAAATAATGCATTAAAATCCTTTACATGCAATTATGACATTTTTTTAGTGTTAGCACATTAGGGTGGACCAAAATGGGTAGTTGAAATTCCATTTTGAGAAACCATATTTGATGTGTTTTAAAGTAAAAACAATTAAATGATGTTGAAGTTAAACATTTTTCCCATCTCCAAGTTCAAATCACCCTAACTTAATCTTTTTTATAAATCCTTTTAGGTATATACATGGACTTTTGTTATTTTAAAATATTAAAAAAATTGTTAAAGTAATGAGAGACCTTTTGTTTCTTGATTTTTCATCTTAAATATTATAAATTTCAAAGTAGGGTTTCCCAAAGTTGTGAGTATGTTCTTGAATTCCATAAGAAAAAAAAAAGTTCACAAGCATATATTTTTTGGATTGTGACGCTAAATGTAACTTATGTTATAAAGTTCATTTATCATTGAATATTTGATTTTTTTGATGTAAAAATTTTAAAGTTGGAAAAACAAAAAAAAAGTTTTGGTTTTTCATTTCATTTTTTAATAAATATCTCAACTACATTTGAGTTGTATACAACAAGATTTGACTCACAAAAAAGAAAAAATAGTCACTAAGTCTTTCATAAAACTACATTGTAATGTACTTTTACCTTTTAACGCACAAATGTGAATAAAATCAATAATAAATGACCATAAGTAAAATAAATAATAAATAAATCAATTTTTGAATATTTTATTTTGATATTTTTCTTTGAATTACTGTAAATTACCATGTTTTGTATCCAAGTGAAACAATGTAATAAAACATAATAATAAATGTTTCTACTACAATAAAAATAAGTGGGCATATACCAATGTTGTGTGTGTAAATGGTCAGGGACTTACACTCCGTGTCAGTGTAAAAATAAATATATTTATTTAATTTTACACAGTCTGATAAAAAAAAATTGTATATATATATGATTTTACATGGCTATTTAAAACAATGTAAAAAATGTGATTTTTACTTGAGGAGGGGAGATTTCATAAGGTTTTCGATGATAAGCCAGCTAAGTGGCCCATTGCAAAATAACAAACCATCAAAATATACACCCACAACTAATTCATACGACTTTACAAGAAAATATGGTCATTAAAGGTATATAATAAAATTATCTATAAAGTAAGGAAAACAACACTAGAACCCTGAGTTTGATCATAAATAGTGTGAGATTCAGAAAAATAAAAACCCACCCGGAAAAAGAAAAACATTAGCATTCAAGGGTGGGGGCTTGGGGGCACCTCAGTTTTTGTGGTGAACTCAGTTTCACCCTGTCTTTCCTTTTTCTTTAGCGCCTCCACTCTTGCTGCATATATTTTCACTGCTCCTACTTGTAAAGCTACTATAGGTAGTCTTGAACCTTGTGCATTAAATGCTGATTTTCAGCATTTCATTCCCAGATTTAGTAAAATTTTCTTACTTTACGGATACCCCTGAAAGAAGGGTTTGGGGTGAAAGGAGGCCCAAAGACAGGGTGGTGGCTTTACAGCTAAATTTAGCATTTACATTTACATGCCCCAAAACATTTACATAGGACCATGTACGTGTATTTGACAAATATTTACACTGACCTTGTGTAGGTGCGAAAAAATAAAATACACTGCAACAGGATAAGTGTTAAGTGTAGAAAATTTGAAAGTGTAAGTGTAAATGATTTACCACTTACAAGGGATTTACAAGCTGTATACAACAACACAACACTGGTATATTGACATTTACACACACAACACTGGTATATACCTAGGCGAGTGTGAAAAAAAAACTTTTCTTGGTATAAAACCTTGGTTCTCAATTTTATTTTTATTTTTGAAAATTAAAAAATTGCCTTTCTAACCATTGGTCCTTTGTCAATTCTTTCATATGAACTGCCAGTTCTTTGATATTTCTGAAATAACCTGAAAAAAACCTAGAACCAGTGGTAATTAAAAAAATCAAATTACCACACAACATTGCCATATACTAGATATACTCTCACCCTTACTCAGTTTGGCAGTTTTTGGAAGTCTAAATTTTCCTTTACCCTAACATATATATTCTTGAAGAATTTATATTTATCTTTACCTGATTATGGCATATTAAATTCAATAAACCTATCCAGCACAACTACTAGGTAAAACTTAGAGCATATTACAAAATTATGGTATATTAAATTCAATAAAACCTACCCAACACTACTAGTAGGTAAAACTTAGAGCATATTACAAAATTATGGTATTATTAAATTCAATAGAACCTACCCAACACTACTACTAGGTAAAACTTAGAGCATATTACAAAATTATGGTATTATTAAATTCAATAAAACCTACCCAACACTACTAGTAGGTAAAACTTAGGGCATATTACACAATTTGAATATTTGGCATCACATGGCCCAACACTTGCCATGCCTCCTTCACTATTATTGCAATGTCATCATCCCATCATCATGGTGTAGTGGCAAAACAAAACAAAACAAAACAAAAAAAGGAAGCCACTTGTGACAAGAATCTAATGAAAGTGGGCCCCTTCTCTCTCTCCTTTTGTTGTTGATGAATGGCCCAGGATGGCTCCTTGCCAACACCATGTTGGTCCATCAAGTTGAGTTTAGGTTTAGACTCACTCAACCACCCAAGGGAAAAAAAAATGCCCCAATCAAAGCATCAAAGGCAAAAATCTCGTTTGACACAAGGGGATGGACCACCCTAGCTTGCTCTTGTCCATCCATGGTGTTAGGTTGCAAATTGTGGATTGGAAATTCACCTCTAAAACAATGCTAAAATGTTGCCTTCAATAACCAACCCAATATATTCATAAATAAAATTCAATAAATAATCCTTCAAGCATCATTACTATTCTTTTCCTATAATATCATAGTTTGCTACTCACTTAATTTATTATTCCAAAAAAGATGATTTCATTGGAGCTGGTTTAGGTGGGATGGGCTATAGTTGTAGGTTGTACAAAAAAGACAATTCAAAACTGTAAATTTATTAAAAGTCGATTCCAAACCAAAATTTTAAAATTAAACATTTTACAAGTTGTAGTAATGTTTCAAAATGTCCTTTTGGATCTTAAGATATCAAAAGAAAAATAAATCTCTTTAATTTTTTCAATGTCTTTTGAAATCTTTGTGTCTTTAAAAAAAAATAAAATTGAATCTTTGTGTCTTTCCAATTTCATACACATGTTTACATGTAATTTCATACAAATGTGAATATGTATTATTTTATTTGAATATGTTGAGACTATTTCAAGAAATTAACAATTTTTTATTTTATTTTTTTGGGTTGAGATTAAGTTAGTTTTCAATAGAAACTTCTCCTTTAAATACCTAATTCAAACATTTAATTGTCACTTGCTTAGCTGATTTAATGTTTATCCATCCTAATTGCTTCCAGAATCTCAATGAATTAAAGACAAAGGTGACTAATTAAATTTTCCCTTAGATGATAATTGAATAATATTTTGTAAAATTTGAATCCTATATATATATATATATATGAAAATAACAAAGTTTTCAAATGTAAACCCTCGTTATTATTATTTTTTATCGTTTCATTGTCAATGGTAGTGCGTAGCAACATGGAGCCCAAGTTAGTTATTATTATTATTAATATTCTTTGAGGGATTGGGTTGGGGAATCCACATTCAATTGATTGTCATCCCCTTACTAGATATCACCCACACCCATAATTTCTACCATTTTCTTTTTCAAATAAACAAAAAAATGATGGAATAAACAAAGAAATCAAGTTTTGTTTATAAAGCTTATTTGGAGCATTATTTTTTAATTATCAGTTGGGAAAGGACCCAAATATTCCATAGCCAAAGTGTGTAGGCTGAAAACAGTTAAAAGTATGGGCACAGATCCTCTCTCTCTCTCTCACACATGACTCACACATTCCAAGTTCTACAGTAAATTTCTTAGTAAATAATAGGTTAGGTAAATGGACAAACCAGGTGAGGTAAAATTCAGGCAGAATAGGTAGGGTAACTTGACAGAATAGGTAAGTGAAATTGACAGAATTGCTTACATAATAGTGACAGAAGAGATAGGGGGTGAATTGACAGAATAGGTAAGGTAAAGTGACAGAAAGAGGTAATGTGAACTGACAGAACAGGTAAGGTAAAATGACAGAATATGTAAAGTAAATTTGACTGAAGGAGGTTAAGGTGAATCCGCAGAACGTGAAAGGTAATTAAATTGACAGAATAGGTGAAGGCAAATTGACAGAAGAGGTGTGGTTAATTGATAGAATAGGTAAGGTGAATTGATGGAACAGGTAAGGTAAATTAAAAGAATGGTTGAGGTAAAATTTGACAGAAAGAGGTAAAAGCTGAATCGACCGAACAGGTAAGGTAAAATTGAACAGAATAGGTAAGGTTAATTGAGAGAACAGGAAAGGTGAAATAGACAGAATAGGTGAGGTAAATCGACAGAACAGGTAAGGTGAATCGACAGAACGGGTAAGGTGAATTGACAGAATAGGCAAGTAAAACTGTGAGTGGAATAGTTTCTTAAATTTCTTACCACGCATACGTTATCATTATACGGTATACCTAGTATAAATACGTAGCAACTATACCGTAGCAAAATTGCGTACACTGCTGCGCACCACACACACGAGGAGTCCGACGCAGCAGCGTCTTGTGTCGCTCGCGCTCTTCTTCTTGTTGCTGCTGCTCAGCTGCTGCTCTGACATTTTGCGCTGCGAGCGGACGGACGGGCGAGCGTCGTCCTCATCTCTATTCTTGTGGATTAATTCGAAGCGATTTTTCTTGTGCGACGAGAGTGAGTGTTTTGTAAATTGTGTGTCGCGGGAGACGGACGGACGAGTCATGGGGATGGCGACAATGGCTGCTTTCTCGGTTCAAGGGGCTTGCGGTCTGTCTGTGAATCAGTCGTGTGTTTCCGACAGTCGGGATGCGGGTATTTGGATTAGGACTAGGAGAGACATCGGGATGCGTAGTAGAAGTAGTAGTAGGCGGGAATTGGAAGATGGGAAGCAGCGTTGCCTGTTCACTAGACGGATTGGTGGTTGTGGAGGTATTCGGTGTGTGGCCAGTGAGCCGAAGGTGAAAACATCTGTGGATGATAACGAAGGTATGGAAGATAATTCCCTGTTCTTCTTTCGATTTTATTTTTATTTTTGTTTTTGTTTCCGGTTTGCCTTCTGTATTTTTGAAGTCTGAGTGAGAACTGTTGTTCTTTTTTGCATTCTGTTTTCTTTTTTGGTGTGTGGCAATGTGAGGAAGAAGAAGTTTGCGCTTGAAGATCTCACTTGCAAGTTTCGTTTTCTGTGGAAGCTATGGCTGGTATTGAAGAAGAAGCGAGATTCTCTGAGTTAGTAACCGTGTGAGGGTGAATTATGACGCGCATTGCGGGAACCGCAATGTCGCTAGTTAATGAGGCAAACTGGTACAGATCACGACATCTCTTTTTGCAGTGAAGAATGCTCGACAGTATGGATTATTAGGACAGCCGGAAAGGGTTTGGGGAGTGGGATTTGATGATTTTGGTGAGGCTGGAGTATAGGAATTGTTGCAGGCCAATGCTGGACAAAATCCCCCCCTCATCATGCACGAGTTTGACCTCTATTTTATGTCGATCTTGTAGTATAGGGACTGAATCTGCTGTGAAGCTCATCATTGTGATGTGCTTCCTCAAGTCTCCTCATGTCTGGTATACACAATTCTGACCAGATGGAAGGACTCATGAGTCTTTACATGGGATGGACTCATTAGTCTCTACACAGGATGCTTCATCAGGAGCCTTGTACAGGACTGCTGGTGTCTTTTTACTGAAGAATGTTCATTCACTTTGGCATGTGCTTTTGTGGGCTGCACAGAATCTGTCATCCCTTCTGTAGCAAATCCAACTTCAAGAGATGCCACAGCAATTGCTTCCAACATCAAGTACCATGCTGAGTACACACCCTCTTACTCACCTTACAAATTCGAGCTGGAGCAAGCGTATGTAGCCACAGCCGAGAGTTTGAGGGACACCTTGGTCCAGAGATGGAATGAGACTTACAAGCACTTCCAGTTGGAAAATTCCAAGGCGATCCATTACCTTTCCATGGAGTTTTTGCAGGTTTGTTTAATTTTTTTTGTATCTGCAGTTACAAGTGCTTAGCAAGGAAGTTTGTGTGCATCCCATTTAGTGCACAGATTTGTATCTCAAATAGAAAATCCTTGGGTTGGTATCTCAATTTGGAGGACTGCATTCCTCTAGCAGCACAGTTCCAGTGTTGACTACTCTACACACTGCTAATGGAGGATGTTTGATGTGTGTGTCCAATGCAAATGGTTGTGGAGATTTCATTGCAATTGCATAGATATGTGTCTAATGCAAATGGTCCTACCTATGATTGCAGGGCAGAGCATTGCTCAATGCTATTGGCAATCTTGAGGTTAAGGATGCTTACAGCCAAGCCTTGCAGAGATTGGGACATGACTTGGAGGCAGTTGCTGAGAAGGTGAACCATGCTCTACTTTGACCCAACTACTGAAACCACATGCTTAGATTCCTGCATATTATTTGCATCTTCCTCTACTGTGTGCAAAATATCATCTTGGAAAGCAACTGGAAATTGATGTTACATTAACCAGGTTTGTACATCATCAAAATATTGCCCCAGAGTTTTTAGGTGCTGGGGACATCAGAAAGTATCCTCAGTTGTTATTCTATTTGAGCACAGGAGCCCGATGCTGCACTTGGGAATGGTGGGTTGGGAAGGCTAGCATCGTGTTTTCTAGACTCACTGGCTACTCTCAACTACCCTGCCTGGGGTTATGGGTTGCGTTACAAGTATGGCCTGTTCCATCAATCCATCACCAAGGATGGTCAGAAGGAGGAGGCTGAAAAATGGCTTGAGGTAACATGCTCACCAAATCTCCTGATACTGACATTCTGGGCAGGGAATATTATTCATAATTTGGCATTTGTCCACTATAGCCAAATCTGTGGCCAGCAGAGTGGATTTATTTTGTTAATTTTAATCTGCCCTGCTTACATGTGACATGTGGACTGCTTGTTAAAAGCTTTGAGATATTCAATCTAATGAGCCTTTTGAGAGAAATTTGAAACATTCAGTCATGTAAAGGGGTCTTGGTGTATTGCAGATGGGTTATCCATGGGAGATCCCAAGACATGACATTGCATATCCAATCAAGTTCTTTGGAAAGGTGGTGGAAAATTACAATGGAAAGAAGGAATGGCTTGGAGGGGAGAATGTGAAAGCATTTGCTTATGATGTTCCAATTCCTGGCTACCAGACTAAAAACACAATCAGCTTGCGACTTTGGTCTACAAAAGTCTCAGCGGAGGACTTTGATCTTGATGCATTCAATGCTGGTGATCATGAGAAAGCTAATCTAGCACATGCAAATGCTGAAAAGGTACAAACCATCATTCAGGTGACAACTGCTTGTGGTACACTGTTCATAGTAGGCTGATTTGCAAACTATGCTCAGCATAAACTTTCCCCCTGACATCTGAAATTGAAGGCGTAGGTGGTGGGCAGATTTGCTATGTGTTATATCCAGGTGATGGTACGCTTGAAGGGAAAATTTTACGACTGAAGCAGCAGTATACACTCTGTTCAGCATCCATTCAAGACATTATTGCCCGTTTTAAGGAGTGGTCAGGGTCCAAATTCAGCTGGGACAACTTCCCATCCAAGGTGGCCATTCAGATGAATGACACCCACCCCACTCTGTGTGTACCAGAGCTGATTCGTCTCCTCATAGATGAGGAGGGTCTCTCATGGGATGAAGCTTGGAAGATTACTCAAGCGTGAGCTCTCTTCCCATGTATTGATAGAACAATAGTTGTGACCTTGTTTTTTGCCATGGGCTTCCATGTATGAGTGTTCACATTTTGACCATGGTACTTTTCTGTATCATACCTGCCATGCTCTTTATTTGAATGACAAGACGATTTTATAGCATTCCATTCTGCTCATGGACCTGAGGTCAAGTATTTGTCAGCATTGCCTGAATGTATGCATTGTTATAGACCATTTTGGTTTTCTTTACAACTCCCTCCTCTTCATGGTTGGTACAGACCCTGACGATATTGTTTGACTGTGGCTCTTGGACCATAGTGGTTGGTCCATGAGATGAAATGTGAATTGCTGTTAGTACACATGTGGAAATGGTGGAGAGTGCTATGACTCATCTGCTGTGATTTCTCTTGAATTTGCTGGCAGGACTGTTGCATACACTAATCACACTGTTCTTCCTGAGGCACTAGAAAAATGGCCACTGGAGTTGTTTCAGAAACTTTTGCCACGACACATTGAAATCATTGAGCAGATTGATGAGAAGGTACTCACTACAGTCACATCAACTTTTATTTTGCTGGTGTAAGTCTCTCTGTATTGTGGTGCAAGCACTTTTTCCATATGCCTAATTTCCATGTATCAACTTTTTAGTGGATTTGTCTATCTTTTGTCCACAGCAAGTTTGCATGGTACTATTTCAACTTATGACTCACATAACTTATTGGTTCATTGCAGTTTCTGACTTTTCTTGCAAGCAAGATACCAAAGGATGAGCTGGAGGCAAAAATAAAAAGCATGCGTATACTTGAAAATGTTGAAGTTCCTGCTGCAATCCAGTCACTGTTCCCCGTGAAACCAGTAAAAGCAGATATTATCTCTAAACCAAACCCTAAAGCAGACCCTAAACCAAAAACTGATAAGGTTGAGACCAAGAAGGTGGAGAAAGTAAAGGAAGAGCCCCTTCCACCGAAACCAGCTGGAGCTGTGCGAATGGCCAACTTGTCTGTGATTGGTGGTCACAAAGTGAATGGAGTGGCAGCTATTCATACAGAGATTGTTAAGGATGAAGTCTTCAATGATTTTTACAAGGTACATAAAGTTGTCTCTCAGTGATTTAGGGGATGAGACCTCCTGTTCTTCCAAAGTGCTGACATTCTATCCAGCTTATTGTTGTTTGAAGTCCTCTTGAATGGTTGTCAACCTGTACGTCTTCAGTTATGGCCAGAGAAATTCCAGAACAAGACAAATGGAGTGACACCCAGACGCTGGCTTTCTTTCTGCAATCCTGAACTGAGCAAGGTAATCACAAAGTGGCTGGGATCTGAGGACTGGGTACTACATACCGAGCAACTAGCTGGCTTGCGCAAGGTGAGAACCGTCTTCCCCTGTATGATTTAAGTCACACATGATTGAGACAATCCTCTGAAAACAGCTTTGTGAATTTTGATTTAGAAATGCTTTAATGTATGCAACTGTTCAGATCATCACGCGGAGGAAATAATCCTTGACAATCTCTGTAAATTGTCCTGTCATGTCCACATGACTAGAAAATGGCTATCAGTTAATTCAGATTTATAAGGAGTCAAAAGATTTTTTGTTGGGATTCAGCTGAGTCTATTAAATTCTATCTTCTGGAAGTCACAATAGTAAGTTCTTTTGTACATGATAGTGCAGTTTGCAGACAACAAGGAACTTCACAAGGAGTGGATAGCAGCCAAGACAGCAAGGAAAGAGAAATTGGCAGCGTACATCAAGGACAAAACTGGCTATACTGTCAGCCCCAGTTCTTTATTTGACATTCAGGTACATCCTGGCTGTAGAGATGCAATCCTAAGACCTTGCTTAACATTTACTCACACCTGCTTGCATGAGCAAGACACACAGTATTCTAAAACCGTGTACCCATTCAAATGTGAACAGCCTTCTTGAGCCCAATGCAGGCCCCCTGTATTGAAGTATGAGAATTGGGAGGTAGCCCTGGAGTCCCCCACTTCGCGTGCAAGGCAGGGATGATCTTGGGCTAGCCTCATCTTACTCCATATTAAGCTAAACTCCTGAGTGAGATTATATGAGTCTTAACTTGCTGTAGCATTAATGGCTGTAGACCCATGTCCAGTGTACATGTCAAGTTGAAGGAAATACATGAGAGGGGTTTGCAGAACCAACCACAACTCTTTGGAGACCAGTGCTCACTTCCTGGTCACAGAATAGAAGACTTCAGGAATTCTGTTGCTGTGTATTTGGGCCCTGATAAGTCTAGAAATTCCTCTCCACATGCAGCTCACAAGGTCTTTCACCTTCACTTTGCATGGCAGGGAGACACATTCAATCTCTCTTCACAGTGATCCAGCCTAACAGTCGAAACTCAGTGGTTCAAACAGGCACATGCAGAGCTGTGGGACCACTATTTTTGTTGTTTGAATGAGCTGAAGAGATGATTCCTATCCAATGACACAAAAGCTCTCTATCTGCATGATCCTGACTAGCACTCATATGATGCAGTTTGGATTGCACCTCCTGTTGATAGTGCATATACATGACCGTGAAAAGGAGCAACACAGAGAGGCTGGTAGTGATAAATTCAAATGCATGGTTTTCAAGCATGTGGTGCTTTGTGTAGGTGAAGCGAATTCATGAATACAAGCGGCAGCTACTTAACATAATGGGGGTGATCTACCGATACAAAAAGATGAAGGAATTGAGTGCCAAGGACAGAAAGGCCAAGTTTGTTCCTCGTGTTTGCATGTTTGGAGGCAAAGCTTTTGCCACCTACTGGCAAGCGAAGCGCATTGTGAAACTCATTACAGATGTTTCAGCAACCATAAACAATGACTCTGAAATTGGAGATTTATTGAAGGTTATATTCATCCCAGACTACAACGTGAGTGTAGCTGAGGTGCTCATCCCTGCAAGTGAATTGTCACAGCACATTAGGTGACCACTTCAACCCTACACAAACCCCTCTCTAGATATCATATGAAGAGACATGATGTCCTTCATTGCCATAAATCTCAAGGGTTACTGGCCTTTCTGGTGGTCCATTTAGGTGTCTATTTCTTCAGTTTATTAACCTGAAAGTAGTGAATTTTCCTTTTTGGATGCAAACTGAGAGAGGGAACCTTGTGCGGGGGTTGCAGTACTGCAGGAATGGAAGCAAGTGGAACGAGCAACATGAAATTTGTCATGAATGGATGCATTTTGATTGGAACACTTGATGGGGCCAACGTTGAAATTCGAGAAGAAGTTGGAGAGGACAACTTTTTCCTGTTTGGGGCACTTGCTCCTGAGATTGCAGGGTTAAGAGCAGAGCGTGCTGCTGGGAAGGTGTAGTGTCAGAACCATGTAGTTAGCTTTCATCTTTTGTCAAGTATTAAATGAGGGTCTCTCAACTTGATTGATTTTCTGGGTTATATAGCAAAGGCTTCTTTTTCATCTCTACCAATAATTTTACTTTGTGTGTATGCTGGTTGTTGTAACAGTTCATTCCTGATCAAAGGTTTGAAGAAGTCAAGAAATTCATCAGAAGTGGGGTATTTGGAGATTACAACTACAATGAGTTGTTGAGCTCATTAGAAGGCAATTCAGGCTATGGGAGGGGTGACTACTTCTTGGTTGGGAAGGACTTCCCTTCCTACATTGAATGCCAAGAGGAAGTGGATATCGCTTACAAGGACCAAGAGGTAACTGCAGAGAATATGGTTTTCCCTGTTGGTGTGACTTAGCTGATGTGGATGCCATGTTTTGCACCCAAATACTCTAGTTCATAGCACATTGAAGTGCTATATGCTGATTAGAAGGTTTAGTGGTCCCTCTGATCTGTCTTTAGATCTCTTGTGATAGATTTAGATAAAGTGTTTACATATTGAGCCTGAGTATGGTAGTCTGGTCTTGCAGAAGTGGACAAAGATGTCAATACTCAACGTAGCAGGCTCATACAAATTCAGCAGCGATCGTACCATCCACGAGTATGCAAATGATATATGGGATATCACCCCCAGTGCTGTCCCTTGAGCAGACAAAAATCAGCAAATACTGATGCTGTAAGTTGTGGCTCACCAGAAAGGGAAGAGTAGAGCTAGCAGGCAAACATGATTATCTCCCATTCCTTCCAGAGATGGTATGTTTTTAATCTTGCAAAGTAGACATTTTTTATGTTGCAATTCATTATATGTTGCTCAGGACTGCTGGATCTAGAGATAATTTCAGGATAGTAGAGGTTTCCTGTTCTTTTGCACCAAAGTTCGTGTTGCATGTCATATCCATTCTCACATTCTACAGGTTCCTTTACACAGTAAGCTTCATGTGCTACTGTTACCCTGAGCTTGACTAGTGCAAGGTTGATATTGATGGTTGTCTTGTTCCTGGACAATCAGGATCGTAAATCTTTACCTAAACTGAATGGGCAATTGGGTTAGTAGACTGTAAAGCTCTAACTCTAGCTAATTATTCGTCTTGTTGCTCAAATCCTACTTCCTTCCTGATGTTGTACTATGACTGCTCTATCAAATGCCTAAAGGTTCCCTTGGCTGACTCTTCTTGTTCCATCCAGAAATGTTGATGTAGTAGTATTCTTCTCATTGTTTTGAAATTCTTTTAGTTTTTCTTTAGCAACGCTTTTAGTTTGTCTGTATCCACCATGGATGAGTCTGTCCTAGTGTAAAACTGAAGTTCAGAAACCCTAAACATAGGACTCTTCTTGAAATCTGATTGCCAGAATATGCCACTTCTCTTCCATTAGTTTTTTGAGAGCTCTAGACTCTAGACTGCTTTTTTTGAACATGGTGGGATGTAACACTTGCTCAAATATTGGTGTAATGGTCTGCACTAACTAAGCCACTAGTAATACAAAAACTAGTGGTAATAAAAGAAAATTAGAAGATGATCCTTTGAGAAGGTGACAACACTTAAGCCATGATCACATCTGCAATTCACACCATCATGGTTTAAAAGATGGTAACTAGATTAGGTTAAATCTTTCCTGTGTATCTGTACACTCTGGGAGGTTCAAATGTCACATACACATGCTTCAAAGCGAATCATGCAGTTCCTGAAATAGTGTTTTTCCAAACAAGCAAAGAGATGATCATGTCAAGTATATGTGCAAATAAAAGACTGCAGATTGGTGTATGTAGTAGTTAGGCCAGCCAAGAACTAGTCTCTTCTAAGTTAGTGTGCTCCCTCGGGCAATGGTCCTAAATTGCCTACTCCAGGTTGCAGTAGTGTTAAGTGATTGTAGTGCACTGGGTGCTTGAGCTCAAATTCATTTGACAATAATGGTCGATTCTCAGAGAAGCGGATGTATGCAGCAGATGTGTAACAGTCTGCTGGGTATCCCTTCAATCTTCGAGTTGCTTGACCATATGTTTGTGAAAATATGTGCTGCACAAAACAACCAACTTGAACAAGCTTTAAATGTCAATAAAAAGGAAAAAAAATTGCTCCAAAAAATAATATGCTTATCATTTCATCTAATCATCTCCACCCAACACTGAGAAGAAATAGTATGCATGCCAAAACAAATTGATGATTGATCAGAAAATTTTGTTCAAATCCACCTTTTTTTTTTAAATAAAAAATTTAAATTGTAAAGATTGTTATCTAAGTCAGCATCTTAAGTTGCTCCACTAAATTTATTTATTTATTTATTTTTTAGAAGTTTTTTTTTTTGGCTTTCTATCAAAAATCCAAAGTGGAAAGAGGGAAAAACTTTCACCATAAATTTGCAGTGCTAAATGAATAATGAATATGCTGCAGAAACCCTGTCATAACCCTCACAAAAATTGAACCACTTGTGGATTTGTGAAAAATCTAAATTGTGGTTTTTGATCCTCATGTGTTTTCAGCAATCATACCAAGTAGTGCAGTTTGGTTGGATGATCTAGATAAGAATTTATTAATCTTACTTAAACACTTAAAGTGGGTGATTGATCAATTACACATTTCTTCTATTCTCAACCTCTTTACTCAGACATTTCCAATGTTAGCATATAGTTCTGTCAATGCACTGAAAATGGGTTGATTTGCACTCAAGACAATTTGCCCAAATTGATCTTATCTAGTTGTAAATTGATGTCCAACAAGCAAGATTCTTTCTTGCTTTGGTGGTTTATGATCTAATTGACATAATGTGTCAATTTGTCCATTCTTTCTTGTGGATAAATTCCCTTGTTTTTCACCATTGGATTGTGTAGGTTATGTTGGTCAAGCAGTTCAAAGGATCATATATAAAAAACTCTATAATTCAAAACTCTTTACACATTGAACTACAATTCTATGTTGAAGTTTAAGAATTCTTGGGCAATCCAAACAGAACCTGTAAAATAGTTGAAGAGACTTCTCAAATTGTGATATGATTTGAATAATTTTCGGTGTGCTAGAGAGAACAATAGTTAATTTTGGTGATTACTTAGGATTCTTTTGTTTAACTTTTTTCTACTCACCTGGTTGGCATGAACATGGCCTGTGTAACCTATGAGATGGTGCTTCCCCTCAATCACTTGCAATGTATCAGGCCCAAATTTCTCATATTCTCGACGTGTGTGGAGCTTGACAGATTTGTAAGGTAGATCACCAAATGACATTGCCAATGGTGTCTCTTTCACATACTTTTCTGTTGTGCCAATACATTGTCTATGTGTAACAAACCCAATGTGTTAAGCTTCAAATTTGCACCAATCCCACTTCAAAACTTCAAAATAAAATAAAATTTCCACACCCATCAACTAATTATCAGACTTTGTCTGTGTGTATCTCTATTTATTTGCAACATTTTGAATGCCAATCTCATTGTGTTGATTTACCTCATAGACTTGATATCAAGTTTCCCAGTGCAATATTTCATTTCAGCTGGTGTTTCCCTCTTGCTTGCCTTCCAGTTCACGGCCTTGGGTTCATTAATGAGTCCTGGATGTGCAAGCTGAGAGTAGTAAAAGTCTCTCCCTTCACACTTGTTTTCACCACCCTATGATGAGATTTTCAAAACGTGATCAGTACTTAGGTGTTGTCTTTCATCACCATCATTTTTAACTGCAGAAGGAATTTCATGCTTGAAAGAGCTTGTCACAAAATACCAAAAGTACAAAACACAAAAAATGTCAGCAATTCAACATCTTCATCAATTGATCATTAGCTGCAAGAAAGGAAAAAACTAAAACAAAAGAATTCACTCCAAAGAAAAGAGAAAGACAAAATATTGGGAAGAAAGTTCTTTTGTTGGGGAGAATGATCATTTTTAGAATTCCAATTCCCAGTTGCATTCACCAGGTGGATGGCAAGTTCAGGTTTGCCAATACGGAAGGAGTCAGTGATGGCAGCAGCACGTCGACATGAGTCTCCATATGAATGCCCAACTAAATGGTTTTTATAAGCAGGAACAAAGCCTGTGTACCCCGGTGGAGGTCCATCCACAGCAATACGGGATCCTGGTGGTGGCACTGTGTGATATTTTCCTGGTCGTGGAGCTGGTGTTATCCAATTCATTGGACCTTTCACCATATCTTCCTTATACACCATTGTTTGATCAAACCTTTGTAAATTCACACAAACCCAATAAAAAGTAGTTGCGTCTTTCTTCTTCTTCTACTCACTTGTAGGAAGTGAGTAGAGACAAACTTACATACACACAATATATGGAATGATGCAGCGAAAAAAATGAAGAAGCTCAAAAAAAAGTGAGAGACACAAACTTACACACGAAACACACAATACAGAATGATGCAAACAAAAAAAGATGAAGAAGCTCAAGAGAAAGAGAGAGAACACACACACACACACACACACACACAATATATCGAATGATGCTAAAGAAAAGATGAAGAAGGTGAAGAGAAAGAGAGAGAAAGACACAGGCACACACAAACACGAGAAAAGAGAGCTCAAGAGTGTTGATGAGGGAAGAGAGGGGAGAGTGAGGATTTGGTCTTGAATGAAATCTGAAACGTTGGGTGGGGGTGCGGAAATGTCTTTCCGTTCCATTAGAAATGGGGGAAACAAGTAACGAACTTTACCTACCTTTACCGACCTTCAATTGTTAGCTGAAATTTCAACTAACTATGGGTAACTCCCTGTTTGGTAACTAGTGGTTGCATTTGTGTGCTTCATGATCACTAGCTAAAATTGGCGGTTAGCCATTTGCAGGAGCTTGGTTGTAGGTGGTGATTTGTGAGCAATAACTGATGATTTCCAGCGATTCAGCTTGCCATTTTCTTGAGAAGACAATGACCGTTAACAGCAGAAATCTTGGTGTGGGTTTGTTGCTTTATCAGTTTGTTATTTGTGTCCTGCGGAATTTTGGGGAATGCATTTGGTTTGGGGTAGTGGCAGGGGGGAGTGGGTACACTGCCGTGTTATCACTCATCACACCCTTTGAAAGCAAGTTGTAAGATTGGATTTTAAGGGTCATCCTGTCTTTGAAGGAGCAGGAGCTGTGTTCTCTGCATCTCAGCATCTTCAGATGAGATAGCCGATGCATCTTCTTCCACCACCACCATTTGCTTCCAAAGCCTTCAGACACTTGAGGATATACCAAATCCCTTTCTCTGAGACAACACCTACTGCAAAAGGAAACTTATAAGATTTGTTGCACCACAATCCATCTCTCAATTTCAACAACAGCAGTTGTTGCAAGAAATGTTTCCCACCAGCAATTGTTGCTAGAAATCTTTTCCCATCATTCATCTCTTCTTTGCTATGCATCCTTCTCTCTAAGACAATACCCATTGCAAGAAGAAACTCATAAGACTTAATGCACCACAATTCCATTTCTCAATTTCAACAACAAGAAAAGAAAAGAAAAACAATTGCTGTTGCAAGAAATATTCTCTTACCATTTTTCTCCCTTCTATGAAATGCACCACCACAAAAAATATACAAATTTTGAGTTCCACACTCGTCAACTTTCATCTCAACATGCTTTGTTAGAAATTTTCCAACATTTTCAGGAAATCATTTTCTTGAATGGTATCATGATTTTTTCTTGAAATTCTTAAAAGTGGGAGTCCTAAAATTCTTAAGTCTTAACGCTCAGAAGATTTCCCAAAATCAGCAGTTGTTGCTAGCTTTTTTTCCATAATTTTCTTTGTCTCTTTGCCATGCACCACCACAATAATAAACAAGTTTCCAGTTCCAAACTTCCCAACTTTCATTTGTGTATTCTTTCTTCAAAATTGTTTCTTGAATGGTATGACAACTTTTTCTCAAAATTCTCGAAAGTTGGTGTCTCCAATTTCTCAAGTTTGTATTCTCAAAATTTGTGACCAATTGATTTGGATTGTCTAATTGCCAATGTGAGTAATTTGCTGGCTTTTACTGTGAGCTGATTCCTGTTGCTATTCAAAGTGCAATAACATCACATTGGAAGGTTTCATGTATGTTTTAGTGTTGGTCAATACTTCATAGCTCCCCAAACATTTCCCAACAACACACATAAAAGATGCCAATTTAAGGCCTCTTGAAGCAAATCAAACTTTGAAAGCTTGATCCCCATCTTCATATTGCACAAACCATTTGAGACTTCAGAAGTGTGGTCCTAAATTGAATCATTTAGTGGAAAATTGAGGAATCTCAGAACTTTTGTTGTGTGTTGAAGATTTCATCACTAGGAACCAAACCTAGAGTCCCCATTTCCTTGAATCCTGACCTCAAATTGGAGATAGAGAAATTTGGTAAAAGAATCATTACCTATTTGTTTCGCTCCACATGACAATTTACCAGACTTATGAAGAACATGACATGCAACCCCTGCGACCAAAATGATATCAAGTTTCTTTTACGAGGAAAAACCTCATAAACTCAAAAAACTAATGCAATCTTTATCAAATCTAGGAGTGGTAAATTAAAGTTCTTATAGAGTACATGCTTGATTTAGAATTGGAAATTTTTTAATTCATTAATTAAGAAAAAACTATAGTCATCTGTAGCCTCTTATCGTGGGGTGTACCATAAAAAGACCTTTGAGGTTTGTGTTTGAGGTTTGTGTTGTCCAAGAAAGCTGAGAAATAATGCAATTCTACTAGATGGGGTAAATTCTGAATGACATGAAACATTCTTTAAAGAATGAAGGCAGTTTCAAGTGTCTATTTTGGAGCAACATGAATTTAGATTTGCATGACCTTTTTCTCGCTACTTGAGCAAAATGTTGAACAAAACCTTGTGAAATAATTCATATCTGAGAAAAAAAATTGCACAAAGAATTGAGTTAGGAGTTGTGAATAGGCTTTTTCCTCCAAAGGTTGAGCTTGTCTTTAAATCCTGTTCCATGTATTGAGCTGCCACAGTACATGTTTTGAGGTATGGGCAGGCTGTTCCACCCACCTGAAGTCAACCCTTTTGGGATCAAGGGTTATTAAAACCATTGTGTGCTCAAACAAGTGCAAAATGTAACCATAAGTCTCCAAAGTGATGTTATAAAAAGCCCCAAAAGTGGTCCTATCTACCACTATCAACAAGCTGTGTGCCACACTGTGACCTTGCCATTTACATTAAAAAGTATCTTAAGGCAAAAGAAGAATTATGGTAACTCAAATACTTCACCATGCAAAAATATAATCTTCAAAAAATCCTCTAAAGAAACCAATATCCTTCAAGATGTTATAACTCTATTATAACTAATCTCAAGTTTCAACACAAGCCAAAATACCATCTTTCAAAAATCCTCATATAATAAAATAGACCTATTATTATTATTATTACCTAGGGGCCAAAATCCCTTAAGCTACTATACTCTATGATGAATCTAAACAAAATATCCTTGTGTTGGTACGCAAGTCCAACAAATGTTAACAACCTTGTTATCCTAGAGGAATCTCAAAAGCCTGTGATTCATAACCACAGACCTTGAAACCTAGGAATCTTTTGCACAATACAAAAACATGACAACTCCCAAGAGAAGAACTATTCAACCCTAAAACTTGGAATCTTGCAAAATTTCAACTTCTCAGCATCTCATTACTTGTAATGGGACAATGAACACAAAACCCCTAGTCTTCTGCGCAAATTTCTTGTGGGATGGGTACATGTGGCATACTATTTCAACTAAGCATGTTCCATTTTGTGCAACTTCTTTTCCACACAAAGGAAACAGTTCATTATACACCGTATTTTTGGTTTTAGGAGCCGGGATCACCAATGAATGATCAAGATGACATACAACCACATAAAGACAGATTGAGTTTCTTCTTCAAAAATATGCCAAGAAATCCACATACAAGCAGATTTTTGCACAATTTATTAACATGTCCCTACCTACTACTACTACACATGCTGATGCAACTTGTTAAGGCAACACTTTCTTGAACAACAAACCCTTGCTGAGCAATCACTGAAAGTGCACCACAGTGAGAGAAATGTCATTTCTGCCAACTACCACTCACTCCCCTTCCCACCAAATTTGTTCATGTACCTTCTGACAATGAAAAATGGAAGAAGCTTTTGCCAACTTGAAATGTATTGAGTGATTCTCTTCTCGTGCTTCCTTCGCTTGTGCAGCTCTCTCCCATTGTTTGACTCTCTAGCGACTCATTTGGAGCTTTTTGTTGACACTGGACTTAGTGCAATTTCTAATTAATTTACTTTTTGGCATGTCTTTTTGGCATGTAATGGGCTTCATTCATTCATTGGCAGCCTTATAGTAACATGTTAAAATTAGCCTGAATTAAGTTTTGTCATGCTAGCCAAAATATTTTTACAAGTGAATGAAAGCAATAATAGAAACAAGTCCAATGATTTGGAAGACAATGAATCACTTGGAATACCATACCTAGCACACCCCCCCCCCCCCCCCCCCCCCCACAAACACAAAAAATTACCCTTTCATATTTAATTTATAATGATCCCAATTCCTCCCCACCAACAACACAAAATTTCCCCCCCCACAACCCATTATT
>Ga0116229_10003616_pt1 | contig 25459 bp, 21 predicted proteins | sample S1TSphgellanicum_3_FD_87313 | JGI IMG/M metagenome (GOLD analysis project Ga0116229, IMG submission 87313) | Host-associated microbial communities from peat moss isolated from Minnesota, USA - S1T2_Fc - Sphagnum magellanicum MG | ecosystem: Host-associated > Plants > Peat moss > Unclassified... | reverse complement strand
TTGAAAGTGCAAATACCTGAAGCATGTCACCCAAATTTACCACAAAGGCATCTGGCAATGGTTGCACTGTAAACCACTCATGGTCTTTGTACACTTGTAGGCCTGCCACATCATCCTGGAGGAGCAGAGTAATTGCTCCCATGTCTGAATGTGCCTGCATTCAACCAATATCCTATCAGAAAGTGATGCTTATTTTCCATTACGATTTGGCCATCTCCACTACCCTTTCAAAATCCTTGAAAAGGCTTTATATCCTGGAGGGTATAACGTGCCTTTATCCCCTCCAGAAAAACTTGAATCCTCCTCCCAAACACAGCAACAGTGATGTAGTTTCAAGGGTTTTTTGGGCTTCCCATAGGAAGACAATACATCATAAAAACCCAGTTGACTGATAGCAATGCTGGGAACATTTAACTGCAATTCAGATCATCATAGGATACTCTGCAATTAATAACTGTGACTGGACAAATTGGACACACCCTGGTCCTTACATAATGTTGAAACAGAGTGATGAAGATTGAGGGATAGAAACCATTGAGCTTCAAGTCTCAAGTGCTGAAAAGCCTATAAAAAAGCCTAAATATTATTCTCATGGCCTGATTCATACTTGCAGGTTGGAAGACCCTAAAGACATGCTAGGAAAACTTAATCACCAGCTTGGGTTGCTGGAAAATTCAGAGTTTTAAGGAGTAGGGAGATGGAAAAATGCTGCTCACACATCAACAGAACTATAATTGCAATCAGAAGCACCTGAAGACCAAGGGTGAGATGAGGCTGTGGGCATGGTGGGTAGTAGTTAATAGTGATATTCTGGGATGGATCTCCAATAGCATCCTCAATCACACTGGGTTCCAATCCGAGGCTCTCTGAGATGAGTCGCAGAAGGCGCCGTGCTAGCTTGTTTGTTTCATTGCTGTACTCCTCCACTGTCTTCCTGTCACAAAAACACGATTTTTGAATATACAAGTGGTTCTTGCCAAAATCTTGTTTGCAATCATTCAGAAGCACAACTTGGAACTGACCTGTATTCTGGAGGATGGGAAGGCCAGCGCTCTGGATTGCGGCGAGTGATAGGTAATGTATGATGGTCAATGTAATCACGCCAATCCAGCACTTGCTCCTCTTTGACCAGCATGCGGCTTCCGTAGCCCTCAGGAGCTGAGCCAGTATCTTTACAAGCATATACCAGCTTGTCCTCCAGTGACATTGCAAAAAACTGGGCTCCTATGTGCCGCATTCTCTCAAGAAGCTCCAATGGCACTCCATGATTCAAAACTTGGAAAAACCCCCACTCTCTACAAGCCAGGCCTACTTTTGCACTGAGGTCAGGGCTTGTTTCTGATGATAGGTCAATTACAGGTATGTCTTGCAGAGCTGTGGACTCACTGATGCTAGGTCGCTCTTCCAGTGGTCGTATGTATGCACTGGGAATCTCTGAGAAGCCTTTTTCTGCCAGATCTTGAACCCTCTCATATGCTTCTGGCTGGCTTGTGATCCTTTCTAGCTCCGCCATTGCCATTTCCACCTCCACCTTAACCTTCAATTTACAAATCCAACAATAGTGTGCATGCACTCTTTATATCCCTCTCTCTCCCCCAGGCATACTAAATGATTTTATTTTGCAGTCAAGGAGTCCCATTTTCAGAAATCTAGTGGATTGCGGCATAGAACATCTATAGTTTTCAGAATTCAGAGTCCAGAAACACTGTCACAAGCTAAACCAACCATTAGGGTTTGCAACAATACAGACAAGGCCTTTTTGCTTTGGTGTGAAATGCCAGAGGAGTGGAGGTGCAAGACGAGCATGACAAAAACCATCACAAACACAAAACCATCATCACGACGAATCAATGCAGAAGGTGCAAGGGCTCTGTCTCTCGAAGAATTCTTCACTCTCTAAATTCTGCTAGCTGGCTGGCGGCAAGAAGATACAAAACCTAAGAAGAGGAGGGTTCAGCAGTCGTTTTATGCGGTACCTTAAAGACTTCGCGCTGTGATGTAACTAGGCATCATAATAAGAAAGCTCATTCCTGCTGCTTCGTCCTCTTCTTCTTCTGTCCCGTCCTCTCGACTCACCTTCTCATTTTCCTGCTCCACAATTCTGTGACTGCAAAATCTCAAAACAAAAATAAATAAAATTACGAAACAATCCCCAAAAAAACAAGAGCAGCGTGGATAGAACGCAAACCAAAACTGCTTCAGCAGCTGCGATCGTTTGTAGCTACTGAAATTCGGAGGAAATGGAAAAGACTCGGAGATTGGAGAGAGAGACAGAGAGGGAAGGGAAGAGAGCAACCTATGCAAAAATCCTGATGCTTCAGGTCCCAAAACTTCAAGATCTCGTTCAAGATCTCAAATACGGACCGAGCGACGTGGCCTAACTAGCGTCGAGTAGTTTTGGACAAACAACGCTCATAATAGCCTACTCCTCCTCCAATCAAACGCGATCAATACCCTCTAATGACTATATTGATGACCGGATAACAACCGGGTGTCGCTGATACCCGTCTCCCGCTAAGGTGCTGGAGGGGAAACGGCTGCTGTGCGAGAGTAGCAGGAGCTTCGTCGTCAGGGAGTCGCGGGGGAGACAGAGGGAGAAAAGGCGCATCATCATCATCATCATCCACGAGCGCAGGGTTTTTTTGCGCAGCATTGGACGCTGCAGTCGTCGCCTCGCTCTCTTAGGTAAAACTGGAAAACACCCACCTGACATATACGATTCTTTCGACCTCTAGGGTTTTCCACTTTCTTTGATGATTTTTTTTCCCCCTGTTTTTTCAGATACGTCCGTCGTCTTTCTGGGCACGTCTCCGCAATTTGTATCTCCGGGGATTAGCTTTGGTCGGCGGTTTTTTTCTTCCATTTCTTGGATTCGGCAGTTTTAGCATCATCGGGAGGTTGTAGTCCTTTTGAAAGCGAGCTATGCAACCGGTGGTCGAGGGGCATCATTAGGGTTCTGGGCTTTTTTGAGCTTGACTCCAGGGTTGAGCCTCCTGTTGTGTGTGGTAGGGGGGCGAGTGTTGAGGATTTTTTAGGCGAGGCCCAAGGTTTCTTTTGTTTCTTTTGTGTGAAGGTTTAGTTTCTTTTGGTGGGGGAATGTTGTCAAGGCGTTTGGTTTCGACAGATTGCGATTTCTAGCCCTACGAAGACCCCAATTAGGGTTTGAGGCAAGGTTTTAGGACATGTCTGAAGTATGATAGATGCTGCAGTTTCTGGAATGGTCAAGCATGTACAATCATATCACTTACATGATCGCATGAGTCGTTTGTAAGAAAAATTTGCAAAAAAAAGAAAAACAGATGAAGAAGTTGTGTCCCAGTTGAAGGCAATCATGATTTTTGGGGGTAGAGTGTCTGCAGAGATCCTGTGGAGAGATGTGTAATTAGCATTCCACAGAAGGTTGGTGCTACAAACGTCGCAGTTTTTGGAAGATTTTTTGTTAGATTGATATTCTGCAATTGGTCACCAAAGAGACTGTATTCTGGTTTGATCCCAAGGTGTTTAGGAACTTGTGAATCTTGAGAAAGTTTTTTGATGCAGCAGTTTCTAGAGTATGGAAGGAGATTATGTGGCTTTCAATCAGACTTTTGACATTTGCAGACAAGGTGAAGAATCTGTATGGGTGGCTGGTGAAGGCATTGCTAAAGTATCTTCTGGGCTTTTTGTTTGCAGATATTACATGAAATGATCACCTGACCTGTGCAGTTTGAAGCTTTGAACCCAGCACTTCTGAGTGTTGTTTCAGGTTCTCAACATGGCATCTACAGCTCCTGTGTTCTTGTATGAGGCACTGGCACCACTTGGAGAAGAAGAAGAAACATGGGACTCTGCAGCTCCTGCAGTGGAACAATCTGAAAGCTTGGGGTTAGGGTTGAGCTTCAAAGAGGATGCTCACACATTGGAAACATCCACCTCCTTTCATACCATACGGCAAAGGCTTTCGAAACAGAAATTGATTGCTGATCAGAGGATGGAGACAACCACAGAAGACCTCCAGAAAGAATCTTGCCCATCAGATGATTTCTTGCGTATAGAGGACTCAAATGGTGAAGGTATCTCAGGGGTGGGGTTGCATGAAACAGAAGTTTCGGTTTCAGAGAAAATTGAGGTAAACTCTCGTTCAATTGAGAGTGCAGAAACAGTTGAAGATGCAGGGTACCTTTCCTTGAACCTGATGGAGGATAATGTAGAGACAATGGTGGAGGGACGACTGCGGGTAATGGGTAAGAAGATGGTGACGGTGGAATCTCTGAATATATCGAGGAGAGAAGCGCCTCCTTGGGCCCAAAGCAGAAGTGGTCACAAAACATGGTTTCGAAGCCCTTTGTTGCAGCTCCATCAAGGTTCAGTCCACTTCTGTTTTTCCTTTCCTCCCCGTGTGTGCCAAGGAGTCATTGGAGCTATCTGAGGATGTCAAATGTTTGTTTCTAAATCTGTCGCAAAGTTCTGTTGAGGATGTATAAGTTCCTGGTATTCCTGATCCATCAACTTCATGTATCTAGGCAAAGACTCTATGGGCAGTGGCATATACATTAAATCATTCTGTGAGCTTAATTATATTTAGAACAGCCTCATTTGCAGTCTCATGGATTTGGCATTGTCCCAAGCTTCAAAAGTCTTAACATTGATCTGTCTGATGAGAAATCTTAGCCATAATATGTAGATATCGACCTTGTCTCTCTCTAGCCGCATATTCTGGCTGTTCAGCATGGAGTTTGTTCACCACATAACCCTTGATGTAAATGACTTTGTGCAGAAATAGTTGACTTTTGTGAGTTTGTTGCACCGACGGAGGAAGAGCAGCAACAACGGAAAGCAGCTGTTGAACGAGTGAGTGCAGTGGTGAAATTGATATGGCCCTCTTGCCAGGTATATCTTTGCACACCATTTCTGTGAACAATTTCAACCAAAATTTGGGTCAGTAAATGTTTTTGTGGCTCAGACCTTTTCATTGTTTCTAACAATGCACTTTTTCCAATTTGTAGGTGTGTGTATTTGGTTCATTTGCAACAGGTCTTTACTTGCCAACAAGTGATGTTGATGTAAGCTTTCTTCTACCACAGGAAGATGCATGAACTTTTTATCTGTCTTTGCTCACAGCAGGATTGTTACAGCCCTCAACCTTTTTCTAATGATGCCTTCTCTTTTTAGGTCTTTTGTGGACTATGGGCATGGTCTTATTCTGACACCTTTTAGTCAATATTTGCAGGTGGTGATTTTGGATTCTGGATGCCAAGTTCGACAAGATGGTTTGAAGGCCCTTGCCAAAGCACTGACAAGAAATGCAGTTGCAAAAAATATTCAGGTTGATCAGCTCACTATCATTGACATAACCGTACTGTACCACATATGTAGTTCAGGTCAGAGTAATGTGGTTTACCACATCTTTCAGGAACTGTTTGTAAGTACTGACCAGCACAAAGTTTCAATAGTCAGCCTAAAGTAGTCATGATGCCAGAGGGAGCAGCTGTTCCTGTAGGATGTGAATGAATGTACATTTTCATGGTGTTAGGTTATTCATAATTGTATGTAACTTCCGTTGAAAAGGAGCTACTATTTACTTGATTCTGGTCTCTCATGTGCTATTGCAGGTCATTGGAAAAGCCAGAGTGCCCATAGTGAAGTTTGTGGAGAGGAGCAGTAACATTGCATTTGACATTAGGTAGGATTTGCTTCTTGATCCATTGTCCATCTAGATTACCCGTAGGTGTTCCACAGCACAGGAAGTCTTTCTTCACCGACTCATTGAGGGTTCAGAATGCATTACTTGCACATATTACCCAGTTCGGTGTCAAGAATTTTTTTCTTCAAGTGGCAAGATGAATTTGCAAGTGCAATACACTGACAATGATGACTGGAAATTATGTGTGAGTTTTTGGCATGGTTTTGATCTCCATCTGTGGTGACAGGGGAATTTACTTCTTTTTCTTGTGTGATTAGGGCTGGAAAACGCAGTAGAGCAGTAGTTGCATAGCGTGGTTTGCAGACACTCCCAAACCTGTCATAAATGTTTGTTCTGTTGCTGGGTGATGCAGTTTTGATGTAGCCAATGGACCTGAGGCTGCAGACTTCATCAAGGTAAACTAGGCTCATATGGAACTCTTTGGGTTTTTGTGCATGACACATGTGAGATATAATAGCAGATGTGAGACTTTTCTACCTTTAGGTTGAAGTTCTGTTTTGTTAATAATCAATAAATGTCTAGGGGCTGATTGGGCATGATATAAGTGGTGTGCAGCACACATAATAATTCTTGGCACTGTGGAAATCATGGACTCCTGTCCTATCCATTTCATTGTCTTAGCCAACTTTATCTCTGAGCTGAAATCTTGTCATAAAGTGGGTGTTCTTTTATGCCTGTTAGTTACCACTGCAAGGTACACCTTACTAGCTTGCTCATTGATGATGTGGAGTAGCTCCAGGTTGAAAAATGTTTTCTGTTTAAGCCAATGAATTGGCTCAATGTATGAAACAGGGTGCAATGCAAGCTCTTCCACCACTGAGGCCTTTATGTCTTGTGCTCAAGATATTTTTGCAACAGCGAGAGCTTAATGAGGTGAGGTTCTAGTTTTCTACTCGCTTTTTCCTAGCCTGGATATGTATACTATTCTTCAAGAGGTGTTGCTTTGAAACTCTTGTTCACTTGTTCTCATGACTTACCTTTTCAAAGGGGTAATTGCCAGAGGCAGTATATTTTCATCTGTTCTTTGTTGAAGAATAAGTGTCAATGGTTCCTTCAAATTAGTACAAGAGATATGCTGTGGGATGATTGGCTTTTCTTAGATCTGATATGCCAATGATTGCACAATGATGATGTCCTGCATTGGGTTGTCTGACAACAATGTCACTATTTGCTCCTCCAGGTGTATCAGGGTGGAATTGGCTCATATGCTTTACTTGTTATGCTACTAGCACATCTGCAGGTGCTAAATTTGACATCCTCTCTGTCCATTCCTAGGTTTCAGACCCTAGGTGTGTCTTGTTTTCTATCCTGTAACCTTCTGTTTATGGCCAGATTTCATTGAGTTATAGTAAGCTGATAAGGAGCTGCCAACTGGGTATGGGTGAGATTGTTGTTAAAAGCTACTTTAAGAACAATCTGATTGCAGAGTTAAGTTTTGCATTGTGTTCCAGTTTTGATGGTTTTCAGTGACCATTGTTTTCACTCAGTAATGTGTGTCTCAAATGCGTTGCTCACTCCTGACATATCAGAAATGTATGTCACAGATGCATCCAAGTAAGCGGCGTCTGAGCAGTAGTGGTCAAACTAGTGCTCTTGAAAGCAATCTTGGTATTTTGCTGGTAAGGATCTCCCATCTAGAGTTTCTGATGCAATGTGTCTCTAAAGATTTTGCAGCTGTTATTGATGCTTGTGAGGATTAGGGGTTCATGACTCATGGCTTGTGTGATCAATCAGGTGGATTTCTTCGACTTATATGGCCGCAGTCTCAACATGAAAGATGTGGGTGTTTCTTGCCGGATTGGTGGAAGTTTCTTCTCAAAGAAAAACCGAGGGTAAGGACTTCTTATGAGTTCAATCACTGATGGATCCAATTGTGAAGAGTGCTTAACAGAGGAATGTTCGTTTTCCAAACAAGGTTATCCAATGTCCATTGTGTGTAGAGTCTGATGTGGCAAGATATATGGCATGGTTGCAGATTTATCGATATGAAACGTCCGTTCAGTTTATGTGTGGAGGACCCTCAGGTAGCACTCTTTCAGTATGTTATTTCTGTCTAGTTACTTCCAGAAATGTAACTGAAACTCAAGACAAACTTTTGTATTATTATTTGCCCTACTTTTTAGCACTGTCATTCATGATGGAAGTCATGGTCTGATACTTTGTTAGTGAGACTCAAAAGGTGATGACTGCACTCATTCTTGTTGTATCAGGTTTGCTTTGGTTTAGCCAGAACTGCTGCTACATTTGTTTGTTTACTTTACATTTTTTGTGGAGTTTCTCTCTGTAATCACATTGATCTTTGTTTGTATACTTCTATGTAAACTGACTTGCAGCTAACATCTCTTTGAAGTGTGACACTGAGGGGTTTGACTCACTGTTTTTTCTGCAGGCTCCAGAGAATGACATTGGAAAGAATTCATTTGCCATTCAAAAGGTTGTCCCTTGAGTCCTTGGAAATGTTTGAGCATTGTCCTTTAGCTATATATCTGGGATCCTTCCAAAACCGGAGGCACCATTTTTCTCTGTCTTCCATATCCAAGACTGTACTCTCTTCATGTACTCTCTAGTTAACAATTGTCAGCATGCCAGAACGGGTTTGTCTGGTAGGTTGGGTTGCAATTGGATCCTTGGAGACAGTTGAGCATTCTCCATTTTGCTATATCTGGGCTTCTTCCAAAACCTGCAGAATGATACTGTCAGTATTCAATTACCAACATAAAAGTCTACTTATGGGTCCTCAGTGAACAATGTTTTGCATGCAAAACCTGGTTTGTCTGGTAGTTTAGATTGCACTGGCATTCTTTGTAAGCATCTCTGTATCTTCACTCTTCTGGTGGGTCTCCTTTTTCCCCTTGGAGTTCAGTATGCTGAAATTTGTGCTTTATGACCTTTTCCTATTCTGAAGGGGTTGAACTTTCTCTGTGCCAACAGTATGTACTTTGAAAAGGAGCTAAAACAGAACTAAGGTTTTGGAACCTGGTGATGCAGGTGCGCTCAGCATTTGTTTTGGCCCACAGTCTTTTGACAGACTTGAGTGGAGATGACACACCAGAACACATTGGTCTTCTAGGTCGCATTGTGCGGATGGATGAGAAACTGGTGGGGCGCAAATTATTACCTGCCTTAGTCACCACTGCTTCTGAGAATCTGCAGAGACCCTATCAAACTCCCTACACAAGGTTTAGAAATACCCAAGAATCGGCACAAGACCCAGATCCGGAACCATATGTGGTTGGGGATGGAACATTCTCTGCATCTGATTCTGATAGCGATCCTGCATTCAAGACTCCTCAGACAGCAGGGTGGCGAAGTCGGTGGCATGATTATGAGGATGGTGATTTTCCTAGGGGTACTTCTTCAGGCAGGAAATTTTGGAAGAAAGGGAAGGAGAAGGCAAGGCACAAGGATCGAAACTCCACCCCTTACCTCAGTCCATATGGCCAAGATTCTTTGAAAAAACACAGCAGGTCCCGGTGGCAAGAAAGTGAGAGTCCAGCCGCCGATGAAGATTCATGCACCAAGCATTCTCGTAGAAGGAAGCGTGACCGCAAAAACAGTGAGGTTACTGGGCTGGAAGAGGGGGAGGTTAGGCCAGGTAAAAGGGCAAAAAAACTTCATGAACGGCTTTCCCAAAACAGAGAGAATCTGCAGGAGGCAAGGGAAGACAGCAGGATGAAATGGAAGCAAAAGCGGGCATCTGAAGATGGAGATCAAACCACGAAGGTTAAGAGGCATAATCTGCATAAATCTTGGAGTGGCTCTGAGATCATGGAAATGACAAGTGACAGAAACCATTCCAGGTTTCGGCGAACCCCATCTAGGAAGGAACATTGGAGACATGATGCATTTGAGGATCTGTAACCGGTCATCTGTATCACTTGGGACAGGAAAGTTAGATGGGTAGCTCCGCTCCAAAACCTTGAAGTTGGGATTTTCATTGTCACATCATTCACACAAAATTGAAACTGTGGGCAGTTTGCTTCATGGTCCTACTGTAGAATTTGAACACCACCTTCTCCAATCTCACTCATCCAACTCTGCTCCATGGTTGTTTTCAGGGAGCTACATCTGCACTTGATTGGGAACTAGAGAATTGTTGGATCAGTGTTGTATGTTGAAACTGCAGAAGAAGAGAGTAGCAGACCACTTCAAGGATTAAGATCAGTCGGCTACTGACAGTTACATTCCAGAACTTTAAACCAGGCCTTTTGTCACAGAGGAAATCAACAGTGCTCTTCAGAGTCCACATTAGCAAAAATCTTGAAGTTTTCAACTGAGTATAATGATCAATTACAGAAGCTGACAGTTCACATTCCACTCTTATTGGCTGATTTCTTCATCCCTCATTTTCATCTTTCCCTAGATGTTCCCTGATCTGAATGCATGTGTAGTCCTTGCATTCACATTGAAGGGTCTAATTCCTATCCTGCCTGTCTTAGTAGGAGTTTTCTTTACCCTTTCATCAGGCTTGTTGCTGTTGCCTTGAATTTGATTGGATGATCTCTGCCAGTTGAGACTGCACATAGGTTGCATTCTTGTTGGTCAGGGTAAATCCTTCCCTGATGACTGGACCGATGTATGTATGCCAATGCAAGAGCCTAGAAGCTCTGCTTGAAAAGTGTTCAACATTATGCTTAGAATTGATTTGTGCCTACTTGGACAATGATCAGGGGACAGGTGACATCTGGGACTTGAGATTTTCCACCAGTTGATGTTTTTAATAACCACCAGTTCCAGGTGAAACCACAGATCACTGATTGAAAATTAGGGGACAGGTGAATCTGGGACTTGAGATTTTCCATCCAGTTCTTTGATTGTGAATTCTTTGACTTGAGAATTTTTTGGGTTTTCCTATCCTACTTTTGAATGCACAGACTCCTCAAAATAGTCAATCAAACCTTCAAAAATGCTATAAGTTTTCCTCAAGATTATGAAAAGGAGTGGCTTACCTATTTGAAGGAGCACTTGCATGGAATATTTATGATGTTAAACAAGTGAGACTTTTGAGAGAAATTACAAATCACCTAAAAATCTACTCAATAATTGCTTTGCCCCATAAAGCTTTCCTAGAACTTCTAAAGACAACCACAAAAGGAGTTGTTTTGCCAAAACTTTAAAATCTATTTGAAACAAACCAATTTTCTTTGGGAAAAACACATTCATGGCATGCAAAATTGGGTAAAATGGAAAGGATATTCCATATTAGATGCCACCTAGGAAAAGAAGGATGAACCCCATAAGAATTTTCTCATTAGTAGCATGACATAAAAGCACCCTAAAGCATGTGCAAAAATCACAAAATACACTCACAATTTTCCACTTACAGTCTCTGTTAGAGATGACTGTTTTTAAGTGGGAACAGACATTGGATTGGTAGACAACTTGGCAGTCAACTTCTAGGCGGTAGATAATTTCTTAGCTCAGAAATGACCAGAATCTGTATGAAAGCTTTAACAATCATCCAGGAATTTTTGCAGCCTATTGTGGTAACCTCCACCATTATATGGAATACTAACCTGATTCCATTGGCACTGTTGCAGTTCAGCAGCAAACAATAAAATACATTTGTTACAATTTGTCTTTTGAGCAATGGTACTCTGCATAATCCCATTTCTGAAAAATAGCTGCCAGTATGATGTGTATTTGCTGCTGCTGGTAGCATTTGGGTTGATGCATTGTTCCTTATACTTCATAACTCATGAGGAGAACTGTGGACAAAATCTTCCAAGGGAATTTGATGGCTTGTTGTCAGCTGTCAGCTCTCATCAACACTTGTGCAACAGGTCTGTGGCTCAAATTCAGATGTATGATCTGGCATCATGGGTACTCTGGCAAGCTCATTCCAGTCACTATTTTCTATCATATACAAATCCCACAAGAAAACCAAGGTACCACAAGGTGAACATGTGATGCCTGATGTTTTTTTATTTCCTGATGTTGCCATCCCCTTGATGATCTGAAGGATCTCGGTCATATTGAGGTGTACATAGCTCTGTTCTCAAGTCAGTGAAGCTTGTTTCAAGTGTTGTCATCCTTTGTCCAAGTTTCGTCAACTGATCCACCACTGAATTGTGATTCGTTTGCATTGTTTGGTACAGAAGCTGCAAAGCCTTGTGGAGGTTGCCTGTTGGCATCTCAGTTGTACCTGACTGCCCAATTGCAGCAGCTGGTCCCCCTGCACATCATCAGCATTTAAGGATTTTTTTAAAAACCCACCATTAAAACAAAGAATAGTTCTCCATTCTAGTTCCTGCACTCAAGAACTCCAATGCAAAAAAGGAAGAAGCTGCACTAAACCAACACTACCAACTTACTGATAAAGAATTGAACTGACAAAAATGAAGCAACAGCTGCAGAAACGGTTCACTGCCAGTTCTATGAAGTGAATTACTCATTTGAATGCTAAGTTCATCAACAGCATTGTCCACCAGGTTCATGCCACACACCGCACCTTTTAGAGCAGATTGCTACCTAAAAACTATGGAAACTGGTGATACAAGATGCTGGTGGTTTTAGAGTTGCATGTAGGTGCAAAGGTCGGTTGTAAAGCAGAAATGTTCTGTTAAGATTAGACAATGAAATCACGCACTGGTTCTCTTGAAAACCTACTTAACTAGCATAACAACCAAGCAAGGTTTCAAGACAACTGCTGATTGAGGTCTTCTTCATCTGAAGGGTTTGCACTGTGTTCTAGCCGATCACAAATAGTAAAGTAAACATTTGCACAGTCAGGGTGGCTTTCAAAGTTGCTGCTGCTGCTTTGATTATCTCAGTCTACTGGCAAAGTGTCAAACAACAACTGAATATTGGGAAAACACAATTTATCTTTGCATCCAATTGCAACTCTGAAAGCCAGTTTCTTGTTGTCCCCCACTCTCATCAAGATCTAGACCTAATCATGTGCAGATTGCTGCCATATTTGTATGCTTCTACACTATGTTAAAACATGGCATTCCTGCGTGTATTTGGGTTAGATATTTGGGTTAGATAGATTCTTACCTAATTTCTTGGGAGCTAGTTGTTTTGTGACTGATGAAAATGCAGTGACTTGTTCCGCATCGATCCAAAATCGCTGCGTTTGAAGAGCATTTTTATGAGCTGAGCTATCCGCATGGGTGGCAAGAGCACTCGGTTGATAATTTGTACTCCCTTCCTTCCGAAATGCATTTCTTGTGGCAGTGGATCCATGAGCTTCACAAATAGTGCAAAACATTCGTTCCTCGCCTCTCACAACCCTAACTGTCGCCCAAGGGTATGTCTCAACCCATTCATTCTTCCATTGCTTGGGTCCTCGAAACCTCTTCTTTTTCCGTCGGCCCCCAACACCTACTGCTTCTTCTTCTTCTGCAGTTGTCAAAGCACCCGCATACTCGTCCCCGTACACGATTTCACAATTGTTCTCAACCCCATCGTAGTTTTTGTTGATACCATCCTCATCACCATCTCTGTGCAGAGCTGCACCGCTACTATCAACAGAAACATCAAGGTGCGCCAATTGCAGCGAATCTCCATGTAATGGATTACTATCCATGAGAACACTCGAGAGATAGTCTTGTAAGAAGGTAGATTCCTCCGAGACCTTACTTCCTGTACAAGCAGAAAACAGAAAAACCCACACCGAGTTTCACAGAATCTCAAGCTACTCTCTACCCTAATCCATCCATCTCGAAAACCCTCGAAAGCTTCTTCATGTCGACAACATGGATGGAAAGCCACAACGTTTTTTTCTCCTGTCTTCTGACCTAATTTTTTTCTTCTCGAAAACCCAAACTCTCACAAAAGTCATAAAAGCTCCCTTATTTTCTGTGCATTTATCTGCAATTCGGCCAAAGAGAATCGAAAGTAATTGGCACCTGCCAAGCTCAGAAACTTCCTGATTTTCAGGTTGGAAACATTTGCGGATGCGGAATTGGGTCGTGCGCGGAGGACTGCTGCCCTGGGGCCATCAACCGCCTCTGCCATCGCTGCTGCTGCTTTCGGAAACCGGCCCTGTCAGACGACAGAGGGACAGCAGAGACTGAAACGGACGACAAACCCGTTCTCGTTTGGATATCGTCGTTACCAATGAACGAGAAAGTCGTGGGTAGTTATCGTTCGGATATCGTCGTCATCAACGAACGAACAACAGACTCGTGGCTAGTTTTCTCGTTTGTATGTAGTCAAATTTTGGATATCAATTAATTGGAGAAAAAGGTGATTTAAACCATTTTCATTTTTATTAATGGAGATGCAATAAGTTTGAGCTTAACAAGAGTAACAAACTTTTGTTGGCATTGCCTACCAAGGCAAGGATATTGTGTTTAGATTCATTATAGAGTATAGTAGCTTAAGGGATTTCGGCCCCTAGATAATAGGTCTATTTTTCTATGAGGATTTTTGAAAGATGATATTTTGGCTTGTGTTAAAACTTGAGATTAGTTATAGAGTTATAATATCTTCAAGGAATTTTGGTTTCTTTTAGAGGATTTTTTGACTTGATTATATTTTTGCATGGTGAAATATTTGAGTTTCTATAATTCTTCTTTTGCCTTAAGATACATTTTTATGTAAATGGCAAGGCCACAGTGTGACCTACCCCTTGTTAATTCTAGTGATGAGTTTTTTTGGAGTTGGTATAGGGAGGATTTTGCATAATCCTCGTATGGTCATTCACTTTGACAATATGAATGAATGTGGAGGACCATGCAAAAGATTATGAAGGTGATTAAGTGGTTAAGCCTTTCTTTTCTTCTTCACCAAAAAGATCTCAAAGGACTTGTCCTTCTTGCAATGTTTTCAATTGCCTGTTTTGTAGGAGTGGCAACATTCTCCATGGTAAACTTTTTGTGTTCATATGGTTTGATGCAAATGTTATTTGTTTTTTTCCTCATAGAATCAAAAAGGTGTAAGATTTCAGTTTTTTTCTTCAAAAGATCTTGTTCTACAATTGTTGGAGGGTGTTGAAAGATGAGAGTTGATGAGTGGTTGCATTGCTTTGTTTCTTGTGTTGTTTTCTTTCCTCTCCTTCAATTCCTCTTATGCAAACCCTATTTTTGTCTCCCTTCAACACAACCAAGCAAACAAAGAAACGATAAATAAGCTTTACAAAGATCTCTAAAATAAACAAGGATTGGAAGCTTTGGAACCAGCAAATCTTTCAATTGCATATGGAAATTTTTTAATGCCAAGTAATGTTTGGGAATAAGGTTTTTGATCATGAGTGAAATTGTGATGAAACAAGGCAAAATGTGTAATTGATTTTTGTTCTAAACAATTTATGATGTCAAATTGATCTATCAAAGCAAATGCACACTTGTAAATATTATATTTGTTTTTGTAGCTTACAAGGAAACAAGAAAAGGTGTTCTACATGGAGCCTTATGAAAGTTTCAACTTTAAGTATGGTCATTGCTACTATGCAATGTTGCAACTATTAGTTTTTGCCCATAAAATGAAAATCTTGATTTTGACTTCAATGTTTTTGTTGAAAGGTTTACGACCATATTGACCTATAGCAAAATAAAAGGTCCAAGTCAACATTTGACGTTAGGATTCAATTCTTTTGGTGCTTATCATCACAATGAAAGTAATGATGTTTTGTTTCTTATTTTTTGCAAAATTGTTAGAGAATGACCAATTTACCAATTTGGATATCCTTCTCTTTGTATTGGGTTATCAATTTAAGCATGGCACATTTTGTAGGTTGTTTGCTTAAGACCTTTGTGTCTTTAATGAAATTAATGTAATCATTTTCAACGAAGGGGTGATAAGCAAATGGGCCCATTTCAAACTTTTGTGTAGTGATGATCTTCACCATGAGAACATGTTTCATGAATCTTTATGAAAACATGTCAATTTCTTCAAACAAGACTTAAACAAGTGAAAGCATCCTTGGGTGGAGTAGTCATTAAGAACCTTGCTAAAATCGCAAGAAAGTTGGACCCAATTCAAGACATTTTTTACTTATTTATATTTTTACTAGATAGCACCAAGTGGATTATGTTTTCCCCACCCATACACACACCTATGAAAAATCACAAACACCTAAAAACGTATATTATGTATTGGCATTTTTAAAAAATTGATCCCTAACCATTTTCTTTTGAATGTCCTTACGTTTACACATAAGATTTTTTTTCCCATTTATCTAGTACATGTTAAAGGGAATGGCCCCAATTGGTCATTGAAACAATAAAAAGTGAAAAAAATTGTCATTTTTGTTCCTCACAACAATGGCCCCTTTAGCACTTTATGTTCATGAATTTGAAATTTCATAATTAAATGGTAATCATTAATTGCCTCAATCAATGATTTATAAAAGAAATCAAGTAAATGGGCATTTGAAATACTTTGAAAAATTAACAACCAAGAAAAAAACCCAAAAAAACATATTCCTTTTATGTTCTTGATAAAATCATTTCTCAAATGACATTCTTGAAACTTTTCCTTGTGCATTCATTGTTCATGTTGAACTTCATTTTTTTATAAATTTAATTGAAGTTCTAAATTCCTCATGATTTGAATCACTTTTTCATAAAAGATTTCACATGAAAAACCTTATTTAAGTCATGTCCTAAAGTTTGACGGGTCTAAAAAATTTAGGGTGTGACGTTTTTAATGGATCTACCCAAAGATGCACACGCCTTCTTCCCTATGCCTTGGTCATTGAAGTCCTCCAATGTCAATCTATTTAGGAAATAGAAAAAATCATTGTGGGTTTAAACCTGCATAATTAATTTGATTACCCCATGATTTTTTGCTTTTCCTAGTTATTACAAATAACAAAGAATATCATCGTGATATTCATGAGTATCATTAAACCATAGGCAAATATTACAAAAGACTAGAGATCATTATTATTTAATAGATATATTCGTAAAATCATCCCTAGTTCACCCCTAGTATGGACCTCAGTTTTCACTTTTGTCCCTAGTTTTGGGTTATTTGTAAAGTTTACCAAATTGGGGACTAAACTTGGAAACTAAAGACCAATTTCCAAAAAGTGGGGACCAAATGAATTTTTGGAGGAAACATGGGCTGCCCCCAAAAAAATTATGTTTGAAGGGTTTATTAAGGTTTATGTGGGGTCAAATTTTTTTCCCATCTTCAACTCTTTCTCTGGTTTTTTCTTCTTCTGGTTTTTTTTTGCTCTCCTCATTCTTAGGGTTTCCATTTTTTCAAGTTATTTGCTTTTTCATTTGAGCTTTCTTCTTACAATTTTCTTCTTTTGTTTTTTTTGCTCTTTCTTTTTTAAGCAATGGCTTCTTCTTCAAGCTCTAGTTTTTTTTCAAACTCAAACTCTTTTCCAAGTGATGATGAGGTATTATATGACATGGATCAAGAAGCTACAATGTTCTTTCATGCAAAGTTTATTGCTTGTATTTCTAGAGACTTTTTCATTGCAATAGAAATGGAGGAGCGGGGTGGGCATTTTATGGATCCAACTATTGGTGTTTGAGATGTGTTAACCACACTATGATCCACCCTAACACTATTCAAAAACCTAATTAACTTCATTGCCACAAAGTTTGAAGACTTGGCATCCATTGTGGTGCCTACAATCATCTCCCATGCATGGTCTACAAGTGAAACCCCTATTGTTTTTGGGAGACCATCAAAGTTTGGCCCTAAGCAATGCCTTTTAAACTTTGTTTTCTTCCTCAAACATGACAATGTCACTAGATATGATTTTTTCATGTGGAACTAGGCCAAAAGTTCAATGTGTGATGATGTTATTTTCACATCATCTTGCACTAATTTTACATTTGTGGATGAAATTTGTTGGCTTACAACCCATGAGAAAATTACACCAAGGTCATATTTGCAAAAGTTGCCAAGATGCATTGAATTCATTGATGGGTCCCTAATTGAAATCCTTCAACCTTGGCGAGATCCAGGTCACTGGACTTGGTTCAATGACCGCAAAAAAAATTATATTATGAATAACACAATTATTCTTGACCACAAAGGCTTGTTTATCTACATAGATTTTGGTTATCCAAGATTAAGATGTGACCATTTTAGCATCTACTAAAACTGGCGGCAATATTTCACTCATGATGATGAGTACTTTGAACTCCTATTTGGGGATCCCAAATATATGGGAGAAGAAATGTTCATACTATGGAGGATTCGGAAACAAAATATAACTCTGAATGCAAACATGGATGTAGTGCATGCATGCATACAACAAAATGCACGTTGGTTACAAGGTGTAGGTGGAATGGGGTATTGGAGGGCTAAAAAGAAAATGGACACGGTGCATGAAGAGGTTTGATAACACAAAACCAAGATATTCACACCTCTTCAAATCCAAAGTTATATTCATTAACTTCTTACATGAAAGGAGGGTGGACCTCACATATGAAGTTATTGGTGACCAACTTCCTAATCTTGAAGACCAAGGAAATTCTAATTACATGTGTAGGCAAGTTTTAACTTCTACCCTTAATTCTTCCTCTAAAATTACTCCTAGTTCCCAAGTTGCTTTCAAGTTTGAGATCTTCACCTTATTTTTGCGTTCATAATGATGTCCATCTTTGTAGTTAGCAATACATCATAGATCTCCAAGCTCACTTGGAAACAAGATGCCATGGTTACAAGACTCCTAGATTGGAGTTACAACATCTCTTATTTAATCATTAGCCTTTCAAGAGGCCCTATGTTGGAACTAGGTGGAATAACTGGCCTAAGGGCTTGGCTAAAACAATCTACCTGAGTGGAACTAGGAAAACCAAGACTTGCTACTGCTATACCTAGTTTCCCATCAATAAAATCTTATTTCCATTTTTGCATGTTCCTTGTGGCATGATTGTCCATTGCCTTGAATTGTGTTAAAACCTCATCAAATTGTAAAACTATTTTCTTAATCCCCTCTTCATCAATAGTGTCAATTTTAAGATCCTTTGAGGCATTTCGCAACTAGTCCTTCAAGGTGTCCCCATGAAATGCTGAATTTGGGTAAACAATCACATATTCATTATAGGTTGTTTTCCAAACAATCGCTGAAATCAAATGTGTGATTTGATTTTTCACACTAAAATAGGTTGCAAAGTGGGTGTTATAGTTAGTTCCCATAATATTCAAGTGCAAAGATTCCACAATGGTTTTTTGCACTTTTTCCTCCCTTTCCTTTTAACTTCCGAGCATCTTAGCCTTTAAAAAGTTCTAGGTTTTCCTACATCATGTCAAATTCTTCACTAAATGCTACCATATCTACTATATAAACAAACACACTCCCATTCTCAAACCTCTTATTTGTTGTGTTGTGAACCCACAAAAGCATTTCCACAATTTACAAACCCTAACAAAAGTTCAATGGCCACATAAAAGCCATAATTGCCCCATTACTACAAAATGTGGGTGCAGTTCAGTAATCCCCATTCATTAAACCAATGAATTCACTATTTCCCCACTAATCCCCATTCACTATGACTAATGAATTCACTCAAAATCTAGTGAAATTGTTTAGTGTATAGGGACACCTTTTATTATAATGCCCCCATAGCCTTATCAGGTGCAATTCCATCACCCACAAATCCAAACATAAGTTCAATTTGACCCATTGCAAATTGTACAAAAGATAGCCTTAAATATTAATAACTCAAATGCATAAACAAATGACCAAAATTGAAATTCCAGTGAGTTGCAAACCTCATTCTAGTTCAATGAGAACCTCAATAGTTAAAACAAGTTCTCACATGTATACAAATAAAAACCTCAAGCTATAGACCTAATTTTGGTTCAATTCCATTTTTAATAACTCAACACTAGAAGAAAAACATGTATTTTTGACTAGTTTTTGCAACTAAATTTTAGTTATAAGAGACATTTTGCAACTAAAATCCCTTTAGTCGCCTAAGACAAGTTGCATGTGACAAATTAATTGCAAATGACAAAGGGTATTGTATGAAAGAAAAAATCAACAAATACATTTCATCCTTTGACTCCATTGTATACATATTATCACATGCAAGTAAGATGTAACTATTTTTGTCACAATCAAGGGCAAATGATGTGCTGCCACATGTCTAAATATTTTATTATTTAAAATATAATAATTATTATTATTTTGAAATAATCTGTTCGATTCAAATATTTAGATGATTTTATATTATGACACGTGGCCCAATGTAAGTATGCCATGTGGCATCAAAAAATAATTTAATAAACATATTAATATTAGGTTGGTGGGTACCTAAGTAAGTACATAAATAGGTGCCTACAAACCTAGGTTACATACCAACCTACCTATTTAGGTAAAAAAATGGTAGGTAGCTTTTACTTTCCTAGGTTAAATACCTACTCATATAAATAGGTACTTAAGTAGGTAGGTACATAGGATAACCTAGGTGGGTAAGTCAAACTAAGTACCTTCCTAACTACTCAAATAAATAGGTTGAGAAAGTGAGTACTTTAGAAATGTGCATAATTTGTTTTTTTGTTTTAGTTGGGCCTTTTGATTAGTTCATGCCATGTGCACAAATTTCTTAATGTGAAATTGGATGACCACACTTCCTTGTTTATATAGTGTATAAAATAGGAATGAAAACTAAACAATACAAGATAAGTTTTGAAGTTGCAACTTTTTCACAAACTAAGTTATAATTCCAAAACTTTCTTCATGTTTTATTTTCTTAGTTTTTAGATTTCTAAACAATTCAAGTACTACATAATTAGATAATCATTTAATTAATACTAATTAAATTTACATATATTTAAATTATAAATTATACACTACAAATATTTAGTATTCATTATCAATTACTTAAATAAGTAATAATTTATTAATATTTAACAAACTAACTATCTAGTCATTCACAAATTATTAATACACAACTCATAAATAATTAGATAACTAAAATATTTTATATTATTTTATTATTTAAAAAAATCTGATCGAATTATATATAATATAATTAATGTAAAATTAATTTAATTATTATAATTAAAAAAATAACCATTTTAAATATTTATATTAAAATCATAAATAATGAATTAACACTTGCTATTAGAAAGTAAATTCTTGCACGAATTTTTTAAAAATTATTATTCAACTAATTAAGTTACTTATTGTATAATTACATTTATTGTTGTAAAAATTATTATAGTTCAAGTAATTTTTTTTCTCTTGGTAATTATTAACTATAAATATTATTATTTGTGAAACATAAAATTAATTTTCATAATTATTGTAAAAATACTATAAAATATTTATCATGGATGATTAATCACAGAATTATATATATAGTAATTCGTGAAATTAAAATCAGTAAAATAATTGTCTTAATTACACTATAATTTTTCCAAAATTTTAATTCAGGTTTGAAGTTATAAATTATATATTTGGAATAATTATGTTGAATTAAAAAATAATTATGCACATACTAATTAATTCTTATCTGAAGTAATTAGAATGATTTTAAAGTAATGTCACATTAATTACATTAATTAATTTCTTCTAATATAAGAATATAAATTATATAATATGCAAATCATTGTTATAACAATAATTATTTAGTGTAACTTAGATTTAATAAACATGATCATTTATTTATTACTTATATAAGTGATTTATTATGGATAACACTAGTTAAAAAAACCCTTAAAACTCAATCAATAATTTTTTGAATTAAAATATAAATTTAATATTCCAAAAAAATAATTCAGAATTCAAATATCAATTTTTAGATCAAATAATTTTTTTGAAGTTAAATAACAAATTCCAGAATTGAAATGTCAATTTTCAGATTCAAATAATAATATTCAAAACTAAAATGTCCATTTTAAGACTCAATTAATAATTTTTTGAATTGAAATATTAATTTCAAGAATCCAAAATAATAATTTGGAATTCAAATTTCAATTTTCAAGTCAAATAATTTCTTAAAATTTAAATTTAAAACTTCAGAATTCAAATATCAAATTCAAATAAAAATATCTAAAATTGAAATGTTGATTTTAAGACTCAATATATTTTTTGAATTGAAATACTAATTTTTAGATTTGAAAATAATAATTTAGAATTCAAATATCAATTTTTAGAATAGATAAATTTTTTGAATTTAACTAACAATTTCTAGAATTGAAATGTCAATTTTCAGATTCAAATAACAATATTCAAAATTGAAATGTCCAAACTCAGTTAATAATTTCAGACTTGATGTATTAATTGTGAGAATCCAAAATAATAATTTGGAATTGAAATATTAATTTTGATATTCATGATATGAACAATATACATACGTGTGCATATATATATATAAAATTTTAGTACATACATTAAAATTCACCCCTATGTCATTGTAAAATTCCTTTAGGATGCAATTAGTTTGGTGATTATTGCGACTAATGAGACATATCAACCTATTAATGGGTGAAAATAAATATAAAATTGATCTAGTTAATTGGATGAAATTTCTAATAGTTACATCATAATTATGAAAATGACCAAAATAGTTGAAATTTGTCTTATAGTTGCAAATATTCTCAAATCTAATCACAAACGACTATGAGTTGCATGTAGTCGTAAATGGAGTGGTTACATTTTGGTTGATTTCTACTAGTGCAACCTAGTGATCAATTGATCATTTATATGGACACACAAAGTTGTAGATTTACAAGTGGCTCAATTGACAACCTTAGAACCTCAAAATGCATGCACCCAATTCATATGAGGGATACCTTAAAGGTGTAAACACGTTAGAAAGAACCACAAGCTATAAGGTTCAAATCATTTCCAAGGACGACATTTGACACATGACATTCCTATGTTAGTGAATTTTCCAATTTTTTACATTTTTCATACCCAATTTAGAATTCTATTTTGAATCAAATTACTATTTACTATATCTTGGTCTATATCATTTACATATAGTGCATCCACGCCCTAAATAACACAAAGATGAATAAATTTTGTTAATGATACATTTTTTTAATTCATGGTTTTCAAAGTCAAAAGCATGTTTGAAAGTTAATTGAAATAAATATGTTCAAATGCATCTAAAAATGAAAATTACCAATGTCTAGTGCTTTTGTTTTTATAATCAACAATGAAAATACCCTCTTCAATTTTGAAAAGGAATGGTTCACATTTAATAAGGAAAAAGGATGTTTGAAAAAAAAACCAAGTTGTGACAATTGTTTTGAACATGCAAAAGGACTCTTGAAACACTATCAATTTGCATCAAGTTTTGAACAATGGAACTTTTTAAATTATGGAACTTAAAAAGGAAATGAAAGTGAAAATCTAATTTGTTATGCTCTTCTTGAGATTTTTCAAAGTTATAAAATTACAGTTTTAGGTAGTTGTGACACTATCCTTAGCTCCTTTTAACATGTTTATGCCCCTAAGAACATTCTTCAATTTGGAAGCTCAATTAGGGTTTTAGTACCTCAACCAAGTGGTCACATTGCCATTTGTGTGGACCCATAGAGTTGGAGACCTATAAGTGGCTCAATTAACAACCTCAAAATCTCAACATGCATGCATCCGAAAACCCTAAACCCTGCTTTGGAGTTCATACTTAGATGCAAATGTCATAAATCAATGAAGTTAATTCAAACATTAAATCAAACAAGGATTCAAGCTTGGAGTTGAAAACCCTTAAGTGGATGGAGCTTTGTATGACTCTTTGGACCTTCATATGAACTTTATAAGATTTTCCAAAAATGTTATTTTCTCAAGTCAATGTGATTCTTGATAGCTTTGAATGTTGTAATTTATGGTGTATCCTTGACTTGGTAGCTCAATTTGAACCTTTTTCACCTCTATTTTATTATTAACACCTTTGATGCATTAAATATAAAGTTCATCCTTCACATTTGATGTGAACCTCTTTCAAATCTATTTGATTCTTGGCACCTTTGATTCATTGCATTTACCGTTTGTCCTCTACTTGGCAACTCAACTTGAACATTTTTCAACTTATTATTTTTATCCTTCGCACTTCTTATGCATTAAAATGTAGGGTATGTCTTTGTTTTAACCTCTTTGTTTTTTTTAATTCTTGGCACTTTTAATGCACTAAATGTAGGGTATGTCCTTGATTTAATAACTTAATTTGAACTTCTTTGTTTTTTATATTATTGGCATCTCGAATGCACTAAATTTAGGGTTTTTTGCTTAATTTGGAAATTCAATTTGAACCTCTTTCAATTAAATTCTTGGCACCTCTAATGCACTAAATATGGGGTTTTTCCTTTACTTGCTAGTTCAATTTCATCCCCTTTCAAATTAAAAAAATTCTTGGCACCTCTTATGCACCAAATTTAAGGTCCATCCTTTATTTGGCAATTCAATTTCATCCTCTTTCAAGTTTTTAAAAATCTTAGCACCTTTGATGCATTGAATATTAGGTTTGTCATTTATTTAATAATTATATTTCATCTTTTTTTAGGTTTTTAGAATTTTTGGCACCTTTTATGCATTAAATGTAAGGCTTGCAAACTGTAATTGAACTTTGTTTTCAGTTTTGGAAATATGTTTCCACCTAGTTGGAGGTTTATAGACCCTAATTGCACTATGTTTCAAGCTTTCAATTGGAGGTTTGTTTCCACATATTTGGAAGTTTGTAAGGGTTCCTTTAAGTTAAGCTATATCATAAAGGATGTCACCTTTGTCACAATTTACTAAAAAACATTTTGGGCTTGGAATAGGTAGAAGAAATTACATTTTTTTATGAAATACATTATAAGGTGAATTTTAATGTTACAAAATTAATTTTCAACAATTTTTTTTAAAGTTATGGCTATCCTAAGACGTTGTAAAGGACATCATGAAAAATTAAAAAAACCTTGATCAAGGCAAATATGGAAATTATCATAGAAAACAAAAGACGTGCGAAGCTTTGCAATCCCAAAACAATTAACAACCTAAAAGTATTGATAGATGCATAGTTTAAAGCAAAGGTTAAAGATATGCTAGATATGTAGTTAGAAGTCCCCATCCCAATTGTCATTAGTTGGGCCTTTTATCTAGTTGCCAATTACTTCATATGTGACCTTTAAGCAACATTTATGCAATAAATTAGTTAGGATAGAACTTTTAGCTTGTAACAAATGATTGCACTTTCTTTTGTGGAATCAAAACATTTCATTAATCTTTTCCATTTCCAATTCAATTTCCTAATTCCCCATTCCACCCATATTTCATACCTTACATGCATTGTATTGCATGTTTGCATTACATTTAGGATATGCCCAAGGGCAAGTTTGTGCCTCACAAACCATTGCATCACAAACATATCTTCACCCAAATAACTTGGGTCCTCCAATAAATATTAAAAACATTCATTTATATATATATAACTTATGTTAGTTTTTGTATAGGTTTGATTCTTGTAAGATGTTCACATCATGGAAAACCAAGATACTTGTTATTTAAGTAAATGAACAATCCACAATGGTCCAAGACCACTATATTGTTCATATAATACATCTCTTTGAGCTTATTGAACTACGACTTATGGGCATTGTTGTTCCAAGCTCGCAAATTTTGATGAAAATCCTATCAATGAATCTAACACAACCTTGGAATTATAGGATATGTGTACCAATGGTAATCAATTCTTTAACAATAGGTCATTGAGTTTCATCACCTATGGTTTCATTAATGCAGGATGCAATGAAAACTAAATCATCACATATTGCATTTTTTCTTTAATTTCACAAGAATGTGTTTACATAATCACATTGTCATGTTTTATGTATAGGATGAATTGGAATAGTCATTATTTTGGGTTCAACTTAGTTAGTTACCCTATCACAATGTGAGCCTTGTTAGTTGATCTTGCATGG
>Ga0116229_10003615_pt1 | contig 25463 bp, 20 predicted proteins | sample S1TSphgellanicum_3_FD_87313 | JGI IMG/M metagenome (GOLD analysis project Ga0116229, IMG submission 87313) | Host-associated microbial communities from peat moss isolated from Minnesota, USA - S1T2_Fc - Sphagnum magellanicum MG | ecosystem: Host-associated > Plants > Peat moss > Unclassified... | reverse complement strand
CTGTGTGCGCATCAATGACGCACCGAATACCCGCGCCGCTCGCCGTCAGACCCCTGATGATTTCTTTGCGGCATAAGACTCCCCCGGCAGACCGCGTTCCGAGGTGTCCAGGGCATGCGACAGTCGGCACTGACAGGAGCAACACCCCCATAGTATGCAAAAGTTCGCGGAGTTGCAGCTTGAGTGTGATGCGCGGCGGTCTTGCTCGTCGGATTGGATTCGGTCAACCCTTCGGATTGGATTCGGCTGGCAGTCGGATTGTGATCGGCCGGCAGCTCGGATTGTCGACGGTGGGCACTCATGATGCGCCTAAGTGGCCATACTGCCTGGTTGCCCTGATGACGGCGCCCATCAGTCAGACAGGCTCGTGGGTGGAATCGAGGATACGCTGGTCGCAATCGAGGGTACGCCGCCGGGATTGCGCGGTGTGGACCCCTGTCCCGTGCTGCCGGCGATGGCCAGCGACAGTGCGCCCTTGATGCCGGCAGCGGCGCCCAGGCCGGGCGGGCAGATGTACAGGGCGCTCTGTAATTCCTCGGCCTCGATGTAATCGCCCAGCCAGTGCCGCATGCGGTCCTGAACGGCGCCGTACAACTTCGGCTGCATGACGCCGCCGCCCATCAGAATGCGCTGCGGCGAGTGGCTGAGCACCAAAGTCGCACACAGCTGCCCAAGGTAATCCGCTTCGAGGCTCCATATCAGGTCCGTGTGCGGCGCCTCTTGGAAGCTCCGCCCGGTTCGCGCGACGACGGCCGCGCCGCTCGCCAGCCCCTCGAGACAGTCGCCGTGGAACGGGCAAAAGCCGACGAAATCCGCGTCCTCGGGATGCCGGCGCACCCGCATGTGCCCGAGTTCCGGATGCATGAGTCCGTGCACCGCCCGCCCATGATGCAGTGCGCCGACGCCGATGCCGGTGCCCACGGTCACGTAACACAGGCTGTCGAGGCCGTGCCCCGCTCCCCAGCGGCGCTCGCCGAGCGCCGCCGCGTTCACATCCGTATCGATATGAACCGGTCGATTCAAGCCACGCTCGAGAAAGCCCGTCAAGTCGGTGTTTCTCCAACCGGGTTTTGGCGTGCTGGTGATGAAGCCGAAGGTGGCGGAGGAGGGCCGCAGATCCAACGGACCGAAGGCGCCGATACCCACGGCGCGCAGCCCGCCGAGCGTGCGTTCGGCCGCCTGAAAATACTCCAGCACTTGCGCCAACGTCTCGCCGGGCGCACGCGTCTCGATCCGAGTCTGCTCGAGGATCCGGCCGCCGGCATCGCCGACCGCGCAGATGAACTTGCTGCCGCCGGCCTCGATCGCCCCATACAGCTGCGGGCCGCTCATGGATCGGCACTACTGCAGCTGTTGCAGGAACGCTGTGTGGGTCATCGGATGCGAGAACATGCCGAAGTCATGGGCGATCGCCATCGCCTGCGCCTCGGCGTCCACGGTGGCCGTGCAGTCGGTCAATGTCACCACCTCGAAACCACGTTCGTAGGCGCTGCGCATGGTGGACTCGACGCAGCAGTTGGTGAGGAAGCCGCCGAGGACGACGGTCTGGATACCGCGGCTGCGCAGGATGAAGTCGAGGTTGGTGCTCGGAAAGGCGTCGAGCCCGCGCTTGCCTTCGATGACGATGTCGCCGTCCTTCGGCTTGAGCACATCGACAATGGCGGCGCCCCATGAGCCTTGGCGAAAGGCCTTGTTGTCCACCACGCCTTTCAAGATGCCGTAGGGCTTCGCCCCGAGCTCGCGATAGCCTGCCGCGAAGCTGATCGGCACGTGCATGATGGTGGCGCCCGCCGCGCGTGCCTTGTCCGCCACGACCACGGTGTTCTCGAGCATGTGATTGCTCTGCATGACGCCTTTGACCGCGTCGTGAAACACACCGCCGGGCGAGGTGAAGTCGTTCTGGTACTCGATCAACACGATCGCCATGGATTGAGGGTTCATTGTTGTCAGCTTTGAGGAGGCAGTTGCTTAAGGGGACGTTATCTTTAGGCGCGGCGGTTATCTACCGGATGGCCTCTGACGTATTTTACGCCGCGAGGGCGGATCGCGCACCACAGGATTCGCGAACGATGAGTTCACAATTTAGCCGGGTCTCGCATGCGGGCAGGTCGGGCCGCGCGATTCTCTGTAGCATCACATGCAGCGCGACGTCGCCGATTTGCCGTGTGGGCTGCCGCAGGGTTGTCAGGGGCACCGGCAACAGCCGCGCATACTCGACGTCGTCGATCCCGACCATGCGCACGTCGGCGGGCACCCGGCAGCCGGCGCGCCGCAGCGCATGCATGACGCTGCCCGCCGTGCGGTCGTTGGCGCAAACGATTCCGTCCGGGCGCCTGGATGCGACAAACTCCTGTATCGCCGCCTCGTCGGCGACCTCGCCGCGATGAATGAAGCTGCGATCGAAGAACGCGCCGGCCGCGTAGAGTGCATCCCGATAGCCCGCTTCGCGGGCATCGATCGTCGATGCGCCGTCTTTGCGGCCGATGAATGCGATGCGCCGGCACGCCTGGCGCAGCAGGTGATCGGTCACGACGAAACCGGCGCTGCGATTGTCGATCCCGACCAGATCGAAGGGACTGGGGTAGGGGTAGGGAAGGGTGGAGCGATCGAGCAACACCAGCGGAATGCGTGCGGCCTGCAGCGCCCGCGCCATGCGCAGATTGAGTTCATTCGATGCCGCATCGCCCGACAGGGGCGCATAGAAAACGCCTGAAACCCCGCGCTCGATGTATTGCTGGCAGGAAGCCCAGGCGGCTGCGGCCTTGGACTGATGCTCAGGGCCGCCGACGCTTCCCCACAAGAGCGCGTGCCCGCGCGCCAAGGGTGAGGTCATGATCCCCTGGCACAGCGGCTCGAAGATGTCGGTCTCGCCCAATTCGGGGATGATGAGACCAAACGACAGACTCTGCGGCTTCGCGGGCGTCCGCACGAAGGTTCCGGAGCCGGCGCGCCGCTCGATCAGTCCCGCTGCCTGTAAATCCTTGACCGCCCGGCCGACGGTGATGCGCGAGACCCCGAACCGGCGCACCAATGCCGCTTCGCTGGGTAAACGCGTACCCGGTCCAAAGAGCCCCGACTCGATCTCGAGCAACAGTGCTTCCTTGACTTGCAGATACTTGAAATCGGGTGATCCAGCCACGATAGTTCTCATCGACATACATTAGTTGATATAGCAGCCTGACTCCGTGCGGCGACGTCGCTCGACTGCGACAGCCTTGCGCACCGGCGCGTCATGATTCTGCAACAAAGCGTTAGTCGCGATACTTAAACTCAACCGTTATTGAAATACTTTCATCCGAGTTATGTAGGACTCACGGCCAGTCTGTGCTAGCGTAGCACGCGTAAGTTGTTATATCAACTTCAGTCGAGGTATAGACGATGTCGGACATTCACTCCAAGCACTTTCTGATGGCTTCGGATTTCGATCAGACCCTGAGCTTCAACGACTCGGGGTTGGTATTGAGCGAATTACTGGGTGTGCGGAATTTCGAACAGAAGGTCGCGGGGCTGGCGAAGAGCAATCTCGTGCAGCAGGGCGGTGAACTTGCGTATCTGATCCGCCACGACCCGGAATTCCGCGGCGTGCGCCGCGAACACCTGGCCGAAACCGGCCGGCGTGTGCGTCTCAAGGGGGCGATCAAACCGCTGGTGGATTTCCTGGAGCGGGGCTTGAGCGGCTATCATTTTAGTTTCTTCGTGATCTCCGCCGCGCCCAAGGAAGTGGTGGTGGCGGCGCTCGACGGCATCGTGTCGGCCGACCATATCTTCGGCACGGAACTCAACTACGATCCGGACTCCGGCGAAGTGCGCTCGGTGATGCGCGTCCCGGCCGGTTACGGCAAGGTGGCGGTTCTCGAGGAACTCGAGCGCCGTCTGGGGATTGCTCCCGACCGGACGATTTATGTGGGCGACGGCAGTTCGGACGTGCACGTGATGCTGCACGTGAACAATCGCGACGGCTTCACCATCGCCGTATCGGAGAACCTGCAGCTGGCGCGAATCGCCAAGAGCACGGTGCTGAGCGACCATGCGTTCAGCGTGCTGGTGCCCGTGCTCGACCAGTTGTTGGGCTGGCGCATCGGTCAGATCCGGGCGCTGTTCGAATCGCATGGATTGACGTTGCATGAGTGGGAGCGGGCGCGCACCGATCGTGTGTTGATCGGGGAAATGCCGATGCAAACGCCGGCGGTCGCTTGAAGGAGCGGGCGCGCACCGATCGCGTGTCGATCTGGGACATGCCGATCTGCAGGCGCGGGGCTGCTTGAAAACGCCGCGTTTCCCGGTGGCGTTGCTGTCGCTGGCCGCGGCCGCCTTTGCGATCGGCACCAGCGAATTCGTCATCATGGGTCTCTTGCCCGACGTCGCCGCGGATCTGGCCGTCAGCATCCCGAAGGCCGGGCTGCTCGTGACCGGGTATGCGATGGGGGTGGTGATCGGCGCGCCCATTCTCGCCGTGCTGACGGCCAAATTCGCGCCGCGGCCGACGCTCATCGGGCTCGCGGCGTTGTTCACGCTCGGCAATCTGTTGTGCGCGCTGGCGCCCGGCTATGACACCTTGATGGCTGCACGCGTGCTCACCGCGTTGAGCCACGCCACGTTTTTCGGCGTGGGATCGGTGGTGGCCGCCACTTTGGTCGCTCCCGCACAGCGCTCGCAAGCCATCGCGCTGATGTTCACGGGGTTGACCCTGGCGAATGTGCTGGGCGTTCCCGCCGGCCGTCTGATCGGCCACGCGTTCGGCTGGCGCATGAGCTTCGTTGCCGTGGTGATCATCGGCGCGCTGGCCGTCGCGGCCTTGGCGCAGCTGTTGCCGCGCCGGATCAGCGCCCAACAGGGCGGCATCCTGCGGGAGTTCACGGCGCTCAAAGATGCGCGCGTCCTGATGGCGCTGCTCACCAGCGTGCTGTGCTCGGCCAGCTTGTTTTGTGTATTCACGTATATCGCGCCGATTCTGACGCAGGTGAGCGGCTTCTCCCCGGCCGCGATCGCACCCATTCTGCTGGTGTTCGGCGTCGGTTTGACGATCGGCAGCACCTTAGGGGGGAGGCTCGGCGATCGGCGCCTGGTGCCTTCCCTGTTGCTGGTGATGGGATTGAATGGCGTGGTTCTCGCGGCGATGCATTGGCTGAGCGGCACCCCCGCCACCATGGTGGCCGTGCTGTTCGTGTGGGGCATCCTCGGGTTCTCGCTGGTGCCGCTGCTGCAGACTCTGATCGTGCAATACGCGGCGGCGGCGCCGCGGCTTGCTTCGACACTCAATCAGGGGGCGTTCAACCTCGGCAACGCGGTGGGTGCCTGGAGCGGCAGCTGTCTGCTCGAGGGCGGCGTGCCACTTTCCGATTTGAGCTGGGCTAGCGTGACATTCTCCGTGTTGGCTTTTGGTGTTGCCGCATTCAGTGCCGCCCGCCCTGTCGCCGGCGCCCGGCCCGCGTTCAAAGTCGTGGCGGAATCGGACGCTGCGTGATCGCGGCACACGGCCGCCCGCCGCATTGAGCCGCCCGGCCCGCGTTCAAGGTGCCGGCGGAATCGGACGCTGCGTGAAGCCGCGGCACACGGCCGCGAGTTTGTTGCCGTCCGGATCGCGCACGTAGGCCGCGTAGAAATCTGGGTTGTAGTGCAGCCGCAGTCCGGGAGCGCCGTCCGAGCTGCCGCCGTGCGCCAGTGCGGCGGCATGAAAGGCGTCGACTGCGTCCCAGGACTTGGCCGTCAGGGCAACCATGGTGCCGTTTCCTGCCGAGGCGGGCCGCTGGTCGAAGGGGCGGCCCACCCACAAGGCCAGCTCCCGGAGTCCGTGCTCTGCATAGATGCCCCACCCCAGCACCTCGCCAAAACTCGGCTCGGCGGAGACGTCGCAGCGCGAATGTCCCAAGGCGGCGAGGGTGGCATCGTAGAAGCGGGCGGCGCGCTCGAGGTCTGCGGTGCCCAAGTAGACATAGGTAAACACTGGTATGGCTCCCCTGTGACCGAAGGTGACCGATTAACCTTGAGCGCAAGATTGTGACTGAGCGCTAGATCCAGCTCGTGAGGGCTCAAGTGTGTAGGGGAATTGCCGATGCCCCGTACACGATTAAGACAGTCCAACGATGCCAGCGCCATATTATGTCAGCAACGCAAGCCGCCCCGACGTACAGATCCGGTAACTCATCGGTTGCGCCCGCGGTGACGTCATCGGACCAGTCACGCGGCGGCGCGGCGGCTTTCTTGAGTGCACTCGCCGCTGAACTGTCGCATGGAACAGTCGAGTTGCCGTGTTTTCCGGACGTCGTGATCCGCATTCGTAAAGCCTTGGATGACCCGGACATCAGGCCCGATCAGGCGGTGACGATCGTGGGAGCGGAGCCGCGCCTGGCTGCCAAACTGTTACAAACCGCCAATTCGGCCGCCTTCAATCCTTCCGGCCGGCCGCTTTCCGAATTGCGCACCGCCATTACGCGCTTGGGTCACCAGCTGGTGCAAAGCGCGGCGATGGCGTTCGCGGTTCAGCAGATGAAACAGGAGCCGTCGCTGCGTTCGATCGCGGAGCCGTTGGGTGTGCTGTGGAATGAAAGCGTCGCGGTCGCCTCGATTGCGCAAGTGGTTGCCCGGCGCACCAAGGTGCCCCCCGACCAAGCGTTTCTCACCGGTCTGCTGCATGGCATCGGCCGACTCTACATCCTGGTGCGCTGGGCCCAGGCGCAGAACTCGACGAGCGATCAATCGGCCGAATTCCTGGACGTCGTCTCCGGATGGCATCCGTCCATCGGCAAGGCCGTGCTCGAGAATTGGCAGTTCGCGCCGGAGATCTCGGATGCCATCGGCGAGCAGCTGGATTCGGAGCGCAAGCGCCGAAATGCGGCGGAACTCACGGACGTGTTGATGGCCAGCATGGCGCTCGGCGAGGCGCTGCTCAAGCCGGCACCGCGCGTGATCGATGTCGATAGCGTGCCCGCTCTGCAGACCGTGGGCCTGAGCGCCACGGACTGCCAGAGCATTCTGACCCATGCCGAGTACGCCTTGGGATCGCTGCGGGAGACGCTCGGCTGCTGATCCTTTAGTTAGGCCACTGCGGACTTGGCTCTGACCGGGAGCTTCCAGTTCGGGCGGATGAAGTGACAGGTGTAGCCCGACGGATGGCGCTCCAGATAATCCTGATGCTCGGGCTCGGCTTCCCAGAACTCCCGGGCCGGCACCACCTCGGTCACCACCTTGCCCGGCCATAGGCCCGAGGCGTCGACATCGGCGATGGTGTCCTCGGCGATCCGCCGCTGCTCCGGCGTGGTGTAGAAAATGGCCGAGCGGTAGCTCGCTCCCCGATCATTGCCTTGCCGGTTGGGCGTGGTTGGATCATGGATTTGAAAAAAGAACTCGAGCAGTTGTCGGTAGCTCAAGCTGTCCGGGTCGAAGATGATTTCGATGGCTTCGGCATGATTGCCGTGATTGCGGTAGGTCGCATTCGGTACCTCGCCCCCGGTATAGCCGACGCGAGTCGACAGGACGCCCGGATAGCGGCGCAACAGATCTTGAACACCCCAGAAGCAGCCTCCGGCGAGGACTGCGCGTTGCTTGGATGAAGCCATGTGTGTGTCTCCTTTCGATGTCCGAGGATGCCTGCCAACCGAGATTATATCCCCAGCGCACCCCGGCAAGGCGCCGATGTGACCGCTTGTTCGTTTTAGGCGTGCCGATTCGATTACAATCGGGCGCGCACGGCTAGATTGGGGGGTCGAATGGACATTCACGAATATCAGGCCAAGGAACTGCTCTCCAAGTATGGGGTGCCGATCCAGCCGGGAGCGGTGGCCTACAACCCCGAGCAGGCATCCTTCGTCGCCTCCGAGCTCGGCGGCTGGCATTGGGCGGTCAAGGCTCAAATTCACTCCGGTGCCCGCGGCAAGGCCGGCGGCATCAAGCTCTGCAAGACCTACCACGAGGTGCAGGATGCCGCCAAGGGCATGCTCGGCAAGAAGCTGGTCACCCATCAGACCGGACCCGCCGGCAAGACCGTGCAGCGCGTCTATGTGGAAGTCGCGCAGAAGTACGAACGTGAGCTGTACTTCGGCATCGTGCTCGACCGCAAGGCCGAGCGGGTGCGCATCATCGCCTCGGCGCAGGGCGGGATGGAGATCGAGGACATCGCCCGGGAGATGCCGCAGGCGATTCTGCAGATCATCGTCGATCCGGCGGTGGGGCTGCGGCCATTTCAAGCGCGCGAACTCGCCTTCGGCCTGGGGCTCAACCTCAAACAGGTGAGCCGCGCCGTCGCCACCATCTTGGGCGCCTACCGTGCGTTCCGCGACCTCGATGCCAGCATGCTCGAAATCAATCCGTTGGTCGTCACCAAGGACGATCGCGTCATTGCGCTCGATGCCAAGATGTCGTTCGACGACAATGCCCTGTTCCGGCACCCGACCGTGTCGGAGATGCGCGACTCGTCCCAGGAAGACTCGCGCGAAACGGAGGCGGCGCAATACAATTTGAATTACATCGGCTTGGAAGGCGACATCGGCTGCATCATCAACGGCGCGGGACTCGCCATGGCGACGATGGACACCATCAAGTATGCCGGCGGCAACCCCGCGAATTTTCTCGACGTCGGCGGCGGCGCGTCGCCCGAGCGGGTGTCGATGGCATTCAAGCTGGTGCTGTCGGATCGCAACGTGAATGCCATCCTGGTGAACATCTTTGCCGGCATCAACCGCTGCGACTGGGTGGCGGAGGGCGTGGTCCGGGCGGTGCGCGAAATCCACATCAAGGTGCCGCTGATCGTACGGCTCGCGGGCACCAACGAAACCGAGGGGCGCAAGATCATCGCGGACAGCGGACTGCCCATCATCAGCGCGGATACTCTGGCCGAGGCCGCCCACAAGTCGGTCGCCGCCGCGCGGGCGCACGCCGCCGGTGCCGCCCGATGAGCATCCTGATCGACGAATCCACGCGCGTGATCGTGCAGGGTTTCACCGGCGACAAGGCGAGCTTCCACGCCCGGGAAATGATGAACTATGGCACGCAGGTCGTCGGCGGCGTGACGCCCGGCAAGGGCGGTCACCGACACCTCGACCGGCCGGTGTTCAACACCGTCAGAGAGGCGGTCGCGGCCACCGGAGCGACGGCGAGTCTCGCCTTCGTCCCGCCGGCATTCGGCGCCGACTCCATCATGGAGGCGGCGGATGCGGGACTGCAGTTGGTGTGCATCATCACCGACGGCATTCCCGCGCAGGACATGATGCAGGTGAAGCGCTACCTGCGGCGCTATCCGCGCGACAAACGCACCATGGTGGTCGGTCCCAACTGCGCCGGCATCATCAGCGCGGGCAAGGCCATGCTCGGCATCATGCCGAGCCATATTTACCGCCGCGGCAAGGTCGGCATCGTGTCGCGCTCGGGCACCTTGGGCTACGAAGCCGCGGCGCAGATGAACGTGCTCGGTATCGGGCAGACGACCAGCGTCGGCATCGGCGGGGATCCCATCAATGGCAGTTCTTTTCTGGACCACTTGATGCTGTTCGAGCAAGACACGGAAACCGAAGCGGTCGTGATGATCGGCGAGATCGGCGGCCCGCAGGAGGCCGAGGCCTCGCAGTGGGTGAAGGAGAACATGACCAAGCCCGTGATCGGCTACGTCGCCGGGCTGACCGCACCGAAGGGACGGCGCATGGGCCACGCCGGAGCCATCATCTCCACCAGCGGCGACAGCGCGGCGGAAAAGGCGGAGACCATGAGATCCTACGGCCTGACCGTGGCCCCGAGCGCCTCCGAGCTGGGGTCCACCGTGGCCGAAGTCCTGCGCAAGAAGCATAAAGCCCGATGAGCTTCACCACGATCGAGCAGGCAACAGCGCGCGTGCAGCGCTCGGAACTCGCCGTGCCGGGAACCGACCCTAAGTTGTTCGCCAAAGCCGCGCGCTCCAAGGCGGATATCATCTTTCTGGATTGCGAAGACGCCGTCGCGCCGGACGACAAGGAGCAGGCGCGCAGGAACATCGTTCAGGGTTTGAACGAGGTGGACTGGGGCACCAAGACCATGATGGTGCGCATCAATGGTCTGGATACCCACTACATGTACCGGGACGTCGTCGACATCGTCGAGGCCTGCCCGCGTCTCGACATGATCCTGATTCCCAAGGTCGGGGTGGCGCAGGACGTGTACGCCGTCGACATGCTGGTGACGCAGATCGAAGCGGCGAAGCGGCGCGAAAAGCGCATCGGCTTCGAGGTGCTCATCGAGACCGCGCTGGGAATGGCCAATGTCGAGGCCATTGCGCAATCGTCGCGGCGGCTCGAAGCGATGAGCTTCGGTGTCGCCGACTACGCGGCCTCCACCCGGGCCCGCACCACCGTCATCGGCGGTGTCAACAAGGATTCGGGGGTGCTGACGGATGCGGACGCGGACGGCCAGCGCCAGTATTTTTGGACCGATCCCTGGCATGCGGCGCAAACGCGCATGCTGGTCGCCTGCCGCGCCTATGGCCTGCGGCCGATCGATGGTCCGTTCGGCGACTTCAACGACCCGCAAGGCTATCTGTCCGCGGCCAACCGCGCGGCGGTGCTCGGCTACGAAGGAAAGTGGGCCATCCATCCTTCGCAAATCGAGCTGGCGAACCAGGTGTTCACGCCCTCGCAAGCCGAGGTGACCAAGGCGCGGCGCATCGTCGAGGCGATGGCGCAAGCGGCGAAAGAGGGGCGCGGCGCGGTGTCCCTGGACGGCCGGCTGATCGATATCGCGAGTATTCGCATGGCGCAGGCTTTGCTCAGCAAAGCGGATTCGTTGAAGGCGGCCGGCCCGGAACTTTGATCGCTGCAGACCCATGATCGAATCCGTTCTAGATCCGTGGCCCGTTCAAGCACTCGAAGCCACGTTGGAATTGGCGCCGGGCCGGGAGAAGCAATACACGGAATTGCCGCCCTTGTGGCATTGGCTGTACTTCCTGCGCACCGCGAAGCGCTCCACCATCGGCCCCGACGGCCACATGGTGAACCAGGAGTGGGTGGATTCGAGCATGCGCAGGCGCCGTTTGTTCGCCGCCGCGCGCACCGACTTCCTGCGTCCGCTCAAAATAGGCGTCAAGGCCCAGATGACCGAGCGCGTACTCGGACGGCAGGACAAGGTCGGCAAGCACGGACCCTTTCAGATCCTGACCGTGGAGCATCAGTACTTCCAGTCGGACGCGCTCTGCGTGCGCGAAGAGCGCGACATCGTGTACACCCAAGGACCCGTGCCCGCCCAACCCGCCCCGGTCGATGCGTTCACGGCCAAGAGTGCCGAGCATGCCGAGACCGATCCGTGGGTATTGACGCTGACGCCGGATCCCGTGATGTTGATGCGTTTTTCCGCGCTCACGTTCAATTCCCATCTGATCCATTTCGACCAGCTGTACACGCAGCGCGAAGAAGGCTATCCGGAGCGCGTGGTGCACGGCCCGTTGGTTGCCATCGTGCTTGCGCAGCTCTTGTCGATCAACGAGGTGGGACCGATCAGCCGCTTCGAATTCCGCGCGCGGAGTCCGATTTACGTGAATCGGCCCGTGCAGTTCATCGGTCAGCCGCAGTCGGATCGCGTCGTGCTACGGGCGATAGGACCGTCCGGCACGCTTGCAATGCACGCCACGGCGTATCTCGCCGACCCCGCCGCGCCTTGAATTCTCTCAAATGCGGATCGGAGCCCCGAGAGCGGGCTCCGATACCGTTTGCGCCGATCTTTCCTTGGCCTCCATGCTGCCCTTCCTGGTGAGCGCCTATCTTGGTGGCCATCCTGGCCGGCAGCCTAAGTCCAGTTAGCGATGCTTGTCCTTGAGGTTTTCCTTGATCGTCTCCTTGGCGTCGCCAAATTTGGCCTGGGTCGCACCGGCGACCTTGTTGACCATGCCCTTGGCCTGTTGCGTATCGTTGCCCACCGTCTTGCCGGCAACTTCCTGAACCTTGCCCGCGGCTTCCTTGACGCGACCTTCGACTTGATCCTTATTCATGAGAGTGCTCCTGTTGTTCCAATACACGACGCGAAGCATGGCGCCGTTCTCGCGTGCGCGGTGTAGGAAATCAGGTCAAGGCGGTGTGGGACCACATCCCGTTCGGCTCCCTCGAGTGATTTACAGATAGCCATTCTCCGTCGATCCGTAGTGGTGTTGTCAATTACTCCAACAAAAATCAATCTGTCAGGTTCCCTCAGGCTCGGCGCTGGGGGCCGGCGCCCCGGCTGGGGCGGGTGCGTGTCGTTCCCGATACAGATAACTGACCGGCAAGCCCAGTCTCACGCAGGCTTGAGCCGCGGGTGCGCCGCTCAGCACGATGCGGTCTGACAGGCGCGCCGCCATCCGCACCAATCGGTGCTCACGGGGACGCAGCCCATAGGCGGCGCCGAGTTCGAGACGCTCGCGGATCGCGCTGGGAATGATCTCCACGGCAGCGCGCAACAGCATCCCCTGCAACCAGCGCGCGCCGAGTGGAAAGATCGGGAGGCTGCGCATGATGTGCAGAAACTCGACGATGATCGGCGACGGATGCAGCGCGCCGCACATGGAGTCAAACAGCGACTGCATGTGCGCAACGCTCACCGGAGCGGAGTGCGCGCCGTAGAGCCGCGAAGCCGCCACCCCTTCATGGTAGAGCGTGTCGACGGAAGTCCGGTCGAGCGCCTGCACGTAACGGCTGTAACTTTCAGCAAAGCCAAAGGCGGCCGTCGCCTGCACCCACGCCAAGAGCTGGGGGTCGTTCGCCGAGTAGCGCAGGCCCGCGTCAGTCCGCCCTTCGACAGCGGCGTGCATGCGCGTCACCGCGGCAATCATCGGCAGCGCGACACTGCGCGCGCCGTACACCGTGATCATTGCCGCGAGTGCGGTGCGCCGCAGCCGGCCGGCCGGGTCTCGACGAAACGAGGAGTGCTTCCACAGCGCATCGCTCACGCGAGGTTCCGCCAATTCGAGGATGACCGCCGCGGTACCCCCGATGTAGAGCGTGATCGGATTCTTGTAGATTTGCCACGACACCGAATCGGGCGCCACCAAGGCCTGCTCCCCGGCTGGCTCTGCGAAGTCAATCTGCCGGCCCGGGGGCGTATTGAAAAAATCGGCGATGGTCCGAGTCACCAGACGCTGCAACGCAGGGGGCAGAAGAATCACCGGGGACTTGCTCCGAGCATTACTTGGTATTGCAAAGTACATTTAGGCGCGGGGTGGGCGCAAGGCCGTGGCCCTGTGTCCGATCCGGACGATTCTTGACACCCCAGGGTATTTGCATTGCAATGGATCGGTCGACCGCGGAGGAAAGTCATGAGGGAGCTCAATCGGGCGCTGGCGGACATTCATGCTATTCGATTCCAGGTGGCCCGCGGATCGAAATTTCGCGGATATGGGCCCCTGTCCATCGCCCTGACCGGCGTTCTGGCGCTGGGGGTGGCCGCCGGCGAGAGTCGCTGGATGGCGGATCCAAGCCTTGATTTCAAAACGTTCCTGTCCATCTGGGTATTGACGGCCGCGGTGGCGGCGACGATCTCGGTACTCGAGACCGTGCATCGGGCAAGACGAGTGCACGGCGATCTTGCCGTCGAAATGATCCACTCGGCGGCCGAGCAGTTCATTCCGTGCCTGGTCGTTGCGTTGCTGCTGACCGTGGTCCTGCTGCGGGTCGCACCGCGGGAATCGTGGATGCTTCCCGGTTTATGGGAAGTGATATTCAGCTTGGGGATATTCGCCTCCTGCCGCTTCCTGCCGCGGCAGATGAACCTGGTGGGTGCTTGGTACCTGGCGGCCGGGCTCTGCTGTTTGGCGGCTGCTTCCGGCCATCATGCACTGTCGCCGTGGCAGATGGGCATCCCGTTCGGCATCGGGCAATTGCTGGTGTCCGCCGTGTTACAGTTTGGATTCGAGGACGCGGTGGAAGATTAGAGGACGCTTTGAAGAAAACCAGCCAAAAAGCGCACAGCGCATCGCCCTACGCCTACGACGGCCTCGACCGCGTGATCCACGAGCGGGCGCGGCTCGGCGTCTTGACATGCCTGATCACCCACCCCGAGGGGCTGCCGTTCCCACAGATGAAGAGACTCTGCGCCCTGACCGACGGCAACCTCAACCGACACTTGCAGGTGCTGCAGGATGCGGGGTTGGTGAGCCTCGCCAAGGGACAGGACCAAAAGCGGCCGCAGACGCTCTATCGGATCACGTCCACCGGACGCAAGCGCTATCTGGAGTATCTGAGCGTTCTCGAGCAAGTGATCGTGGATGGCGCCGCCGCAGTGAAAGTCGGGGCGGCGCAGAAGACCTGACTTTTACTGTGGGCCGATGGACGCGAGCAGCGCGACCAGCGCTTCGCTGTCGATGGGTTTCACAAGATGAAAGTCGAACCCGGACTCCTTGGTGCGCTGGATTTCCTCCGCTGCTCCCCATCCGGTGAGCGCGATGAGCGTCGCGGAAGCAAACGCCGGGTCGGATCGCAGCTGCCGCGCGATCGCGTGACCGTCCATCTTCGGCAGGCCGATGTCGCAGACGATGACGCTGGGTTTGAATTCCGCAGCGATCCCGAGCGCCACGCTGCCGCTGTAGGCGGCGCGCGTTTCGAAGCCCTCGATTTCGAGCAACATCTTCATGGAGTCCGCCGCGTCTTGGAGATCGTCGATCACCAGCACGCGTTGTTTTTCGGTCGGCATCATTGAATCCCCTTCTGGTTCTTCTCGTGAATGATGACAAAAGTCGCAGGAAAATTCCGTGCATCGCACCGTCAGAATCGGCCTACAGGCGGTCGCGGTGCCACTCACTGTCTTATGTGGAGTCGGCTCATATACTCGGGCAGTGACCGTACACGCACTCAAAGTATTGTTGGTTGAGGATTCGTCGGTGCTGGCGCAGCGCCTGGCTGAAACGCTGCGCCAGTTTCCCGAGCTCGATCTGATCGGCACCACCGACTCGGAGGACGGGGCGCTGCTCGAAATCAGAAAGGGCCGCGTGGATGTCGTGCTGCTGGATCTCGAGCTCAGGCAGGGCAGCGGCTTCGGCGTGCTGCGGGTCATCGATTCGATGCGCAGGAGACCCTGCGTGGTGGTCCTGACCAACCACGATTCCGCGGAGCACGAACGCAGCGCGGTCGCCCTCGGCGCGAAATTCTTCCTGGACAAGGCGCGGGATTTCCAGCGCCTGCCGGAAGTCCTGCAGCAGATCATGCATTCGGTTTCTTGAACGGCACGCTCGACCTGTCGGACCACGCGCTCGTCGATCGTCTGCAGCGCGCCTCGCTCGGCTACTTCGAGGCCTTCACGAACGCGGACAACGGACTGGTGGCGGACACCTCCCGCGCGGACTCGCCCTGCAGCATCGCGGTGGTCGGCTTTGCGCTGTCCTGTCTGCCGATCGCCGTGCGGCGCGGCGTGTTGACGCGCGAGGCGGCCGCGGCGCGCTGCCTTACGGCGCTCAAGTTCTTTGCCGGCAGCGTGCAAAGCGATCGGCCCGATGCCTCCGGCTACAAGGGATTCTATTATCATTTTCTCGACATGCGCGCGGGCCGGCGCGTCTGGCAGTGCGAGTTGTCGCTGATCGACACGGCCTTGTTGATGGCCGGCATGCTCGCGGCCGCGGAGTTCTTCGACGGCGGGGCGATCGAGAGCGAGCTGCGCTCCCTGGTCGATACGCTCTTTTGCCGGGTGGATTGGACCTGGGCCTTGAACGGCGGCGAAACGCTTGCGCAAGGATGGCTGCCCGAGTCGGGGTTTCTGCACTATGGTTGGGAGGGGTACAACGAAGCCACGCTGCTGTACGTGCTGGCGATCGGCTCGCCCAGCCACCCCCTGCCCGTCGACAGCTTCGCCCAATGGACCTCCACCTACCAGTGGGAGAATCTGCTCGGTATCGATACCCTGTATTCGGGGCCCTTGTTCACGCATTTGTTCTCGCACGCCTGGATCGACTTCAGGGGCATCCGGGACCGATTCATGCGCGATGTCGACAGCGATTACTTCGACAACACCAAGAGTGCGATTGCCATCCAGCGCGAATATGCGGCGCGCAATCCCCGACGGTTCGCCGGCTACTGCCGCAACCTGTGGGGCATCACGGCGGGCGACGGACCGCGCAATCACGAAAAGAATCTCACCTCGCGCGATCGACGGTTCTATGGCTATATGTCGCGCGGCGTACCGTACGGACCGGATGACGGCACGCTCGCCCCGTGGGCCATGCTGGCGACGCTGCCGTTCGCGCCGGAAGCCGCGCTCGCCGGCACCCGGCATCTCTTGAAGAGCCATCCGGAAGTGTGCATCGAGGATCGCTTCTGCAGCGGCTTCAATCCGGGGGAGGGCGCGCGGCCGACATGGCTGTCCGAGGGCTGCTATGGGCTCGACCAAGGACTGTTGGTGATGATGATCGAGAATCACCGCTCGGGCCTGGTGTGGGAGCTGACGCGCCGCTCACCGGTGATTCGGAGGGGCCTGGAACGCGCCGGCTTCAGCGGCGGGTGGTTGGATCATGCCGCCTGACGACCGCGCCGCCTGGCGCAACCCACCCGCTCGAGCGCTCTATGATTGGGTCGTGGTGGGCGGCGGACCCGCAGGCGTCGCGGCGGCCCTGGCCGCCGCGGCGGAGGCCTTGAGCGTTGCGCTGGTGGAGCGCGACCAGCTCGGCGGGAATTCGTTGAACCGGGGCACGATTCCGTCCAAAGCCTTGGTGAGGAGCGGGCGCGTCTTCGACGCCATCATCAATGCGCGCGTCTTCGGTGCGCGCGACGCCGCGGATCCGGTCGCCGACATGCCGGCGGTGATGCAGCGCATGCGCGGCATTCGCAGCCGCATCGCCGAGTATTGGGCGGCCGAACGGCTGGCCGCCGCCGGGATCGATGTCTTCTTCGGCCCCGCCCGCTTCACCGATGAACGCAGTGTTTCCGTGGGCGACGTGCGGTTGCGCTACCGCCAAGCGTTGATTGCGACCGGCGCGCAGCCGAGCCTTCCGGACATCCCCGGCCTCCCGGAGGTCGGGCATATGACGAGTGCCACGTTCTTCTCGCTCGCGAGCTTGCCGCAGCGCCTCGCCGTGATCGGCGGCGGACCGCTGGGGTGCGAAATGGCGCAAGCCTTCGCCCATCTCGGCAGCAGGGTGACCATTCTGCAGAATGAACCCAAGTTCCTGCCGGACGAGGAGCGCGATGCGGCGGAAATCGTTTCGCTGTCGTTGGCGCGCGCCGGCGTCGACACGCGGCTCAACACCCGGGTCACGGCCGTGCGGCGGGAACAGGGTGCGAAAATCATCGACGCCACCGACGGGACGACCGCCTATTCGATTGCGGTCGATGAGATCTTGCTCAGCGTCGGGCGCGTCGCGGCCACCGACGAATTGAACCTGCAGGCGGCGGCGGTGGAACTCACCGCGGGGGGAGATGTGCGCGTCGATGAGTTCCTGCGCACCAGCAATCCCGCGGTGTTTGCCGCCGGCGATGCCTGCATGGCGCACAAATTCACCAACGTGGCCGAGGCGACCGGGCGCATGGCCGTGCGCAACGCCTTCGGGGACGACCCGCATCGCCACAACAGCCTGATCGTTCCCTGGTGCACGTACTGCGACCCGGAAATTGCGCACGTCGGCATGTACCTCTCGGACGCGTATCGCGCGAAAATCCCGGTGCACAGCTTTACGGTGATGATGCAGGACGTCGATCGGGCCATCACCGACGGGGCCGACGACGGGTTCGTCAAGATTCACGTCAGACACGGCAGCGACGAGATCTTGGGCGCCACCATCGTCGCGGCGCGCGCCAGCGACATGATCAACGAGATCGCGGTGATCATGCGGGCCAAGATGGGCATGCGGGCATTGGCCGAGGTGCTGCACACGTATCCCGCGCAGTCGGATGCGATCCGCATGGCGGCGCAGGCCTACGTCGATTCCGAGCGCGCCTCCGCATGCCGCTGAGCGAGGCCGTGCCGAAGCAGTTCCGTTGGCGCAGGGCGAGGCCGTCGCCGTCGGCGCATCAGCCTGAGCGAGACGAGCGGGCGCCCGCGGAAATCTTCAGCGTCGAACGGCTGGAACTGTACGCCGAAAATTTGGCGCGAACGCAGGAAGTCTATCCGACGGGACGAGCCGGGATCTCGCTGCGCGGCCGCCTGCGGTCGAACGCGAGCACACTCAATTCGGCCTTCCATGCGCTCATCACCGGAATCCGCAAGGGCGACTCGGTCACCCCGGCGGCCGCCTGGTTGGTGGACAACTTCTACATCATCGATGAACACCTGAAGGCGGTGCGGCGCGATTTGCCGTCGGGCTTCTACAAGCAACTGCCGAAGCTCTCGAACGGCGCGCTGCGCGGCTATCCGCGCGTCTACGGGTTGGTGATCGGATTGGTGGCGCACACCGACAACCGCTTCGAACTCGACGTATTGCAGCGCTACTGCCGCGCCTATCAGCGTATCCAGCCGTTGACCATCGGGGAGTTGTGGGCGATCGCCATCACGCTGCGCGTCGTCCTGATCGAGAACTTGAGCCTGCTGGCGATGGGCATCGTGTCGCGGCTGGCGCTGCGCGAGAAGGCCGATGCGCTGGCGGATCAGTGTCTCGCGCCCGCGGATGCCGCGAGCGCCGGCGGCGCGGCGCCGCGCAGCGGCGAATCGAAGCCCCTGGCGCGTGCCTTTGCGGCGCAGCTGTTTCAGCGCCTGCGCGATCAGGATCCGAAGACCACGCCGGTGCTCACCTGGCTGCACCAGACGCTGGCGCTGCAGAACACGACCGCCGATGAGGTGGTGCACAGCGAACTGCAGCGCCAGGGCGCGGTGAACGTGAGCGTACGCAACATCATCACCAGCCTGCGGCTGATTTCGTCGGTGGATTGGGCGCTGTTCTTCGAGAGCGTGAGCCCGGTCGATGCGCTGCTGCACGCCGAAAGCGCCTACGGCACATTCGATTTCGCGACCCGCGACCTTTACCGGCACGCCATCGAAGAGCTGTCGCGCCGCACGCGCCTCGCCGAGATCGACGTCGCACGCCGCGCGCTCGAGGCCGCACGGCGTGCGCGCACCGCTCGACCCGCCGCGGAGCGCACGGCTAGCCTGAGCGAACTCGAGCCCGGTTACTACCTGGTGGGTGCGGGGCGGACGGCGTTGGAGCGCGAATTGGGCTATCGCGTGCCGCTTGGGCAACGTGTGGCGCGCGCCACCAGCGGTGCGGGAATCATCGGCTATGTGGGGGCGATCGCGCTGCTCTCTGCCCTGTTGGTCGCCGCAGTGCTGCGCAGCGCGGCGTTCGATCCGGGCGGCGCCGTGGTGGCCCAGACGGGGATCGCGCTGCTTGCGCTGATCGCGGCGTCCGACATCGCCATCGCGGTGGTGAACCTCTGGGTGACGCAGCTCTGCCGGCCGCAGGTGCTGCCCGGGCTCGAGCTCAAGAACGGCGTCCCGTCCGAACTGCGAACCATGATCGTGATGCCGATCCTGCTCTCGACGGTGGACATCGAGGAATGCATTCGCAGTTTGGAAGTGCATTACCTGGCGACGCAAGACGGCGATGTCCGGTTTGCGTTGCTGTCGGATTGGCCGGACGCCGATCGCGAACACGCGCCGGGGGACGAGGCGCTGCTGGCCGCGGCGCAGGCGGGCATCGCCCGGTTGAACCGCAGCTACGGACCTCTGGATGACGGGGATCGATTTCTGCTGCTGCATCGGCGGCGCGTGTGGAACGAACGACAGGGCCTGTGGATGGGGTGGGAGCGCAAGCGCGGCAAGCTGGCGGAACTCAACGCCCTGCTGCGCGGATCGAAGCACACGAATTTCCTGGGCCAGGGCAACCGCCCGCCGCACGTGCCCGACGGCGTGCGCTACGTGATCAGCCTCGACGCCGACACCCGCCTGCCGCGCGGAGCCGCGCTCGCGTTGATCGGCAAAATGGCGCATCCCTTGAACCAGCCGGTATTCGACCCGGTGCAACGCCGCGTCACGGCGGGCTACGGAATATTGCAGCCGCGGGTGACGCCCTTGCTGCCGGTCGGCCATGAGGCCTCGATTTTTCAACGGATTTTCTCCGGACCGAGCGGCATCGACCCGTATGCCTTTGCGGTCTCCGACGTGTATCAGGACATGTTCGGCGAAGGTTCCTACAGCGGCAAGGGCATCTACGACGTGGCGGCATTCGAGGCGGCGCTCGAGAACCGCGTTCCCGAGAACCGGCTGCTCAGCCACGATCTGTTCGAAGGCATCTACGCGCGCTGCGGGCTGGCGTCGGACGTGGAAGTCGTCGAGGAATACCCCTCGCGATACGACGTCGCGACCGCCCGCCAGCACCGCTGGACACGCGGCGACTGGCAGCTCCTGCCGTGGGTGCTCGGGCGGGATGCCTCGATGACGAGCGTGGGGCGCTGGAAAATGTTCGACAATCTGCGCCGCTCGCTGAGCGCTCCCGCGATCTTCGCCGGGTTGGCATTGTGCTGGATCACATCCGCCCCCGGACTCTGGAATTACCTGTTCTTGGGCGCCATCGCACTGCCCGTGCTGCTACCCTTCGTGATGAACTGGGTGCCGCGAATCCCCGATCTTTGGACCCGCGGCGCCCTGCACAGCGCGCGCAAGGAAGCGGGACAGACGGGCTTGCTGATCCTGTCGCGGTTCGTGTTCCTGCCGGATCAAGCCGTCGCTGCCTGCGACGCCATCTTCCGGACGCTGTATCGCCTGAGCGTCTCGCACCGGCGCTTGCTCGAATGGACCACCAGCGCTCAATCGCGGATCACCGCCTCGGTCAGTGTGCGCGCCTTCTTCGGCCGGATGTGGGGCAGCTGGCTGTTGAGCATGGGCGTGGCGCTCGCCACCGTGGCGGTCGCGCACGGCCTGCCGTGGGTGGCCTTGATTTGCGTGTCCGCCTGGTTCTTCGCGCCGCTGGTCGCGCGCGGCGTGAGTCTCCCGGCCGCGAGCAGCGGGCGCTCGATCTTGAATGCGGAGGAGGCGCAGAGGCTGCGGCTCATGGCGCGCCAGACCTGGAGTTACTTCGATACCTTCGTGACCGCCGCGCAGAATCATCTGCCGCCGGACAATTTCCAGGAAATCCCGGTGCCGGTGGTGGCGCATCGGACCTCGCCGACGAACCTCGGCCTGTACCTGCTCGCGGTGGTATCCGCCCGCGAGTTCGGCTGGATCGGCACCGCCGACGCCGTGGATCGTCTGGAGGCGACCCTGGCCACGCTCGACAAGCTGGAGCGATTTCGCGGCCATTTCTACAATTGGTACGACACCCACGACCTGCGGCCGCTCGACCCCAAGTACATCTCCACGGTGGACAGCGGCAATCTCGCCGGCCATTTGCTGACCCTCGAGGGGGCGTGCGCGGCGTGGCTCAAGTCGGTGGTGCCGGATCAGGTGCGAGTCGGAGGCGTGCTCGACAGCCTCGATCATCTGCAAGACATCGTGCGCCGGCGCGCGGCTGACACCCGGCGCAGCTATGGCGTATCGCCGCGGCAACTCGACAGTGCCATCGATGATCTGCGGCGCAGCCTGAAATCGAGCACCGCGGCCTCCGCGGTCGCATGGGACGCGATCGACAAGCAGGTGGCCGAGCTGTGCGACCTCTCGCAGGCGCTCAGCGACGAAGCGGCGGCGGGTCCGGAGCTGCCGCTGCTCGACTGGTCGCAAATGCTGCGCTCGAATGTCTTAGGGCACCGGCGCGATCTGAATGCCGCGGAAGGGCACGCCGCGCAGCTCGCGCCGCGCATCGAGGCCGTGGCGCGCCGCGCCCGCAGTTTGGCCCTCGCCATGGAATTCGGCTTCCTGCTGCAGCCGGAACGCCAGTTGCTGTCGATCGGCTACCGGGTGGCCGACCGCGCGCAGGATCCGAGCTGCTACGACCTGCTGGCCTCGGAGGCGCGGCTGGCGAGCTTCGTGGCGATTGCCAAGTCCGATCTGCCCATCCGCCACTGGTTCCGTCTCGGACGGCGTCTCACGACGGTCGACAGCAGTTCTGCGCTGGTGTCCTGGTCGGGCTCCATGTTCGAGTATCTGATGCCGGTGCTGGTGATGCGCGAACCCGAAGGCAGCATCCTCGGTCAGACCGCGCGCATGGTGGTCAGACGGCAGATCGACTACGGCAAGGAGCGCAGCCTCCCGTGGGGGGTGTCCGAATCCGCGTTCAACGCGCGCGACCGCGAATTCACCTATCAGTATTCGAGCTTCGGCGTGCCCGGGCTCGGGCTGCAACGGGGTTTGGGCGACGAAGCGGTGGTCGCCCCGTACGCCACGGGCCTTGCGGCCATGATCGATCCGAAAGCAGCATTGCGCAACTTCGAGCGCCTCGAGCGGTTGGGCGGACGCGGACGCTTCGGCTGGTACGACGCGCTCGACTTCACGCCTACCCGGTTGCCGAGCGGTGAGACGGTGGTCCCGATACGCGCCTACATGGCGCACCACCAGGGCATGCTGCTGGTGTCGATCGCGAACCTGCTGCGCGATGGGTTGATTCGCGGCTACTTTCACGCCAGCTCCCTGGTCCAGGCGACGGAATTGCTGCTGCAGGAGAAGACGCCTCGGGAAGTGGACCTGGTCAAGTCCGGGATCGACGAAATGGAGTCGGCGCCCGCGCCGCGCGAGTTGACCGCGGTCGCACCGCGCGTCTTCAGCTCCCCGCACCATGCCGCTCCGCGGACCCATGTGCTGTCGAACGGCAACTATTCGGTGATGCTCACGGCGGCAGGGTCAGGCTACAGCCGCTGGCGCGACGTGGCCATCACCCGCTGGCGCGAGGATCCGACCTGCGATCCGTGGGGAAGCTATATCTTCCTGCGCGACGTCGTGAATGGCCGGGTCTGGTCCGTCGGCTATCAACCGACCGGCGTCGAGCCCGACTCGTATGACGTCGCCTTCTTCGAGGACCGCGCGGAATTCGTGCGGCGCGACGCGAGCCTGATCACCGCGACCGAGATTCTGGTGTCCTCGGAGGAGGATGCGGAAGTGCGGCGCGTGTCGCTCACCAACGAAGGGGTTCGCGTCCGCGAAATCGAGCTCACCACCTATGCCGAGGTGGTGCTCGCGACGCCCGATGCCGATTCGGCGCATCCCGCCTTCTCCAAGATGTTCGTGCAGACGGAGTTCCTCGCCGAGAGCGGCGCGCTGCTCGCCACCCGGCGGCGCCGTGAGCCCGGCGAGCCGGAGTTCTGGGTCGCCATGGTGAGCGCGCTCGAGGGCGAAGCCGTCGGCGGCCTGCAATTCGAGACCGATCGCGCCCGGTTCCTCGGGCGCGGCCGCGACCTGCGCAACGCCGTGTCGATCGTGGACGCCCGGCCGCTGTCAGGAACCGTGGGCACCGTGCTCGATTGCGTGCTGTCGCTGCGCCGCCGGGTGCGCATCCCGCCGGGAGCGACCGTGCGCGTGGCCTTCTGGACCGGGGTTTCCTTCACGCGCGCCGCGGCCATCGCACTCATCGACAAGCATCGCGACATGGGCTCATTCGACCGGGCCAAGACGCTGGCCTGGACCCAGGCGCAGGTGCAGTTGCGCTATCTGAACGTCGATTTCGAGGAGGCTCAGGATTTTCAGCGCGTCGCCAACCGGGTGTTGTACGCCGACTCCTCGCTGCGCGCGTCGGTCGAGGTGCTCGAGCAAAACCGCCTGGGCCAATCCACGCTGTGGCCGTGCGGCATCTCGGGCGACGTGCCCATCGTGCTGGTCAAGATCGATGCCGAACAGGACATCGAGATCGTCAAGCAACTGCTGCGCGCCCACGAGTACTGGCGCCTCAAGCGCGTCGCGGTGGACCTGGTCATCCTCAACGACCTGCCGCCCTCCTATGCGTCCGACTTGCAGCAGGCGCTCGAGGCGGCGATTCGCACCTCGCAATTCAAGCGCGAGGAGGATGGCAGTCACCGCGGCGCGATCTTTGCGCTGCGCTCCGACTTGATTCCCGCGCCGACCTTGAGTCTGCTGCAAACGGTGGCGCGCGCGATCTTCGTGGCCCGGCAGGGCAGCCTGAGCGATCAGCTCGCGCGTCTTCGCGAACCGGCTCCGGAGCCGCGCCGCCTGCAACAGAACGTCGACGGCGTGTCACGGGTCGATGCGGCGCGCGGCATGCCGCCGCTGGAATTTTTCAACGGGCTCGGCGGCTTTGCCGAATCGCCGCGCGAGTACGTGGTGGTGTTGGACGAGAATCAATGGACCCCCGCCCCCTGGACCAACATCATCGCCAATCCCGGTTTTGGCTTCATGGCGTCCTCGGATGGCGTGGGCAGCTGCTGGTCGCAGAACGCGCAGCAGAATCGGCTCACGACCTGGTGCAACGATCCGGTGGCCAATGCGCCGTCCGAGGCCGTCTACCTGCGCGACGACGAGAGCGGCGAATTGTGGACTGCGACGCCGCTGCCGATCCGCCAGGCCTCGCACGCCTACATCATCCGGCACGGCTTTGGCTACACGCGATTCGAACACGCCTCGCATGGGATATCGCTCGACCTGCTGCAGTTCGTGCCGCGCCAGGACTCGGTGAAGATTGCCCGCCTCAAAATCCTGAATCGCAGCCCGGCATCGCGCCAGCTCTCGGTGTCCTACTACGTGGACTGGGTTCTCGGGACCCAACGCAGCAAGACCGCGCCCTTCATCGTGACCGAGGTCGAATCGGGCACCGGGGCCCTGCTGGCGCGAAATCCGTGGAGCGCGGAATTTCCCGAGCAGATCGCCTTCATGGATATGGGCGGGCGGCAGGACAGTTGCGGCGCCGATCGGGCCGAGTTCCTCGGCCGACATGGCTCGCTGGCGGAGCCCGCCGCCCTGTTTACATCGCGGGCCCTGTCGAACCGGGTGGGCGCGGGCTTGGACCCCTGCGGCGCAATGCAAACCAAGATCACCGTGCGGCCGGGCGAGGAGATCGAACTCATCCTGCTGCTCGGAGTGGCGGGATCGCGCGACCAGGCGATCGCGCTGATCGAGCGCTACCGGGCGATCGATCTTGATGCCGTGTTCAAGGACGTGTCGGATTTCTGGCGCGAGACCCTGGGTGTGGTTCAAGTGCACACGCCCGATCGATCGATGGACATCCTGCTGAACGGCTGGCTGCTCTACCAGACGCTCGCCTGCCGGGTGTGGGCGCGCGCCGGATTTTACCAATCGAGCGGAGCCTACGGATTTCGCGATCAGCTGCAGGACGTGATGGCGCTCTGCGTGTGCGCGCCGTCGATCGCCCGCGAACATATCTTGCGGGCCGCGGGCCGGCAATATCCCGAAGGCGATGTCCAGCATTGGTGGCTGCCGGTGTTGGGCCAGGGGGTCAGGACGCGAATTTCGGACGACCGCGTGTGGTTGCCGTTCGTGGTCGCGCATTACCTCGAGGTGTCGCAGGATCCCGGCCTGCTCGATGAGCCCGTGCCGTTCCTGGCCGGCGAACCGCTGTCCCCGGATGCTCACGAACGGTTCTCGGTTCCGGGCCCCGGACCGTCGGCGGCGCTCTACGAGCATTGCGTGCGCGCCCTCGACTCGAGCCTCGGCGTGGGATCCCACGGTCTGCCGCTGTTCGGCGGCGGGGATTGGAACGACGGCATGAACCGGGTCGGCGTCGACGGCCG
>Ga0116229_10003614_pt1 | contig 25467 bp, 13 predicted proteins | sample S1TSphgellanicum_3_FD_87313 | JGI IMG/M metagenome (GOLD analysis project Ga0116229, IMG submission 87313) | Host-associated microbial communities from peat moss isolated from Minnesota, USA - S1T2_Fc - Sphagnum magellanicum MG | ecosystem: Host-associated > Plants > Peat moss > Unclassified... | reverse complement strand
CAATAACCATTAATAGCCACTAATAATCACCAATAAAATAACCATTAATAGCACCAATAGAATAGGTACTAATAACCATTAATAACCACCAATAGCCTTAATAAAAGAATAACCATAACCATATATTAGAATTGTTTAGGATTGGTAAAAATAATCTAGGGTGAAATAATTTATAATAAACAAAATTAACTTAAGGTGAAATAACCTATAATAACTTATAATTGTCAATAATAACATAAGGTGAAATAACCTTCAATAGCTAAAAGTAACCAATAATAGCTTCACATAATCAAAAATAGCTTAAGATGAAATAATTTATAATAGTAGTAAATAACATAAAATAGCTTAAAAAAATTACAATAGCCAAAAATAGCCAAAAATAATTAAAAATAACCATAAATAATTATAAATAATATAGGGTGAAATAATTTAAATTAATGAAAAATAGTCATATAATAATTAAAAGTAATTTAACATAGGTAGTATTATTATATTAACAAAAAACTTATTTATTTATTAAAAAGAAAATTTTCAAAAGAATGGTCATTGAAATGTTATTGACTAATGATATTCAACTTTTTTTTTTGTTCAAATGATTTTACATTTTAAAAAGGAAATAAATGTAATTATGTACATTATTGAATTTTTAAAAAAAAGTAAATTCGAATCATTTCATTTCAACAAATCCTCAATAAGATATGAATTTTGGAAGTTTATGTTTTTGTAATGTTGAAATGAAGTATTTGATAAATAAAATGTAATGTAACATATTATCACAATAAGTGGGGTGGCTTGATGGTAGGGGTGTTTGCCTACATTTGAAAGGTCAAAGGATCAAACCCCATACGTGGTGTTGTGTGTGGTTAATGATGGTAAGTTGATTGAATATTTTTGTATTTAGTTCCTTAAAGTAGGTGACTAGGTTGATTATGTGATTTACTTACATAGGTTAAGTTTTTAACCTAGCCTAGGTAAATGACATGTGTTAATAAATCATAAGTTGAAAATCATGAAATTATTAATGATATTATATATTAAATAATTTAATTTTAATTGATTTTCTATGCTGGCTACTTAATGAATTAGCAAGTGAATGGCTTATTAAATTTGTATTGCATTTGAAAATAACCTTGTTTCATCATGTATTAGAGAAACAATTCATTGTTCATAGCAACTAGTCCCCATTCATTAGAAGGTTAACCAATTTCACCAAGTAAAAATGTCCAAATTCATTCAAAATCTAGTGAAACCTAAAGTGAACTAAAACGCATTTTGATGTAGTGCCAGTGTTACCAACTTATGTCCCCCTATTTTAGTGACCTTTAAGATAATTTCATGTACAAGATGACAAAGAATCAATGAATAAGAAAGCAAAAAAAAAAAAAAAAACTTTAAAAATGTTAAAACCCAAAAAAAAAAAAAAAAAAAAAAAAAATAAAAAAAAAAAAAAAAAAAAAAAACTATGAACATGGTTACTCCCCAATTGCAAATATCAATATAATTATGTGATTTAGTTCCCATTTGCTGAAATGATGAAGGATAGAGACGATGAACTGTAGCATATGAAATTATCTATTTATTTGACAATTTGAAAAACATCCAACAAACTATTTTGAAGATGATTTTACTAATGAAACACATTAAAGTTTTTTCACATAGCTCTTGTGAAAGTCTTGTCCATATGTTCTAGGCTATGTGAATTTAGGAGTTTATTACAAATTTAGTGAGATGTTGAATATTGGATATTGTGTTGTTAAACCTTTTCTTTTTATGTCCTTTGGAGTTCCTAGCACATTGATCCAACAACAACCACTTGCCTCCAAATTTTTTTTTGTTTCAAACCTTGTCTTCTATTCAAAAAATAATAAGTGTTTTTTAAATTCAAACTTTCATGTTTTCTATACTTGTTTAGTATTTCCCTTTTTCTATTTTGAGTCCTTGAAATATTTTTGTGTGTGATATGTTTGCAAGTCATATGTTTCTATTTAGTGGTTGCACCCTTTTTTTCTTTAAAGGGTTCGCTCAGGGTTTGAAATTTAGTGGAAAGGCTTAGTGAAAGATGAATTTAGCTAGGTTGGGTTTGAGATATCAAATGCATACTTTAAAACATAATCTTTATTGGTCCTGAAGTTTATTGCTCAAGCCAAGCTACTTGGATATATATAGCTCTTTCATAACCAACTTTGTGATAAACATTAGGATTATTGTCTCCAACTAAAGCTATTACATTGCATGCTTTATAACCAAATTTTATTTGAAAACAATTTAATCTCTATAGTCATTTGACTAATATCTTTAACCATGTGTTGCAAACTAAAGTTGCTTTAACATATGTTTTCTAGTTGGAAACACTATTGCATTGCAAACACAATAGCCATTCATTCAAAAATCAAAATCTCAACAACAATAAATCGCAAGACAAATGTGAGAGATGGCACTTCAATTCAGAATTACACGACACAAACTTAAAGACCTGGGTTCCTGACTTCAACATTTGATATTATGGTTTAGGCAAGGGGATCATCACTACATACCAGGCACACACATGAATGCAACAACACTTATCACAAATATGCTCCTTACAGGATCACAACATTAGAGCATCACATGATTTCTTCATGTGCCAAACCATGGTGACAAATGTGGAGGATCCAGCATGCCATGATTTACTTAAAGTTCATGTCCAATATCACCTGGTAGAATCAGAAGTGTGAATCCCCACCACTCAGCAACAACAATTTCAAAGATCAAATTACTTGAAAAAGGGTGTGCCCTCAGTTTAGTTTAGTGCCTCTTCCAGTGAAGAGCCTTCATTACAGCTCTTGAATACCTTAGAAAGCAAGCAAAAGGGTGCACTTGTCAACAAGCTCCTGAACTAGCAGATAAAACTCACTGATAGAATTGGGTTGCTGGTGAAGTTGAGTGACTGAAGGCTTCGTGCCTGGTTATTTGTTTTTTCACACAATTTTGAGAACCGTGATTATATATCAACACGGTTTTGATATACAACAGTGGTTCTCAAAACAGTAGAGAAAACATTTAAATGAATAAACTGCCTCTGAAACTGCCAGTCCTGAACTGGTTCTCTCATGAAACCGATGGATCGATGAGGAGTTTGGAGATAACCTGACCTGATGGTTCTTTGAATCTGATTCTTTTTTCAAAACAGGGAACAGACGGTTCTCTGAAACTGAAATATTCAAACAAAGGTTATGAACAAAATCAAATACCCATCCAACAATGGTATTAGACAGGGGGGAGCTGCTAATGGATGGATAGACAGGTACAAGCACCAGCAGCTGAGCTGAGTGTGAAAACAACACAGCCTCCTGTTTGTTATCTCTGGGTTTGAGAACAACATTATTGTGATATTACAAGAAAGGGTCAGGTGAAAAGTGCAAAGTTGGGTGGCCAAGTTTGAAAAAGAACAGCATTGGGTCCAGCTAAAGTGCAAATGAGCTACACTTTTCTAGCACACTCAGCAACGACTCATGTGTCTTTCTTTTCTGGCTTTTAGGTTAAATGATGTGATCTCATCTTGTAGGCTGAAAAGCTCATCTCTTCTGTCATGTGCTGGTCTACGACTTTCTAATGCCCAGTCATTCAACTCCTTATTGATAATTGAGCTAAGACTTAGGCCCTTTTCTTTCTGTTATCATCCCCCCCATTTCCTCCTGTCAAATTTGTGTTTCTCTTGCCAATGAAGTTTTTGCCAGGATTGCCTACATCAATTTACCCACTCAAGATTGGCCTCCTAATCTAGTCCTCACCACCTAATTATCAGGTTAACCCAAGAACCCAACTTTATTGGTTGAACTCAGCTAGGTTAAGCACAGTGATCTTGTCCATCCCAAGAGAAAAAAACCTCCATCTTAAAAGGGTGACTTTAGCCAGTAGTGAGTGACCCAGCCTTTTTTTGCTGGCTCTTTATAGCCAAAAAGTTATATTCAAAATTAGAATTGCTAAAATCAAGTGGTTTAAAAGATTTTCAATAGCCAGAATTTGACCAAACTTTAAGGACAATCACCAGATTTCAAAACATGCTTCAAGTAGTTAGCAAAAAATATAGAAGGGTTTTTTTATAAAAATCACTTCCATATTTAGCTTGTAGCCAAATTTGGCTAAGTCTTTTTGTGGATCATTGCCACTTTGGCTACAGCACCAAATTGACAACACTGGACTGAACTGCTCAGTTGAAAAAATTCAATTGAAAATGTGGATCATTAACTAGCTTACGAATTAACTTTGTGCAAAATGATCAATTGCATGTGAGCAATGCTAGCCTAGTTCACACTTCAAAGACTTGTATCATGAATTTACCCATTTCAAGAATTTCCAGAAACCCTTGTTTTTTGTATTCAATAAGTTGAAAAAGAAGTGTGCAAGTATTCGATGCTGTTGCCTCAAAACTCAAAACCCCCAACAAAGAAACCAAACCAAACCAAACTTAACTTCCTTTCTTATTAATTGCTTTTGTGGACACCCTCATCAGAACATGTACTTAATAACTCTAGTTTTTAAACTTCGGGGGGACTTTTATCCTTCACCTTATCTGAAACTCCATTCAACTACAGTACTTACACACCCCCCCTCCCTTTCCTTCAAGTTGAGCTTATCCAAACTTGACTGAGTTGCAGTAGGAATTATGACATACATTCGTACATCTGCGTTTAGGGTTTGGGGAAGAATGGGGAGTAAGTTAGGCTAGACTCTAGAGCCCTACTGACCCACTTGAGAAAACAGATGATGTTGTGTGGTTGTTCACTTGCTACGAAATATGATCACAATAATGAAAGATAACATAAAGAGAGAGAAAGTGCTAATGCACACCAAAAAAAGGATGGATGAACATCTCCACCCACAGCAGTAAAGTAAAATGTCTGTACCATATAATTTGGATGAAGTATCAGAGTCAACTAGTTTGAAGCTCACCTTGGGCCTGCAAAGATGTACTAGATACAGAGCCCTCCAAGAGGACCCAGTTGAAAGGAAATGACTGTTTTGATTGGTCAATGATAATGATTGGCCTCAGTGATGAGATTTAAATATTGAAGTATAGGGATGGCTTTGGTGCATGTTGTGAATAATTGATTAATTAATTTTGAATATTCTATTTAAAATATATATTCTCATAATATTTCAAAAGATTTTTCATTTACTTCCCAAAAAAATTTCTTTGAAAAAAAATTAAAATTGAAAATTTCAGCATTTCTGAATATATATAGTTTGTGTGGAAGCCACCAAGGTACTATGGTAATCTCTTATTTGAGCATATTCACCCATATCCCTCATTTGGGCCTCCATCAAAGAGCAAATCTTCTCACACCCAATGTGTGGTTCTTTACATCCAAATTACCTATAGTTTAGAGGCTGTATACCTTGTTGTGGGTGGAGCTCCAAACCCTATTTTTCTTTGAGTTTTTAGGTGAAAGGTAAGCTACCTAAAGAGTGGATTGAAAGTATCCCCATAAAATCTCAATAGGTAAGCATATCTCCCCCGTACTAGTTGATCAGACATCATGCATGTACATTTTGAAGATGAATGATAACATACACCCCCCTTTGTAACATTCTTTGTATTGGGATGTTACCCAATACATTTTGGAGCAAAGTATTATTCCGAGTCTTTTCTTTTGGGAAATGATAGCATGTTAGGAGCATTCAAAGTGAGAAACACTCTGAACCCTCTTTAAAAGCATGTCCAAAACACCACCATGTTCAGACATAGTACACATACAGCTGCCAAAAGTTGGTCAATGTTGGTCGTGCGAGGTTTTCTAGTGGTCGCCACCAAGCTTATAAAGTAGTACTGCAAACGACCATGGTTGAGGTTTTCTAGTGGTTGACAACAAGCTTATAAAATAGTTCTGCAAACAACGATGGTTTAGGGTTAACGACAACATTGGAGCGATAATCCCCATTGAGGAGGCTCCAGACTTTGTCTAAAGACAAAAAGAAAGTGGCAAAGAAAATGATCTAAAGTGTTGTTCCACAACTTCTCCTTCTCAAACCACAAAAAATCTCCATTAATTTTTATTTATTTTTTTCCTTCATTTTCTCAAGCAAAAAATTCCCCCCAAAAAAAAAGAAAAAACATTATAGAGAAAAATAAGCAAGTAGGTCTCCTTACATTTCATCTGCCAACAAATTTGAATAGGGAAGTGCCACCACCACACCTGAATTTGGACACTCTGAGAACAATGGGCCAACATTTTCAACATGCAGTTTTGAAAAGAACCTTATGTTGATGAAGGTGTACTTGATGATAAGAAAGGGGGGGGGGGAGTTCAGAGTAAATTGGGTATCTGATCCATGATCCTGGAACCCTAAATATGACCTAATGGAGGTCTGGACTCTGGAGTCTACCATAATAGAGCCAAAACCATTACATGTCCTAGTACTGTACTATTGATGGAGTGTTATTTTCAGATCCACAGCTTTGTGTCAGAAGTGGATAATGAGAGCATCTATTACTGAGAACTGGGTCAAGACTCAAAAAGTGTGGTGTTGCTTGATGACTTCTCTTTACTTCTCTATTCCCCAAAAAATAAAAAATAAAAATCTAGGCCAATAAAAATTATGTTTGGCCATGGAGAGGGGTGGTGGTGGTTCTTCTTCTTCTTCTTCTTCTTGTGGTAGGCTCAATGTACCTTGTGACAAGGTGAATGAATGTACCCAAACCCCTAATTTTCAAAAAAAGTCAAGTTTCTTTGGTAGAAAACTTAAGATTATCAAAGGTTTATATCCTAATGGTTTAGCAACTACTTTCTTTCATTTAGCAGCAAATGGGTGGGTGTCTAGTGGGTAGATTGTTTGTAAACATTGGATAAATGTATTTGGTTATGCCATGACCTTATAAGTTATAACCATTTATAACTTGCAATCCAATGGGTTCATGAAATATCAATCGACCGCATCTTATCTTATGCATGCATTGGGTGGGGGGATGGTTGGTAAACATAAAATAAATGTTTCCATTTTACTGTAATACCTTTGTGAGTAATTAAAGTTTTTTCAATAAATGTCATTTTCTTCAAACTCAACTGGTTGCAATGTCCCAAAGGTTTGAAAATTTGTTTGACATTTTATTTCCCACCTCAATTGTATGAATTTCAGAATAAATTTATATTGTCCAAGTGAAAAAATGATAAATATAGTCCAGAAGATGCCAGCATGGTAAAGGTACTACAGTATGTAATAATATACTCAATAGTGTGGCCCATGTAATTGCTTTGAAATGTGAAAAAGAAAAAGAAAAAGAAGAATACACACATATATATAATGACAAAAGTAATTCAAAATTCAATATCCCCCACACCTTAAGTCTAAAATTTACCTTCAAGAAATCCACTCATCAAGGGCTTTCCAATATCAAGTACTTTTACATGCACCTGGGCTTGTCAAATGCTATTGGGGTCAATACCTTGTTGACTTTTAAAATTGTAATGGAATGCAATCTAAGGTGCACTCCCTAGCTTTATGCATTTGAAAGTTTGAAAGGCATGCAAGAATTTCAAAATGAAAATAAAATGAAAATGTTAGCGAATGTTCACGGAAAAATTAAACCTACACAAACCAAACAACAATTTGATTAACACAATTTGAAACCAAGTGTTGTTAATATTTAGTTCTAGAAAATTCAAACTCTCACATTGCTTGTGTGTGAGGAAGCATCAATTTTTTATTTATATTAAAATGGTCAAAACTCTCAATGGAAAATGTTAGTCACTTTCAATATTTACGTTTCAAAAGTTTTCCAATGGTATATTGAAGGCCCAATTTCAAGCACTTTTGCCACTTGCACTTTTGTTCCAAATTTTCAAAAAAATTGTGAAAATATAACTCCCAAATGACAAGTTTTTTTCAATATTTAATAATTATTGGATTGTAGGTCTAAACATTCCACAACCACCTTAATGCACCCTTACTCATTGAAGGTTTTCCAATAGTACCAATGCATGATAGGGGTGCCATGGTTTGCGAAATTTCAACATGACAAACAAAACAAACAAATAACTTTCTTAAATAGATAGACTTATGTTGTAAAGGTTCATACTTGCAACACAATGGGTTTTTAAAATGTCAATCAACACCTCTTTATTTCATGTATACTAATGTGGCCTATGTTGACGGCCCAAGTTTGAACTCATTACCGTTACCCAACTAATTTCTCCTTCCAAAACCAATATTTCTAAATTATTTGAATTTTTAATTACAAATATTAATCAAAATTCAATATCCTTGACATGTTAAATTTTAAAATTACAAAATCACCTCCATAAAATCCTATCCATTGAGGAATTTTCAATAGTTTTGAAAGCATGTTGCAATTTCCCCAAATATTCCATTTTTTATTTTATCAAATTTTTAATGACAATATTGTTCAATGTTCAATAGATCTTGCATTGTATGTCTCAACTAGTGTTGGTAGGTTAATGTTCAAGTTTTAGGTTAGGTTTTGAGGTATCCAAATTGAAGGTTGAAAATTTTGAGGAAATCCAATTTGAATCTAAACCTTGAAATTGCTTCTTTTGGAAACTAGAACTAAAACTTGAATGCGAACAATCGTCCTTGTAAAATAGGTTTAGCCTCTTTGAAGGTAGAAGCACTAAGGTTTTTTAAAAGCGTATCCCCTTATCTTTTTAAAAGTGCATTTTCTTTTGGGCATCAATATCCCACTCCTCATGAATGTGGGTACATATTTATGTAGGTTATTAATTCTTGTTTATTATGATATAAATGGAACTGAATTGATTTAAAACCCAAATCGAATTCAAAAATCTTGGAAAGTTTATGGAATTAGAGGGTTTGTAAATCTAAAAATCATCCCTCAAGCCCACACCAAAGGTTCTATGAAAGAAAAATAAAACTAAAGACCAAAATTGCAGGTTCCTTTAAAAATAAAAAACCAAACAATATTAGTCTAAACACTACAAAACCACCTTGTGCACCTCTAATCATTATGGGCTTTTCAATGGTACCAAAAGCAATATGGGGGAGGGGGGGAGAGAGGTGTTGTGGTTGGGGAAATCTTGACATGACAAACAAACAAACTACTTCCTTGATAGATAGATGAAAGAATGAAGAACACCCTATTAATTATTTTCCTCCTTATTATTGCTGACAACCAATGTTGCCAACTAATATAATTGGATGCCTTTGTTTCCATGTGTTGATACATCCCATTTTGGGAATGTAAATAGTTTAGTTTTTTCTCTTTTGGTTCATCCAAATTATGAGTCCTAACAGAGGAGGGAAGGGGAGGGCACTCAAAAGTCAAAACCTAGTCTTAAGTACTTAATGCAAAACTTATTTCTAAATGTTCAAAGTCTTATTATGACTTTTGCAATGGTTTTTTTCCATTTGTGAAAAGAAAAGAAAAGAAAAGAAAAATATTGTCGTGATTAAAGGCAAGAATCACATCAATGCATGTTTTCCATGTTCAAGTTTATAATATTTTTTCCACGATTTGGGATTTTAACCTTAGTTTTTCCCAACTTAATCCAAGTCCAAGGGCTCTAAGATTTTAGATGAAATGACCTCTTTTTATCACTTCAACTTCATAAATCAAAATAAAAACCTATATAGCACATTCAATCAGATATCCATCACATACATGTATGTGATGGATATCAAAGGGCTCTAAGATGTTAGATGAAATGACCTCTTTTTATCATTTCAACTTCATAAACCCAAAAAGAAAACCCTACAAAACACACTGAATCAAATATCCATCACATACATGTATTGCACACTTAGATTCATAATGAACTAGAATCTTGTAAGAATAATTAATCCTTGACATAGTACTTATGGTTCTCCATGGATTTTTCATCAAAATGGCAGATTCTTGAACTTCCCACAATCCCATGTTCTTATAGTTTTTATTAAAATACTAAATGGATGCAAACCCATTATAATTTAACCCTTGTGGAAACCTTTTGAATTCCACATCAGTTAGTTGAACATATTTTTCCTTGCAATTGTCTTAATTAGTGGTTTGGACCTTTTCTCGAGGGCTACTTTATTTTTTACTCTTTAAATATTCATAACTCGTCTTGGGCATATGAACCTACAATGGTAGCCCAAGTTGAGATATTTTTAATGAAAATAAAATATTTCAATCCAAGAGTGTTTTTTTTTAGTTTTAAATATTATTAACTATAAAGGTTAAAGAATAATTATGAGCATTTGAATATTTGTATTTTTATTTAGTCTTGTGATAAAAAAAATTGAATTATAACTTATATCCAACAAAGAGTATATGGGACTTTACATTTTTACAAAACTACATGAAATAAAAATGTAAAGTCCCATATATTCTTTGTTGGATATAAGTTATAATACAACTTGTTCTATCATAGGACTATATACAAATACATTATAAAAACATTTATTGACTTGTGAGTGCTAGATTTGGTCTTCATCATTTGATATGGGATTTGATATTGAAATGTGTTTCATACCCCCTCTTTGACACACACAATGGGAAAAATTAATACATAATGACCCCTTCATGAATATATAAGAGTCCCGATTCCCAAAGTGGGGAATACTTGCTGGGGTTTTTAAGAATGCTTCCTATTCATTTTTGCACATTTCTCATTTTCGATGAAATATTCGTTCTTATTAATTCATTCAATGTTGTTGGTATATTCCTAAATGCATTGTGTTTCAAGCTAGAGTTTTATGAATTTTACATTTCCTTTTGAACATTTTAAGCAACATGTGTTAAGAAGTCCATGTACAATTATTTCATTGTCATGGCCCTCATGTTTTTTGCAATTAAGTCTTACCTTACGCTAATGGAAACATCCCTAAATTTCCAACTTGTCTTTGGAAAATGCAAATTGGTATGAAAAAAACCTTCGACCTTTTCTTATAAAAAAGACTCAATTCACATAATTAGGAAAAACCCCTATTTGGAAAATAACTCTCCAAATTTTGACCAAATGAAAATCCTCCAAAAGTTTATCACCTAGTTTAAATTATTGATTATTCTTTTCCTTGCCAATGAATCCTAATTAAAAGCATGTTAATGAAAGTAGAAGAAAATAATAATAAAGGTTTAGTAAGATCTCATTCACAATGTACAATTATGATGTGTGAATGGGGTCATGACTTCATCCAAGCCCACTACCAACCAACTATGACACATTTCAAAACAAATGCATGTTGTTAGAAATTCGACTCGCTTGCTTGAAGCCCACTTATTGCCACTAGGTTAATTAGAAGTGTAAGAACATTTGGTGATTTTCTTATCACAATTTTGAAAATGCAATGTCCGAATTGTGAAAATATTTTAAATTATTGTAACAAAACTCAACCAATTCAAGATGGTCCTTAAACCTAAGGTTCAGCTAAGCTAATTACATGCTATCATGGGCTTCTTTCAGTTGATTTAGGTTAATATAAGCCTTTGTAGGTTAACCTAATATAACTTAAAGTTATTTAAAGTTAGTCATAGGCTTATTTTAGGATGACCTAAGTTGACCTAGGGTAACCTAGGCCTAACCTAAATTCACCAAGGCTAATCAAAGATAGTTTTGATTACGACACATGTCACATATTTGAAAATGACTACTAGTCATGTTTGTCATATTTATAATCATATAGTCATTGTATGACTATTATCATGTAAATGGCAACAATTAATGTCCACATTTGACTACATGACTAAGTTTGAACATTAGCTGCAAATGATCATAGTTATGAAATTCATGTTTTGATAGTGTATAATCATGATGATGGTTATTTAATTATTTTTATGGATCATGTTTAAAAGAAACATGTAGCCATGGATCACATCCATGTGAAAACTTGCAATTCATCACCTTGATCCACCACTTTGTTCATATAAAGATCTATGCAACTGTAAATGCACAATTAGTTGGCTCAAAAGTGGCATATGAAAAGTTCACATTTTACAATTGATAAATACACTTACAATATGATGATTTAGAAATTGTGCATCCAATGTACATTTACCTATGTTTCAATTTAAAAATATTGATAAACCCAAATGTGTTCATTGTTAAACATGTACTCAATAAAAAAAATCTATGTAAAACCATGAAGTTTTGAATTAGAAATGGATTAATTATAAGGACTTTGATAATGTAATGTTCAACTAAACAATCAAAATGTCTTGCATAAGAAAAATCTCAATGCATTTTACTTTTAAACACTTCTTGTCCTATGTTTTATTTGATTTTTGAGTTTATTATGTTTTTTCTTGATTCCACATGTCAATTTTTAATTCTATGATTGAAAAAAAAATTGATTTTTAAAGTTCACTATGGTTTCTTCTTTTAATTTTTTTTTTCCATTGTTTCCAATATGATTCACACTCAACTCTATTGCAACATGAATAATTAAAAACAAGGATAAATTTGTATTGTGTTGTTTGTTGTTAATGTCCATTTATTTTTAACATTTCAAAAATCTATCCTTTTTTGTTATGTTTCCTTCATGAGACCAAAATTTTAAAATCAACACATTCATATAATGAACAAAATTCATCACAAATTATGTCCTATTTGGTTGGAAGACATCTTGTTTTAACTCTAAATAATGTTTTGTAAAAAAATTTCAGAAAGATATTATTATTCACCCAAAATGCAATACAATTAAGATCTTCCATAAAATTACAAAATCAAAGTTATACATATAATATTAATTAAGGACCAAAATATAAAACCATTTGACCATTGAAACAAACAAAAAAAAAACTTATTTTCACTTCTAATGTTATGTTTGCAACCTCTTGCAAATAAATGCATGAACCCTTCTAACTTTTCAAATTTTCAAAATGTACAATTAAGAATTTTAAGAAAAATATTGGGCAAACTTATCCTTGGGTGGGCCCATTAGGAATGTCACATCCCAAATTTTTGAAACCCATTCAACTTTAGGAGAACACAAGACTCACATAAAGAAAGCTTTTCATTCAAAATGAATTATCAAAAGGTTATTTAAGTCATATAGAATTCAAAATTCTGATTAAATTTACAAAAAAATGTGTTTTGATGTGGAAAATGAATGCATAAAGAAAAATAGTTTCAAGAATGTAACAAAAGGATTTTTTTTGAGATCATGAACACAAAAGGAATTTAGTTTTTGGGAATTTTTCATGGATGTTGATTTTTAAAATACTTCAAATGCCAACCTATTTGATTTTTAAAAATAGATAATTGATTGAATCAATTTTCATTTAGTTATGAATTTTTGAATTCAAGATCATGAAATCCTAAGGGGCCATTGATGTTAAGAACACAAATGATAATTATTTTGACCTTTTGTTATTTTAATGAATAGTTTGAATCATTCCATTGTACATGTATTAAATAACAAGAATATATATATAATGTGTGAATGTAAGAACACTTTTTAAAAAGGAGTCATGATATGGGTCATAAATCAAAATGCTAATGCATATTATATGGTTTTGGGTGTTCATTATTTTTCATGAGTGTTTGCATAGGCAGGGAAAACATAGCCAACCTAGTCCAATTATATAAACTAATGTATAAGTAGATGGAATTTTATTTTAAAAATTGAGTCCAATTGTCATGTGATTTTGGCAAGGTGGTTTCTAGTGGTATTTTCGCCCCTATCTCAAAATTTATTCTTACATTTGAAATGGGAGTTTTCTTTTTGAATTCGTCTTTTTATGGGAACTTCATTCCAATCATAGTGTTTCACATCATCACCTTTTACATTTATCCATTTTCAATTTCTAGGCCAAATAAAATGGATCCAGAACTACGCATAGTTATTTTCAAAAAAATAAAATTTCTTTATTTGATTACATTTCCCCAATTCCCTTGTGTTGGCCTTTTATTGACTTTCTTGTGTCTGTGCCTTCATCTTTCTTACTTTTGGAAAGGGCACAAATTGCTATCACATGGAAGTTTTCAACAAAATTCCATAATGCTATCAAATACAAATATATCTTTAAGATATGGTGAGTAGTGGGGTCACTATGTGGTTATTTTCCCATTATGTGTGTCAAAGAGAGTATTGTTTGGGGTATTATGTGAGAGATTTTTAATTTTTACTATTATCTAAAAATTTCAATAAACATATCTTTAAACCATCCTAAAATTAATTTAAATTTCATGTTTGCATTCAATTTTGGCACAATATGTTTGTTTATATTTTTAGTTTAGTTGAAAGTGTTAGGCGCATTGGAAGATGAAAGGTGATTGACATGACTAAAAAATCATTATACATGGAATATTCAAATTTAATTAAAAAAAAACACCACCAAACATTTCAATACCAGATTACAATTCAAATGATGAAGACCATGTTTAACACTCACAAAGTCATTACAAATAATGCAGATTTTGTCCGTCTCCATTCATGGTTAAAATAATGCATGATGCTTTTGTGTTCATGAATCAAAACAAATAAGGTGTTCATTACAACCCAACCGGGTGGAACACCAAATTATTACATATGGGTCTTCATCAAAGCCTTGTCTTAATCAAATAAATGTCATTTCATTAATGTAATCCTCTTTCACTTTGAACCTTCAATAATATAATTCACATTTTTAAAAATCTATTAACAACTAATACCTATTACAAGTTGTGTGTGTGTATTGCTAATATTTATTATTAATGCATACCTTATATTAATTATATTTGAATTTTAAGAATAAACATAATCCTATTATAAAACAAATTGAATTACAATTTTTATCCCACAAGAAATATATGTGACCCTATATTTTAATTCAATTAATTTTTTAATAAGAAAAAGAATGACCCCTGAGGTTTTCCTAGGCTTGAAATGCATTATGATTGAATACATATTTGATATCATTCAATGGACAATTATTAATCCAATATCTTACATATATGTGTGTTTTTTTATTCCACTCAAAAACATGTATTAACTTGAAAACATTGGAATATATGCCATATTATTGATGATTAAGTTTTTAAAATACAAAATTCAAATAGCCAGTGTTGATTTGTTGAATTTGCCAACATGGAAAGAAGTATCCATTTAACCATTGAACTCCTTATATTATAGGTCTAGTTTGCAAGGATCCCCACATCCATTAAAATTCCATTGTTGTTATTTAGGGTGGAGAGAAGAAAGAAGATGAAGTTACCTAAAACATAACAAAATTGAAGTGGAGTTTTGATGGGTTTTTTGAAAGAACATAAACCAATTTGAGAACAAGTTCATTTGGTGAAATATTTGAAATAAATGTTCAAAGCGAAACCATGTTCAAAAAACAAGGATCAACATAATAGTACATGTTCAACAAAACATTTTCATGAATCTTCACACCATTCACAAATCCTTTAAAATCTTAAACATTAACGAGAAATAATTGTATACAAGTCTTTGATTTTATAACATATAATACCAATGAGGAGTCCTTTTAATGATAGATGAAATTTGAAATTGATCAACCATGGGTAAGTTAAGATGAGACACATTTAGATTGCAAAACAAAGAACTTCAAACCTTGGGTCACACCAAAATGGGGTCACAACACACATGCAAGGTAGGAAAGGAGCTCATAGTCAGCTAGCTTTATTGGGCGCTATGGATATTAAAGGCACTTAAGTTTCTAGAAAATGATGTTTAGTAGTACAAACTACATGCTATGTATTGGTCAACTTTTATTATGTTACATAAATAAGGATTCATATAATAAATTTCATATTCAAGCATTGGCACATATGTGAAACTTTAACAAGTTTAAAAAACCCAAAAGTTTGAAATTGAATAATAAATTAGTTATCAATTACCAAGAGGGACCTCCTTCCACATGTCCTATCAATTATAAAATTTTAAACATTTTAACCAAAAGTTACTTTTTTGGTTAGGAGTTACATTATCTTGTCATCTTTTGATGTTTTTTTGGTCATTGCCCAATGTTATTTCGATATTGCTAGATGTGCTTTTGGTGTTGTTCGATGTCCCCCATCATTTTCCATGTTTTATGTGATAAATTTTCAGAGTTTTCTTGACATCCCTTGGAGTTTTCTTGATGTTGATTGGCATTTTTGGAGTTTTTTTTGTTATGTTTGACGTGTTTCAAATTTTTTTCAAGGTTGCCCAATGTCTTGTGGTGTCTCCTTGATGTTCCTTGACATCTTTTTGGCGCCACCCAAAGGGAAAATCATGACATCTCCAACACTTTTCCAATGCTACATGACACCCTTGTCATCTCTCCAGTGTTGCCTGTGCCCTTCAACATCTCCCCAACACTATTCAATATCCTTGTTTTCTCCTAACATTTGTTTGGCACTCCCCTCATCACTTGGAAAACAAATCTAAAGGTCCTTGGCTCTTTTTTTATGCTGCCCGACACCTCTTGCCATCTTCTTGATGTTGCCCAATGTCCCCTAGTGTTTCCTTAACATTGTTCAACGCTCATGTCATGCCCTAGCATTTTTTTGATGTCCCCTAACCCCGCCCCCCTTGCCTTAATTTGTTTTTACCAATGTCCCCAACATAATCTCTCTTTCCTCATCCCTCAAGCCTATCCCTACCATCCCCTAAACCTATCCCATCATCTCCCAAGCTTAAACATGAAGTCTTTGAACCTAAGAAAAGCTATGCTCAACTTAAAATTACTAAGGACACCCTATTTGGGATGTCCCTAAGTTCTGTTTAAAAAAGGACGTTGACAACCCCATGAATAACCCACTTCTTGCATTATATGTAGAACAACATGCCTTGGGAGGAAAAAAAAAAAATTGGAAGAAAGGTTATAGATCTAGTTGTCCATTTTGAAAACAGAAAAAAAGTTTGAAAAGTTTATGTTATCAGTTTTGAAAAAAAGTTATGCAAGTCCCAATTTCCAAAATTAAACTTTTAGTACACAAAGCTCATACCCTTTTTTTTGGTTTTATTTTTCCAAAAAGAAAAATTTTCAAGCCACATTGGCACATGAAAACTTAGTTTTGGGTAATGAGTATTCCAAAAATTAGCCATAACATAGCCCATTTTCTTTGGGATACGGTTAGTAGAAATTTCAATTCCTTACCACTTACAATCTACAATACCAAATACCCTTGAATAATCAAGGGGTCTTGAGACACTAGGTGATGATTAGAATAAATATGGATGTCATTATACTGTTTCATGCATACCTACTAGTAGTGGATAATTGAGTGCCTTCGATATGGTCAAACTAATCATCCATCCATGTTGGAAGAGGTTGGGAGAGAGTATAGTGTGATGGAAGGCAATTCTTTGTGCATTAGAGTTATCCGTAAAGTCACTCTGTCTTCACCCTGGTCTTGGGCCTACTTGCACCCTCCTATCCCCTCTCTCAGTGGTATCCCCAAATCAAGGAAAATTTATTAAATCTCAGTATGAGATGCTGAAACTCAGCATTTAATGCACAAGGTTCGAGAGTAATTATAATAATTGTACAGGTAGGGTCAGTGAAAATATATGTAACAGCAGTGGAGGCGCTCATGAAAAAGGAAAGACAGGGTGAAACTCAATTTACCACCGAGATTGGTGGAAAAACTAGTTTAGGTCCCAACTATTTTGTTTTGCAAAATTTTCATTCCGAGTTACGGGTTTGATGCCCTGTTATGCCGAAACTGGTTGTTCTCGCCCCCTAATCACGTGACTTTTCGGATAACTCTATTGCATTGCCAGCCCAGATTGTGCACCTGGGAAACAGTCATGAGCACTCTTATTTGACATTTTGAGCATCCAGAAATAGTCATTTACACTCCTATTGGACATTTATTTTCAAAAGAGAGAGAGACACCATCAAGTTCATTCCAAATTGCCAAAAAGACATTCAAAAGACACTTCCCCTTCCCTTCCTACTTTATCAAAATCCTAATCCTCAATGTCAAGACAAACACAATTATCAATTTTATTATTGTTGTTCTTCGTGGGCATCCAACTGCACACAAAGCACACATAACAAAGCAAAATGGTGGCACAATATCATTTGACACAAACCATAGTTTTTGGGGGCCAAGTAAATCACCCATGTGGGTAGGTTTTGGCATTTGGCAATGGGTAGAGCCCATGCAAGTGGGCTTTAGAATTTTCTATTGGGGGGGGGGCGGGGGGGCTGGGTTGAGGAGTGGCCTCCGGATAGAATGCTTTGATAGGCAAGGTTCACAAACAATAAGTTAAATTGATGTAATCCATATGTCCCATGTGGGCAACCGCATTTAGATGATCGGTCCCTCACTATTGTAAAGTGCCATATTTGCTTGAGATGCTGTGCATTGTAGTACTGAGTTCATATTTTTATGAACCATCTGAATGAACTAGACATTTAGCTTTTGCCACCAGGCATACATGCAAATTTTTTGGGCAAACTTTGGGAAGTCAGGACTTGGTGATTTTTGGTCTAGATTGTGTGAAGTGCACGGTTTTGGGTACATGGCATGCTCATCCTTTTTTTGATATCCTTACTTGCTTCCTATCTTCACCGAATCCAGGAAGCTGAGCAATCTAAAGTGTGGCCATTTCAATGTGTGGCCAAATGGCCAAAAAGACAACTCCCTTTGCACCACATTCTTAGGCCCCACAAAGACAGTTGATCAGTTAATTGACATTGACTTGAGTGTAATTGTAAATCTTAAGTTATAACCAGTGTTGAATTACTTTTAAACCTATGGATATCAATAAAACATATTTCAAAAAAAAGAAGAACATGTATTCCAAAAACATTTCAATTTATTTCACTAGTCGCTTACAATTTCATTTTTTGAGGAATTTCTTTTGCTGGTTATGAATATGCCAATTTTCAATTTTCAAAACATGACAGATATGCACAAAGGATATGCATGCCAAATTTTTTATTTTTTTCTTTCTACAAAAAACTTTGTAAAAGTATGATATTGCCTTTTAGAACAAAACTAACATGAACAAAATACAAAACAAAGTAACCAACATGAATAAAATTCAAAACAAAGTAACTTGTGGGAGAATTGGAACCCAAATTCCTTGGAGAACTTTACTCAATTGCAACACAAGTTCTTTGTCCCAAACACAACTCACACAAACCCACACAAATACACCCAAACCTCACAAAATTAATCATTGTTAACCTACAATTCTTCAAAAAAATTATGTCATTCAATCAAGTCGTAGGTTTTCCTTTGCCAAAAACTCTAATGTTTTCAAACATTGTTTCAAGTTTGAATTTGGTTTGCAATTAGCACATGAGTCATCAAGCCAATTCTTCATTGGAGTAATTCATGTTTTTCACCTTCAAGATACATCACCTTAGAGTTATCAACACCCTAGCAAGAGTAAACACCCATTTAATTTCTATTTGTGAACTTGGGATTCAAAAAAAATTGTTTTGCAAAGAAACCTGCATTTGGAAACTAACCTTCATGTGTGACTAAGCTAGAGGATTTACACATGTAGATGAAGGAATATAGAGCCTCTTAAACAAATATAATTCTCTAGTGGCCAATGTTGTTAAAAAAATTCGATTGAGGCCCTCACCAAACATTTTTTTTTTCAAGATTTAATCCTATTACTTCAATTAATATTGGAACAATGCATTGGTGGTAGGGTTCAATTGATCAAAACACACCATCAAAAAAGGAATGACAACTTTTATATCATATTCAAATGCTAGTTATATTGCATTCCCACATCCCATCGTTTTCCACAACATGCAAAACCTTGAAGCATGGATTCAACATGATGGTTATTGTCGTGCTTCAAAAGATTTTTTAAATTACAAAAGATGTTCAATCACCTTTATGACCTCCAATTGCCAAATATGTGCAGAAGAAAGATCTTAACTTCAAAAGGTTTAGAAATTTTAGGCTCATTAAAAAGCTACAATAACTTAATTTCCATGTTCATAATAAGTGTAATAATTGTTGTCAAGGCATTTGATAACAACTAGTGGTCCCTTGATTGATTCATCACACAAGGCAATCCAATAGGATTCAAGGTAAATGTGGCTATTTCAACAACAACCCACATTTCAGCTTTAGGTAGTCTTTGTTGTAAAATGATAGATTGTTTTTTATCACAACAAAAAAATATGGCATTTTTAAACTCAAGAGGTTTTTCAAGCACTTGCTTGCAAATTTGGTTTTGATGGGAGTTTTTAATTTTTAATGTTGCAACCCATTTTTAGAACAAAAACATTCCCATTCTTGTGTCCATTTCTTCGACTTTTTGGTTTAGGCAGTGGTTTTATTTAAATTGGTTTGAGTTTCTTTCACATTCACATTTCCCAACCCAATAAAAACTTTGTCATTATTTGTAATATATTAATAAGCTTTAAACATCATATGCCCAGATCATGTACCTTCATAAACCTTCAAATATTCAAATGTTCACAATCAGTGATGGAATGCAAAATTATTGCCATAGTTGTCAACCAAGCTTTCATCTTTTACAAATGTAAATACTTGGTGCAACAAATTAAACTTTTCCAACAAATATCAAAGTTCTACATTAATAGACTATTTGATTTTCTAGTTCACTTGGAACAACTCCATAGTAATATGCATGGACACCTAGGTTTCATTCACAAAATTGATAATTAAAGCAAAAATATCGACACCACCATGAGACATCCAAAATCAACATTGGTAGAGACCATTGTTATAGATGCAAGATTCGGCAAAACGTTTTGGTCCATTGTCTTTTTGACCATGGCATGCAACACTTCTTTCACAAGAAAAAACCGAAAAAAAAATTGAACATGAAGGCATTAGGGTAAAACTAACTTTTGAAGCCAAATGTTATTGTAAGTGGACAATGGCCTATAACCTTTGCAAATATAAAACACCAAATCATTTAGAAATGGTTGTTGATGATCATCATTTTTTTGGTAGGGGTTTGTGGCACCAAAAAATGTAGCAATTGCATAGCCAAATAGACTTATCCTTTTCTTCCACAATGCCAAGTATGAACAACAAATTTGCCACCTTTTCCTTGAATTAATGTTTCCCTTGAGCAAAGAACTTTGGGTATGCAGTTTGCACATGAATATTCATGGGAGTTATATCATTAACTTTGTTGTATTTAATTAAATCTTTGCAAAAAGTAGATATTTGCATCAAAACATCACCAACTATTTATTTGCATCTACAAATTATGCATTTCAACACTTGCAATTTCACAAAATCTAGAGGTAACATGTTGATGGCCAAAAATCCCAAATAGATAAACATATGGTTGTGAGGTATCCAAGTTGTAACTTTTGCTTCTCCATTCATAAATTGCGAAACATCAACATTTAATATGTTGCTAAATTGTAGCTGTGGATTCTCAACATTTGATAATATTGAGGACCACATTTGAATTGGGGCAATTGATGGAATGTCTTCATTAATTTCATCCATATTTTCAACAAAACAATATTGTTCCTCTTCAACCATTAAACATAAAAAACCTAAACTAAAAAAAAAGACATTAAAACAAACATTCAAAGAACTTTTCAAGCTTTCAAAAACAAAAATCAACACAATGATATATTTATCATGAGCATGAAAACAACCAAATCTACACAATTTTCTAAACCAAAACAAGAACATAGGTAAGCTTAGTTCTAAATTCAAATCACGAAATAAGAAAAATAAAAACAATAACATAACATGTGTAAGACAAATATTCAACAAAATTTTATTACATGAACGATACAAAAATATAATAAAGATGTGACAAAAAAATGTACCCAAAACTAATGTTGAACAAACTGAAAGTAATGTGTGAATCTACTTTTATTCATACCCATCGGGCATCTAGCTCAAAAAATCTTTTTAAAAAACTTTAAATTTACATGTGGCCCATGTTTATCTATGTGTGACCCATGTGTGATTCATGTCCATTCATGTGAAATTAATAGTGAATTACACATTAACTATGAATTAATTGAAAATTAACTATAAATAAATTAAAATTTAACTAAGAGTTAATTAGAAATGAATTAAAAAATAATTACAAGTAAAATAAAAAATAATTAGAAGCTAATTAAAAGTGAATTAAAATTAAATTATGAATTAAGTACAAATTAATTACAAATAATAAATGAACATTCATATGAATGAATTCCATGGTGTTAGCATCCATAACAATAATTTTTTGCAAAATTTTATCAATTTGTTGAACAATGTGTTACATAATTTTTACTGATGCGATGAATAATCAAACCAAAGCCAATACCTCCCAATATGAAATATGAACATCCATTGATGCGAATAACTTAGTGTAAAGGTGCAAAATAAAATGTCAAAAGGAAATTGTGATTGGGTTTTCCAAAACCCTAAACGTCCTAAACCTTTAATAAAATGCATACATGACATTTTGAAAACCCTAATGGGCTAAATATCAATTTCTCGAAAATAGAACAATCAAATATGGTTAGATATGAACATTGTATAGATAAGGGCATCCAAGGGTTGTGTACACAACTGAATATTAGGAAGTGAAAAACATTCAAATATGGATGAATACATATTCGGCTACTATCCAAATGCATAATTGATTTTTTAAACTATAACTTGCCAACACTGGTTATAATTCATACCCATATACCTCGGGTTTGAGAATGCCAACATTTATTAGAATTATATAGTAAGCACACAATGGGTATATTGACTCACCCAAGGTTCTCAAAAGAAAACCTGAGGGCTGCTGACAATTCAAACTCGGGTAGAAGGGCCGGTGAGTGATTACTTAATCACTCCGGGCAGGCTGGATCCAAGGGGAGTGCTTTGTTGTTTTTGGTGTCCAAATAAAACTTGAATGCTTCCTCTTGGTGCATCTGACACACTAAAAATCTTCAAAAATTGATTAGAAATGAGAAAGTTTCGCTCTCTCTCCGCCCCCCCCTCCCGCCCATCCCCCAATGTAGAAGGGGGTCAAGAACTGAAAAACCGAAACCACAGAACATTACAAAGCCGGTTCCTGAACACCCCAAAAATTCTTTGTAAGTTGCTCTGTTGCTATTAGAGTTCAAAGATGATTTGTAAAACTGAAGGTGGCGCTCCTATAGCACTTTAAATATTTTAAAATGAAAATAAACCAGAACGTTAGAAGCTTTGAAAATAGGAGGGGTCCAAATAGAAGAAAAAATTTAAAAATGCATTTTGTAAGTTGAAAAGCTTATTTTTCTTCTTGCTGTTTTTCCATTACTCCTTTTCTTTTGCACTTCAAAGATGATTTCTAGAGCTTGAGATAGCGCTCTCATAACATTTTAAATCACTCAAAATGAAGCACAGATGACAAAGATCTAAAGAAGTGTTCGGTCATAGGGTAGTGATCGGTGATGGGCAGTTCTGGTTTTGTCCCATCTTTGCTTTCGATGTGAATCTTGATATCCATTGTGGAAATTTTCATACCTGTCACTTGGCGGTCGCGAAGGAAGTTGGGTTAGAGTTATATAATGGAATTGAATTTGAACATTTATTATTAATAATCTAAACCATAGGGAAATAGACGATTTTATTTCCTACTGGTTTAGAAGTGGGTGAAAAAAATAAATAGTCACTTTCCGGGTTCCTTTAATAACCTTTAATAACTATATTAATATATAAAATCCTAAAAGGGAAGAATGAGAGGAGAGAAGAAAAAGGAAAGTAAAATTCAGCAGGCCTTTGTTCACTCATAAATTAGGTAGGTGTCTTGGACCTTGAACGCGTTCCCCTTGAATGTTCCCCACTTGGCATTCCCACCCCCCAAGTTGTCAGTAAAGCGGATAAGGGTAAGGGTGCCATGTGCCAGAGCTGCCGGCCATGATCGCTGATAGGCTGATAGGGTCAAACAAAGCCCTTTCAAGGAAATTAATTCTTTTAAAAAAAGAAAACACAGCAAATTTCGAAAGGGGTAGTAAAAAAGAAGGAATCCCTATAGTTCCAAATTCTGTAAACTAAGTTAGTAGCCCCAACAGCCGTTCTGTACTATTTCAAGCGAAGCAAATCAAGTCGGATTAAAATCTTCTTTCATACCGCTTTCAATGGGTTCTGACCATTCCTTTCCTTTCTTTGTCCGGACACATTCTTCTTCTGAGGGGCCTTTTCTGTTCATGAACCTTGGATTGCCTTGTTGGTATGTACCACAAATTCAAACAATAAAAATCATAGCTATAACTAATCATACAACAAGAGGCCCCATTAGACATCCCCCCACCCCCCAACAAAAGAAAAGAAAAAGGGCCCTTATTAGATGTGGTCCCCCCCCGCTCCAAGCATCATTCTAGAGTCTTTTTTTTTTGTCTCATAACGTACTTTTTTAATTAATTAATTAATTTGTTGTCTTGGAAAAAAAATCTGGAGAGACAAACTGCTCTCATTGGTTGTTTGCTGCTAATTTGGTGAGGTATTATAATATTATCTATGCCTTATTATTTTGCCTTGCTCACTTTTGGTGCACATTGTTGGCCCCACCCACAAGGAAAGCCACCATGGGCCTTCTCAAAAATAATATTAATGTTTCATATTTTCATTCCATAACTACATAACGATTAGAGATCGCATGTACCTTAGATTTTTTTTTAAATTAAAAAAAATAAAAAATTCTTGGCTGGCTCAAATTTCCATACACAGGATAGACAAACATGCCACCCACAACTAAATTGCTCCCGACATGCAATAGGGCATGAACCCATGTGTTTGGATGGACAAGTGCTGAAGTATGTTTGGCAGCCGGAACTGAAACTTGGATAAGCCTGGTGCAGGGACTTATCATGATTGGTCAGAGATAGCACATCGATGAGCATGAAATCCCACCACCTAAGGCCCCTGCTCCCGGCGCACGCATACACACACACACATATGAAGATTTTTTCGGAAAACCTTTTTTTTAATAGCCAGTCCGGTTCAACTTCCTCGGCAATGGTTTTTGGCAAATTCACCTTGACCACGTGACAGAGTGCATGTCGCAAGGCCTGTATTGGACGGAAATTTAAGAAACATCGAAACAAACAACAACTACGGGTGGAATTTAGTTTTTGACCACCAGTAGAAGGGAATTCCATGTTGCGGGTCAAGCTCGGTGATTGGTGGTGTTCCGATCACTGATTCCCTTCCATTCCACAGGCCGAAGCACAGAGAAAAACTCCCCCTCCCTCTCCCCACCCCCCTATACCCCACCCTGGATGCGTGAACCAGCACCCACATTGGTACCATGGTAAAAATCCCCAAAATCCATTTAAATTATTATATCTAAATATTACAAATATCCCATGCTTAGACTAAACCGGGGTCTCTAAGTTCAAATTTAACAATTTTGGGACTTAAGATGGCCATTAAGAAGCCTCAGTTTGGATAGGTCGGTTACCTCTTTTGTTTTGAAACGTCGGATTCCACCGAGTTTGGATAGTTTGTGCAGGTATACTTAGTAGGTCTTTTTTTCTTTTTCTGCCATTCAAAAGCTCCCTGATAACTTCTTTTCGTTTCGAGAGTTTGGATAGGTAGTGTGTATCCTTGGTTTGTTTTTCCTTGACAAATTCCTCCATTTTGGAAGTTTGGATAGGCT
>Ga0116229_10003613_pt1 | contig 25469 bp, 20 predicted proteins | sample S1TSphgellanicum_3_FD_87313 | JGI IMG/M metagenome (GOLD analysis project Ga0116229, IMG submission 87313) | Host-associated microbial communities from peat moss isolated from Minnesota, USA - S1T2_Fc - Sphagnum magellanicum MG | ecosystem: Host-associated > Plants > Peat moss > Unclassified... | reverse complement strand
TGCAAATGATGTCCCCACCCACCCCCAAAAGAAAAAAAAGGTTTTGGGTTTTGGCCTTTGGTGTGTGTGAAAAAAATAAAACACACACACACACACACACACACACACACAAGTTGGAAAAAAAGAGTGCCTTTTTACACAACATTCATTTGATGGGTAGAAGTGGACAAAATGGACTTTGATACATAACACTTTAGTCTTTAACACTTTAGTCTTTTGCTCATTTGATCATTTTGCTTGCAAAATGGGTTTACAGACTAGTACTCTATAATGAATCTAAACACAATATCCTTGCCTCAGTAGGCAAGGCCAAAAAAATTGCCCATAGGGGCTAAACTTTTCATTTTCAAAAAGCCTGGCACGATTTTGCATTCAGCAATGTGCTCTCTACATACATTAGAGAAATCAAAGGTGGTCTTTGAGTTTTCATTTGGTTGAGAAATGTTCATTGGGTGTTAATTATTGTGAGCTTTGGGGTCAAATAAAAGTTATATGTAAATAAAATGAAACTCAACATCAATACAACTAATTTGATGATAAAATGGGATAATACATTATTAGCATTTAACAGGGCATGAAACTCATTTTTCTCCAATGCTAATGGTAAAACTAGTTTTAGTCCGACTTCATTACAACTTCACTATTATTTTCACTTTCACTACTATTGTAATTATATAGGTAAAACCTTGAATATCTATAACATAATACGTAATATTGCAATAAACACTCAATGTTCATATTTTAACACCCAGATGTAGTAAAGTATTCTCCTTCGTAAATGACAACATTTGAAGCTCCTCCAAGGGTTGGGGTGATGAAATTAAGGTCCAAAGGTGAGCAAATTTGCGAATAATTTTATTAAGTTTTAGATAGTCCCACATTTTGAGAATGTTCATTAAGTGTTATTGTGAACTTTGGAGTTCATTAATATTTCATTTGGTTTCGCATTTTCAAAAAATTGTTGAATGGAGATGTGATTATAAATTCAAAGTTTTTTTTTGAGAATTTCATGGAGGAACATCTCATATTTTAACTATGATATGTAGGTTTGAATTTGCTATAAGAAACAAAGCCAGAAGCAATGGTTGAAAAGAAGCATTGGCTACAATAACATTTGCTTTCACATTTGACAATGTCTTACAAGGTGCACTTGTGTTTATGTTTTGGAATAGTTTTTCAATTTCCCCTACTATGTCCTTAGTATTTTAAGTAATAGAATTATGTGTAGATGAAGACCTCTCCTTCCCTCACCCAGGCTTCCCTTCAAATGTGATTTGAAATGAAAAAGGATTGTAGCCCAAAATTCATTTTGCCTTATTTTCATAAAATAACAAAGAAAACCAATAAAATGTGCATCAAGCTCCTTGGGACTTCACCCATTTCATTGGTTGTCCAACTTATCAATTTTTTCACATTCCATTTTACCCAATTTCCCTTCATCCATCAATTTTCCAACATTATCAAATTTTCTAAATTCAATCTATGGGGTGTTTTCCAATTTCCTCAACTTCAACCATTGTCCAACTTTTCACTAAAATTCTTAAAAGATTTTTCACAAGACAACATCAATGAAATGACTCTTAAATAAGATGAATAGTGATAAAGAGATTTTCATCAAATTCGAACTTCATTCTTTCCATTCAAAGGATGAGTCAAATCATTGCATGTTTGTCATTGAAAACAATTCATGTTCAAAATAACGAAATTTTCAAATAAAAATAAAATACATTAAAAGTGTTAAGGATTCTTTTTAAAAATTGAATGCCTCATCTTTGTAAACCATTGAACCTGACATTGCATTGAACTTAACATTGCATTGAATTGGATACTCTTGTTTAATATTCCAAAAGATCCAAAGAAAAGTTTGTTTTATGTCATAAAAGAAGTTTGAATTAGTGTTAGCACTTTCCTCCGGTTTGCAGTGTTAAACTCAAGGTTCAAGTTTAAAGTTTAGGTTATTATGATTTGGACCTAAACTGGTGTAATGAAAAGAACGAGGATAAAAACATATGCACACCGCATTGATTCAATAGACAACACAATTGTGAAATAAAATGAACAATAACATGATCTTTTCATCAACAAGATATTCAACTTTTATTTCTACAATATCTTAAAACTTTGACTTCTAAAGCATAGTTAGGGATCAAATCACTCCAAATTTACTCTCATGAGCTATCATTGTTTTCAATTATGATTCCATCATACAAGATTTCAAGCCCATACCTACATTATTACTTTTGATTACAAACTTCCAATTTTGCCCATAACATAAATTAATCAACAATTACAACGTCAAGCCCACAAAAAAACAAATGAATCAACCTTCCATCAGTGTCCCAAATTTCTCCCATTTTTCACAGTTCAAAAGAAGCCTTTACAGTAGATAATTCAACATTAATCGTGACTACTTGTATACAAAAAACACTTGCATTTATAGAAATGAAGAGCTTGGTTTCTTTCAAAGTTCCCATCCCAATAGGTGTCATTCCCTCAAAACGCACATAAATTCAAGACAACCACTCAAACACATCAAACCCAAACATATGAAATCATACACACAAGCCTTCAAACTCCCTAAAGCCCTTCATCATTTCCATGTGTTTTTGAGCTATGATTTTCTATCATAGATCTCAATAAACATTTTGAAAATCTTTGTGTAATGGAGATATCAAGAAAGAAAATTAGAACAACTTGTCAAGAACATTCATCTCTTCAACAAGACATAAAGTAAAAAATTACAACACCATTATACTACCAACTTCAAAATCCTTCTGAAATAGCGTATTTAACTTACATAAAAACCCACCTTAAATAGTTGTCCATGCTCCATAATAGGCACTAAAAGCATCAATGACAAATGACATTTTACAACTTCAAAATCAACAAAACCACACAAAACCCATCACAAAAGCCTAAGCACTTAACAAATTTAGTAAAACAAATAAAAGAACACCAAAGCCCCAAATGTTTTGCTTCGTCATAACTATGCATTGTCGCACATAGTTGTTCAACCCCTTCGTTGAATGATGAAAAACAAAAAGGTAGCAAACTTCTTCGATGCAACTAAAATAGACAATTCACACACAAAACAGATTTGTGACCACTTGAGCCTTAAATCCATGTCACATTGGATCCTTTTAGTGGATTTGGCACAATAATTGCCCTATGGAACTAGCCTTTTGCTAGAACTAGAATCATGAAAAAAAAATCTTAAACAAAAATTCAAGTCCTTTAAGTAAGTAAGGTGATATTTTTTGAAAAGTTGATAATGTAAGTTGAACTTTATTGTAAATGGATCAGTTTTTAATTGGTTGTAAAACTTCATTCCTACACAATTTCTAATCATGGAGAATGTGTAATACACATGGATTTGGTTTTTAAATTGGGGCCAAAGGTTTTTGAATTTGGAAATCTATGCCAAAACTAGAATTATAAGTTTAGAATTTGAAGAATTAGGTTCAAACCTACACACAAATAACTTATTAAAAAATGAATGTCAAAATTGAGACCAAAGATTCTCTTAAAAAAAAAAGAACTAACCATTAGTTTGAACTAATGTTGAAAGGGTATTTGGTTTTGATGTTAACTATATTAAAATGAAAAAAAATCAACTTATGAGTATTTTATTAAAAAACAAAGAATCATGGGTTCCAATTACTTCAAAAGTCTCCAAAAACTCATGTTTCCTAACAAAACTAATAATTTTATTTGTAATCATTTGATTTTTTTCAAACGAATTGAAATTTGTGGTTATATATTGAAATTGCATATTTGATTTTTTGAAAATTGTGGTTATGAAGCTCAAAAATTGCCTCCATATCCATTAAGGTTTGGTTCAATTTGAACATTTCCCCAACATTAGTTTGAACGATAAACAATTTTTCTATTTGAACCAACGTTGGCAAGTTTAGGTTATAAAATAGGTTTTTCCACAAGTTTTTTGTTAGGTTCTATGGTACCTAAATTAAAGGGTTAAAATTTTGTTAAAAATAATTTTGGATCCAAACCATGCAATTGACCTCTTCTTAAAACTACAACCCAAATCTAGATTGGGCTATATTCTCTTTTTAAAAACAAGTCTAGGTTATTTAACTATATAAATACAAGTTATTTTAAAAAGCAATAATTAATGGATTTTGCTTTTAATCAAGTTACTAAGTTTATTTGGTTTTCCATCAAAATCAATACATAATGTTTTGTCTTGGGTGTTGTGCATTAAATTAGATTAAATTCATATTACACTTTATCGTAGTTGGGTGCAATGACGCACTCCCAAGTCCCGGGTTGAACCCACTTGAGGGTCCAACTTTGTTGAGTTGTGGAAAGTTGGGACTTGAGGGGCGCTCCCGACTTCCAGCACTAAAGAGGGGTAGAGGGGCGTGCTAGAAGTCCCGGGATTAGACTAGGAAGATGGACTAGAAGATCAAGCTTGAATTTGCATCCAAAACTAACCACAAGAAGGTTAGTTCACATTCGGAAACACCCTTGGGTGTTGGGACAAGCCACGGGCACTTTTACACACAAGACTCACCACGGCCCAGACTCGAGGGAAGCCACCACCTTCCCCCATATAGTATACTCTGCAACTCTCCGCTGAGGCTACATCCAAATGGCTCTTTTTCCCGGGACTCCCAAGTTGGAGTCCTGAAATTGTCCCGGGTTGAAGTCCCGGGACTTTGAACGCTCATAGCTCCTCGCCCCAAACTCGGATCGGGACGAGGTCTAAACCAAAGTTATAGATTTCGTCGAGAGCTTTCCAACGTCGTGTCACACTCCTTGAGGCGATGTCGGGAAAAGGTCGATTCCCGACTTTTAGTGGTCGAGAGTCAAATTGGCAATTTGACTCCCGACCCTTCTTTTGCCCATAACTTGGGCTGCAGATGTTCAAATGGGCGATGCGAGGCCATTTTGGACATCTACGCTTCAAGAGCTTCCATTGATATAAAGAACGCACCAAGGCGAGGAGATTTGACCCCTCAAATCGTCTTCTGAGTTTTCGGGAGTCCCAGAGGACTCCATTTTCCCATTTTTGGGAATGTGAGTTGCATTCTCACACTTAGCCCCAAAGTGGGGTTACGACATGCAATGTAAATGGAATTAAACTAAGTGTTAAATAAGATTGAATTTTGAATTTTTTGGGAAGGCTTTGAGACTAAAGGTTTCATAAATTCAAAAAATTATTCTTAGAACTACAATGGAAGTTCTAACAAACCAAAAAAAATCAAAACCAAAGGTTCTTTTCAAAATCAAGGCCAAACAACATTGGTTTAAAATTTGAAAATTTTTTAAATACTAAAAGCCCATGGTTGGGGATTTTTTTGGGGATTAATCCAAGGTTATATAGTGTCAATTCAAAAATTATATAACTAAATATAATTCACACTTTTCTATCCAAATATTATTTATAAATATGATTTATGATTGCTCAAAATGAATTATTCACAAAATGAAAACAATAAAATTATTTTTTGAAATAACTATCAAAAAGAAAATATTCAAATTGAAATATATAATATATTTTTAACATTTTATATCCAACCCATGCCCCTAACCCCTACCTTTTTGTGCCCTTTGTCTCCATAATGCCTTTTATTTGCTTTTGTTGGCTACGCCCATAAAACAAAGACTGCGCATCTATGTAGGATTTGGAATTGGGGATAAAATTTTGGCTCACTTATTGGCCAATGTGGAGATGACAAGTGTTCAAAGAATGAAAATTTTCACATGGATGTAATTTTCCATGTTTGGGTGGATGTAACCCTAAGTACATTAGGTTTTCGATGAAACCCTAAAACACTGGTGGGAGCAATGCAACCGTGGCCCCTTTTACCATAGCCTTCAACGGTAGTGAGAGATGACATACTTTGATGGACTTTTTTGGAGCTTTGGTGGAGTTTTTTTCTTTTTTTCTATCACTAAACTATTGGAGGACTTTCCTTTTACTTTCATTGTGGTGGGTATTTTGCATTGATTTGTTTTCACTCGCCTCCCTATTTGCTTTCGAACGGTGAAGTGGAGAATCTCCCAAGTGGATCTTGGTGGATATAGTCCCAAAACATAAAATGCATGTTATTTGAGGGTAAGAAACATGATTGTGTTGGTTTCATGTAAGTTTGATTTCAGATGAGGAGACAATGGGTGGTAATTTTACTCATCCATATGTTCCAAAAAGTGAATTTTCCATTTCTCCTGTGCCACCCATGATGTGATAGGTAATAGATCTTGTAGCAGTTGTAATGTTTCATTAATGTGTTGTTTTTTTCACCTGAACCTTTCAGGTGTAGATTTCAATAACCGAAAGAAACATGATATCATCATAAAAAGGTATGTGCTCATTGATGACCTACTTGGGGGCTAATTGGAATTTTTTTATATTTACATTGACCTAAGCTCTCATGAATTAATTCCTACTTGATGTCATTTAATACCACTTGATGAATAACACCATCTTGATAATGTTTTGTTGCGAGCTCATCCAGTTTAGTCCCCTGTCTTTTTGGTTTGAATGCCTCAATTGAGTCAAACCTTATGGCTTATTTTCAATTTGATATTCCTAATTTTTATTCTTAGTCTTTGTATTTGTTGTTCCTGCTACATTTGCAATGTTTTCTCCCATGTGGTGTATGTCTTGACCAAATCATTGTCTTTCTTTTAATTTTCATGTGGTGCATATCCTAACTGAATCTTTGTTTTTCTTCCTAATTTTGGAACATTTTGAATGTAGGTGCGCACCTTTGAATCACATCATGCTCACACAATATGGCATGAAGCACATGCAAACATTTGCAAATGTTTGCAATGTCGATTTTGATGCCACTAAAATGGCTTTAGTTGCAAAGCAGGCCTATAGCAGTCACCTAGGTTTTTAGACCCCCATCTTTGTAGGTTATAGTGCATAGAAAAATCTAAAGAAATAGGTGCACTTGAAAATACAAGCACCCTATTCTGATGAAACGTAAATGGTGCCAAAATATAGCCATCCAACTAGTTTATGTAAGTGAATTTGTGATTCTTTTGCATTTGACTTGGAATTGGTGTTCATCACATTTATCATTGGTAAACACATGCTACTAGATTTGTAGATATATAGGTTGTTAGATTATGAATGTATAGGTTTTTCTAGGTATTATAAAACATAGTTAGGACCCCAAGCAGGGTCATGTACACATGTATTATTAACAACATATTGATTTGATTAACTGATTAGCTGCCAAGGCTTCATGACCTCATTACATTACATTCTAATTTTGCCACTGGCAAGTAATCACATAGAGGTCATGATGCACGCTTCAAGCCTTACCCTGCTATTGGCGTTTGCATTGGTTGATTAGTTTATAATGTCTAATGTCTGTTGGTAGGCTTTCACTTTTAAAACATGTTTGAGTTCTTGTAAGCAAAAGGACCCAACTGAATTAATACATGTGAACATAATTTTAGTAGATGTGGGTAATTTAACTTTTGCAAATGTTTCAAGATCCATGGTGAACTATCTAGCACAATTTGGTCTTAATTGGCCTTGTCATGTTGTGTTTGTTAGGGACAATCAAGGTGTTCCTACTTTGTTCAATTACAAACAATTTCTATGCTACACCCTAATCTCATGAGTTCTTCCAGAATCTTGCAACGAAAGTAAATAGTGTCTTTGAGATCTAAATATCACATCTAGATTGAACATATTGTGTCAATTGTTACAAAATAAATCTATGAAGATGTATGTGTTTGAGAATGTGGTCAACTAGTTGTTAGTTATTCAACTAGTTGATGTTGTTAATGATTCAATTAATCATCCTAGAAAGGTGATTTGAGATGAAGGAGATTTGACCCCTCCTTTGAAGAGGTTGTCATTTCATCAATGTATTAGAGACATCATTAGTTGATGTCTAGCCTTAGATGCATTTTAAAGGTTTTGGTGTCTTGTCTTTATAGTTGTCTTTTGATTTTGGGGCTTGCTTTGTTTTGGATTATGTTTGTGGGAGAATGTCATCTCCTTTTGCGAGATGTTTTGTGTTCATTTTGCCACATGGTGGAGGAAATATTGATGCATGAATCCTTTTATTCTCTTAAATACAAGGGTTGCTACCTAGTTTTCAATTTTGTTGCATAACCTAGTGAACAAAAGGATGAAGAGAATGGGGAACTATCATTCAAGCCATTTTGTGATTTGATCAAAACCTTAGGGAATAGTCTATTGAATTATGTTCCTATTCAATGGTGTGGATTCTTGCTTAATTTCTACAAGTGGATAATATAATTGTCTCCTTTTGGTTTTTCTTTTACATTGTTTATTTTTCTGCATTTATTTACTGGATTTCGACCGAGAGGAATGTGACCTTCATTATTTGGAGTTTGTGAGTGCTACCCAACATAATGACTAAATCTTGTTGTTTTTGGAAATGTGACAAAAACTCAAGATGTAGATTTTCTTAGTTTAACCAAAATTTTGGGTGGATTATTGTATAATTATCTATGCCACTATTAAAAGCTGATGAAGTAATTGGGTAGTCAAATTATTCATGGAATTCTGATCATCTAACTTTGACTTTTCACCCCTTTATATTTATTTTTGGGTGTTGTTATAAGTTTTGATACAATAGTTCAAAAAACAGAGAACAATTCAGCAACAATTATAACAATAACAGCCAGCTAGCACTACTGCACAACAATTGTAGTAGCTCCAAAAGGAAAAACACAATAATAGATCCAGTAGCATTCTAAATCCAACAATAATTTTAGGTAACAAAAGAAGAAAAACAACAACTCCAATTAGCAACACAACAAGAGTAATTTTTAACCTTATGCCCTATACCTTTTAAACCTTAAACCTTATATCTCTTGGATTTAAAACATTAATATGCCCTAGAAGTTGAATAATCATATTTGTGTAACTATAAAAAAACTTATGTTTAGTTGTTACTTTGCATACACACATTTGATGCACATAACTCTTATTTAGTTTGCAGTTTTTTTCATGTCATTTGCTTCGTTGAGCTTTGCTTAGTTTGCTACTATTTCTTTTTCCTCTTTCAATTTGTGTGCACATTCTTTAAGTAGTCCACTTGTAGGTTGTCTTTGTTGCATATTACATTGTCTAAACTTGCTTTACATTTTTTTTTACTAACATGGTAGGTGTTAACAAGAGAACAAATTGTCTAATTGTTGTCATCGATGATTTGGAGTCAACAATTAGAGACATAGCTTTTCATTGCTTTGTCCTGAATAGATATGGGAACTTTGACAAGATCACTCCATATAATTATTTGCATGCAGATGTGATAGATATTCACAGTATATGTATTATTATTATTACAATTGGAGGTTCCCTTATCAATTTTCACAAAGACAAGTTCACAAAAGGGAATCCTTTGAGAATTGAGAATTTCACTTTCCAAACAGGGGAAAAATTTGAAAGGGGAGATCTTGATCTTTCCTTGCAGTTGACAACCTCAACCAAGGTACTAATTTTGGATAAGCTTGATTATAGTTTGCATTTTTTAATGCGAACACTATTGCATCTTTCAACAAGAGGGTTCATGACAAGTGGGCAATGACATCAATCGCCATTGTTATTATATGGCTCCAAGGAGAAGTAAATGGTAGTTTCAAGCTCATTGTAGTGAATGGAGATTCCCTAGAAGATGTCCAAATGGTTTGTATTCAAATTTTTTGACATTCTATATCTTATATTTTGTTTTCTTGTTCTTTGCCATATGAAATCTTGAATCTCCATGCACTTTGCAATGTGTGCAAATAAGTTTTTAGCCCATGTTTCATAAGGAGTTTGATTTTTTTGTTCAACAATTATGTACAGGAGCTCCCAAATTAACTTTGGTCAAAAACATGTGTGCAAAATCAGCAGGTGCAGTTCGATACTAGACAAATCCAACAATGATTTTTGCACCAATTGTCAACGAAAACATAATCATGCAATTAATTCTATTGCATGGACTTTACAACAAGTTTGGTGCTCAACATGTCGCAACAAAGGTATGAAAATAACCTTATTTATCAAATAGCAAATTGTACTTGTGTGTAAATTTATCATGTAATAATTTTTCAAAGATTGTTGACCTTAACATCTCCAAATAGATTGTAGGTGTTGTTATTAAGCTTGCGGTGATAAACTAACATTGCACATTTTTTGGTGAAATGTGGGTGGTTAGATATTTGTTTGTCCCAAAGCGACATTGCCTCTGTTCAAACGAATTTGCAAAATGTGTCACTTGGTTGAAATATCAAGGCAAGATAACGGTTTCTTTTGCTGCAATGATTGTAAGGTAGCCAATGCATGTGTTTTGATTGGGAACTTGAAAGGTTATATTAACTCACTCAACAGACTAGTAGACACGATTGTGAAATCTGAATGGATTGAAGCAATTGTTGGTATCAACAAGGAGGCCCTTATTAAATTACTGCATGAGAATCACATTCATCTTATTTAAAATTTATCGAACATCAATATTCATGGCTCCTTTTCATTGAACCTTATTGCGGATTTCATTGGATATGCATAAGTAGAGCAGGATAAGAACTCATAAGTGTGTAAAGATTTTGTCAAAAAACTTGATTTACAATATTACAAAATTTCACATTATAGTTTTTCAAACTTCATTAATTTATAATTTATCTGATTTCAATTTCTTTTTTTCAATTTTCATATTTCAAACTCCAATTTTCAAATTTCAGACATCAAACTTTTAGTTTTCCAATTTTAGACTTTAGATTTTAGATTTTTAAATTAATGAATTTTTTTTTTAGACTTTAGATTTAGATTTTAGACTACAAATTTTCAATTTTAAAATTTTCAGATTTCAAATCTCACATTTCAGATTTTCAGATTTCAGATTTTAAATGTTTCGTTTCCAATTTTAAAATTTTAAAATTTTCAGTTTTCAATTTTTAGTTTTCCAATATCTTAATATTTAATAATTGGAATATTTCAATTTTTAGTTTTCATTATTTAAACATTTCAGTTTTCAGTATTTAAACATATTAGTTTTCAATTTTCAATATTTAGACATCTCAATTTTCAGTTTTCAATATTTTGACATTTCAGTTTTTAGTTTTTAGTATTCAAACATTTCAAATTTTAATTTTCAGTCTTCAAACATTTTAGTTTTCAAAATTTTAGATTCCTTCCACATGCTACACAAAGAGATTTCAAATTTCATCAAAATTTCAACTTATGGATTTTTTCGTAAGAATTTTTTTCTTCTTATAATCTAACAAATTTAAGAGTTATACTAATGGAAATAGGGGAAAATCCCAAATATAATATATTAGATCTTCATTTCCAACAATTAAGCCACATAGGGCTAATGATTTCATAGTTTTTATTTTCAACATTGAAAATGGGGCTGAAGAAATAAAAATGGAAATCAAAAGCTTCCTTGAACAAATGTGTGGTCTAAAATTAAATGTAGATAGTATCCTTATAATACAATTAAGTAGCAAATGGTTTCATTCTTCAGGGGTTAAATGTCAAAAAGGAATTAATTGATTGATCTTTTTTGTTAGAACCTTTTGCTTTTCTTTTTCTAAGCGAAATCTTATAGGTTTTACAAATATAACATCTAAAATGGGATTATGGCTAAGAATAAAGATGTAAAAATTATTATTATTTTGGAATGTATTAATTATGCCCAAGATAGTGATGAAACAAAAAGGTGTTTTTAGACATACCATTCGGAAAAATCGTAATACGCCCTTTCAATATTCACACATCCAAATTCAGACATTTTTGTTTTCAAATTTTCATTACTTAGACATTTCAATTTTTGGTTTTCTTTATTCAAACATTTTAGTTTCCAATTTTCAAACAATTCAGTTTTTTGTTTTCATTATTTAGACATTTGAATTTTCAAATTTTCATATTCCTTCTAGACATTTCACAAAGAGATTTCAAATTTCAAATTTTCAGTATCTTAATATTTAATAGTTCAAACTCTTTGTTTTCAATTTTATATAGCCAATTTTCAAATTTAACTACATTGTGAAGTTCAATTATGTCAATTTGATTATTTTTGTTTTCCTTCTTCTTTATCACCATATGAATAAACATACCAACCACTACTTCAAATTTCAGATTTTAAATTTTTAACTTTTAGAATATCAGTTTTTCAATTTTAAATTTTCAAATTTTAATTTTTTAGTTTATAATTTTCAAACTTTCAAATTTTTGATTTTTCAAAATTTTTGATTTAAAATTTTTAGTTCTTGAACTTTTTAGAATTTAAAAGTTCAAATTTCAAATCTTCAAGTTCAAACATTTTAGTAATAGAAATCGGATCCCAAAATTTTAGACTGGAATAAACATATGAACCATAACCTCCAATATTATGAATTCACTTCATTCACATTGAAAATGGCAATAAACATTTTAAAGAAAAATGTTGGGTTGCAAAGAATTATTAATTATCCATACATAGTTGGAGATTGTTTGTTTGATTCCATAAATTATTTGTTACATGGTATTGTTTTTAGTATAACATTACGAAAGGGTTCTGTTGAATGCTTATGACAAGCTTTAGTAACAAATGATTATAGGGTTGAACACTACTTGAGATCTGCATTTAGTCCTAACTTTTTGATGAGTTTGCATGGTGTTAAATATGTAGAGAATTACTTATATAAAGTGGAATGCGAGGCTTCAAATGGTGGTTTGTGGGCTACTTTCACAATCTTCTTTTGGTTATCCGAATTCATAAAACGTCCAATAGAAGCATGGTCAACAAGAACATGTAAACCATACATGAATATGGGAGATGAATTCAATACGAATGAGAAATTAATTTTGGCATATCATGAGGGTATGAATAGTCACTTTGAACTGGCAAAAAGACTTGAAATACACAATTCAACTTTTAATAATAACATTAGTAACATGTAGAAAAAGACAATGCAACAATCAACAATATTCAATTGTTACAACATAAAGTTCCACACTATCCCAAAAAAAGATGTAATGAATAGATTTGTAAAACAATAGATAGTGATAAAAAATGTAAAATTACTAATACATATATTACATGGACAAAAGAAAATGATGTCATCTTACAAAACCTAATGGACTTGAATGAAGGGAAAAAGTTTGAAAACCCTAGTAGAAAAATTCATAAGTAATAATTCAAATCCAATGTTTAACATTGAAAAATAGTGAAACATATTCAATACATGAAATCAAAACAAAATAGTTCAAGAATTTGTTTAACAAAAAACTTAAGTAGTGATCATTGTAAATCAAACATACATAATCCAAACTTGGATTGTGATATTGCAGGCATGAAATCTGATGATGAATTCCCTACCCCCATTATTTTTCCCATCACAAGTAATGTTCTAATGCATGACAATTTAGTGCTTCAAAAACAAATTATGAAAATTTCAACAAAAATATGCAAAAAACTTCATAAACAAAATACATATTTTGAATGGAAACATGAACATATTGAAAAACTAAAACACTTTATGAAAATACATTATCATTGTTCTCTCAAAACAATTGTCGGCATCTTTTACAAATGTAATGTATATCCAATGTTAAATACACAAAAAGTACATGATCAACTAAAAAAGTTAAGGAAATCCCTAAAAAAAGAACAAAAACAAATTTAGAAAAACAATTAAATCACATGCACAATGAATCAAATTTCATTATAATTGATGAACACAATTGTGCTACTAAAACATCAAGTTTGGATGAGAAAGTAAAAAATAAGTCTCATACTAAGTTGAAATCTAAAACAAGCAAATATAAATCAAAAATCAAATAAACGGGAAAAAAACTTTACATATAGAGACAAGACACATTAATGAATACAAAGATTAAAAAAAAGATTCTCCAATGCATGAATGTGTTGTTTGTGAAAGGCTATGGTTCAAATTGCAAACTTTTCATCTTACTAAAAAAAACTCAACAATTAGGAAAGTATGTATCTAGTTTGGAAACGACAAAACCTGAACTATTAGGTAATTTTTGTGTGTGTTGTATTTGTACAAAGTTGATTGTTATTAATAAAGAACCTAAATATCTAGTTCTTCATAATATTTCAACTAATTTAATCATTAATTCAATGTCAAACATATATGAATTAGAGGAAAGATTAATAGTTCCACGACAAGCATTTGCATAAGTATGGCAAGTTTAAGGGTATGGACGATTAAAAATTTGTGGAAGTATAATCAATGTACCAGCCAATGTCAATAAAACACAATTTATACTACCACACATGCTAAATGATGAAGCCACAATTGGTCTTATTTTGAAACGTAAATTAGAATACAAATTCCCTTATCTATTAGGAAACATTTGGCCTAACCAAGTGATGGTAGTTTTGAGAGATCTTGTGAAAACTCGAATGTACATAAATACAAAAAATTCAGTAAAACCTATGTGGGAAGACACGTTTAACATTGTAAAAATTCAACAAAGTAAAAATCATCTCAACACATTGCAAGAAACATAATTAGACATGGAACAAAGTTTAGATAAATTTGAGGAAATAATTGAAAAGCTTGCCACAAATATTTTGGTTCAAAATTTCCTATTGCTCGATCAAATTATGAACAATGAAAATATTATTATTGCGGCTCCTAGTCAAGACTACAAACCACTTGGACTTTTCCAAGACCAAAATAACGAAGATTGTAATTACCCCCCATTATTTTTTGGAATGTTTCAAAAACCTTCAATTATGGCCAATTTCAATATCAAGATATTACTCAATGGGAACTTATGCATAAAGATCATTGATTTGATAGACACATACCAAAATTATTTTTTAAGGTCATTAAGGTTTATATACAAGTCGTCACATTTGCCTCTTGGATCAAAATACGTAAAGGCAAGTTAAATGATTATGTATTGAGAGCCGAAGATCTTACAAGTAAGCCTAATTTAGGTAAATTATTATGCTTTGATTTAGGGTATCATGCTTCAACACATTTGTGAATGTCGCCTAATTATTTGTCCAAACTTTGATGAGATGCATTTGCCATGATATGTTAATTGGGTTCACCAACTTTCTTTGTGACTTTCACTAATGCAGAAAGTAAATGGACTACATTAATATTAGCTTTACACACATTGAATAAGAATCATATGGAAATTCTGAATTTTTTGATGAATTTGAATCTAAACATTTCGCAAATCTTGTCAAGTTTGATCTAGTTACATGTGCACGTTATTACAATCATCAAATGGCTACATTTCGTAACCTTTTGAAAAAGGATTCATCCATCTTTGGTAAAGTTGATGATTTTTATTTCGTAACAAAATTTCAAAATAGAAGAACTGAACATGCTCATGATTTGTTGTGGATAAAAAATGGCCCAACATATGATGTAGATAGTAATGAAACTATTGAACCATTTGTCGACAAATATGTAACATTTAATAATTCATTGCTTCCTTTGCATTTGAAAGATTCATAAATGCATAAACATAGACAAACTTGTAAAAAAAAAAACCAAGTTGTTTGTCGATTTCATTATCCTTTGCCACCTATGCCTTGCACTGAAATATTAGAACCATTAAAAAACAAATTTATCATCTGGCAAAAGAATAAAATCTATCGGACATTGTGAATAGGATTTTTGAAACCTTAAACAATATTAAAATGGGAGTTGATATCTCATTTGAAGATTTCTTAATCAATTAAACTTAGACTTCCCCATTTATATTGATTCTTTGTGTAACAAATTGACAAAACCCATTTTTTTTTAAAGAGACACATGAAAAACATTAGAACAAATGTTCATGTAATAAAATCTACAACATTATGGGAAGCAAACATTGACATACAATTCATTCTTGATTTGTATGCTATGGCAAATTATTGCACATCATATCTCATAAAAATTGACAGAACTATCACCAACAAATTTCAAACCATTATTAAAAAAATGTGAAAATGAAAATGTTGATGCAAACTTAAGGGTAAGAAAATTAGGTCACGTTTTTAAAAATGCACAACAAATGTCTACTCAATTAACAACTTATACGGTTTTATCTTAATCTTTTTATCATGCCTCAAAATCATTTTCATTTTTGAATACATTGTTTTCATTTGAACATGTATTTATCCTTAAATCGAAGAAAAAATTGAAAAATTTATTATTATATTCCACTAACATCAAAGAGAAATTTGTGATTGATAAATATTTGGATCGTCTTGAAACATTACATAATTTTGCTTTAAGTGATTTTTTAGTGCATTACAATTCAAATAATCATGATTTCAAAAAAAGACACATCCTTTTAATAATTCGATATGTTAATTACAATAAACATTAAAATTCTGAAAAATATTATGGAGAACAATTATTGTTGTTCCATCCATTCACAACTTTAGAAGAATCACAACTTGAAAATCATGAATCATGGCATGATGCATACAACATTTATGAAAATTTAATAAATGATGTACGTTTAAAGTTCATTTATAAGCTTAAAAAAGATGTGCATGGGTTAGAAAATTGGGAGGACCTTGAATTACATGCACATGACCTTGCAAAAAAAAATAATGATGGCATTTGGATGGATAAATTTAATAGTGTTGATGAAAAGTCTCTTCCAAACCTGTCAACAATTACACATAAATTGAACATTACAATATTGGATGTGAATTTCACTTAAAAACACAATGTACATTATCGATAATTTTGTGCATGATTGAAAAAAGAGATGAATTAATATTGAATGAAGAATTTTATTTTCAATTTTTAAAATTAAACAAATAACAACGTGCAATCTTTGATGATTGCATGTATAAGAAAAAAAATGCATCCAAATCAACCAATACATTTAATCCTCACAAGAGGAGTAGATATCAATAAAACATTCATACTTTTGCTTCTGATACAAGGCTTCTTAAGACATTAGAATAAAAAACTTGGTTTTGATCCTTTGAAGCAAAAGGCAATTTTAATCATGTACAAATGCAAACAACATTCAATATTGATGGCACTACTATCCATTCAAGATTAAGCCTTCCATTAGATTGCAAACATTTACAATCTTTGTTAGTGGAAAGGCTCAATTCCTTATCAAAAACTTATGATGAATTACAACTTTTGGTGTTAGATGAAGTTTATCTCATAGTTAGTGGAATATTTTCTTTTATCGACGTCCATCTTAGATCCATCAAACATACACATAATCATTTATTTGGAAACATGGATATCATAATAACTAGTGATTTATATCAATCACCACCTATTCGAGATAATTAGGTGTTCCAAAGAAAATTTGATAATATTGATGCCTTGGCGATTAATTTTTTACTAGATCACATTTGTTGTTTTGAACTCACCCATGTCATGCGTAAAATTGATGACCAATTTATTAAAGTCGTCAATAGATTTCGAATTGCAACCCACAATCTTGTAGACATTACATTATTAAATCACACATGTTTATGTCTGCCTCCAAGTGATTTAAATTTCTTTTACATGTACTACACAAATAAATCAACAAACGAAAGAAATGATTTTGTTTTTCAAAACACTAAAGGACAAGAATATGTTTTTGATGTTAATGACCAACATAATGACACATGCCTGAAACTTTTCAAATTAGAGAATGACTCGTCACAAACAGTAGGTTTGCATTCCAAAATCCAAATCAAAATTGGAATGTTAATAAAATTATGTGCCATTCATGATGGATTATTGAATGGAGTTGATGGGGTTTTCCAATATGTCACCAAGTTGCAAAATAATGAATCCTTCATATGGATTGGTTTTGATAATCCTAAAATAGGATTTGTAACTAGAATACGAAAATCGATATTTGTACACAACCCACATTCATGAAACATGGACACTGATACGACAATTTTTTTAAGAGATACAAGTTGGAGAAAATTCGAGTCTTTTAATCACGCGTTCTCAATACCCAATATAACCAATTGTAGCATGTACAATTCATCGATCTTAAGGTTTAACTCTTGATTTTTAAACATTTGATCCCTATGGAATACATCATCACGGACTAACTTACACATCATTATTTCGTGTAAGAGAAAAAGAAAACTTGTATTTACTTGCACCTTTAGTTGAAGCAACTTTAAAGTTGACAAATGTGTTTCAAATAAAATGCAATGTTTAAAACAACAACTTAATGACAATTGTGTGTACCATATTTGCAACCTTTTAGACAAATACACATAATAATTCAATCATTAAACACAAGATCTCTATCGATTCATTTTCAAAATATTGAAACGGATCACAATTTACGGACATCTCATATTCAATGAGATGAATGAAATTGAATGAAATTGAAGTCAAAACTCAAAATAAATCTTCACATCAATATTCAAATCACTCAAAATACAAGAAAATTGTTACATACGAAAGCCAAGGAACCATGTTATTGTATGATAGAAGTATTGTACTTGATTCATGTGAATTTGTAATTATGTGTGGATTAGAATTCATAGCTGCATCCTTCAATACCACCACTTATCGAATAGTTCACATCATTGTAGTTTATAAGCCCCCATTTTTATCTTTAACAATTTTATTATCTACATTTCAAGAACTAATATCAAAATCTCCCAATATTTGTCCAATAGTTGTTTTAGAGGATTTTAATGTGGATGTACTCAAAAAATAAACTTTCGAAGTAAGACATTTGTTTAAGTTTATGATTATCAATAAAATGAAACTTCAATTTCAATAAAAACACAAAAATGTATGGTTCACAACTAGATCACATTTGGTCAAACAATCCATCAAAACAATGCATATTAAGAGCAACAGAGGCTTTTTGGATAGATCATAAACTTATTAATTTTGCATTTAAATTACTTGACCATGTCCCACAATTTCATTGCCTATAATGTTCATTTGCTTGACACATAATAATGGGTAGAGCCATTATGCGATGAGCTGTTTGTTTACCTTGTGTCAAGGCCTTGCCATGCACCCTTTTTCAAACAATGTAGGTGGATAGGGGAAACAAATGCGGTAGATAGGGGAAATAGGTAAAGATAATTGAAATAGAAAATTTAAAAAGGTATGTGGAAAATAGGTAAAAATAATGATAAAAAAGATGAAGGTTTATTATTATTTGAATTATAAAATTACATCATTTTTGTTTCCCTCGCTTCAATTTAATCTTCATTTCTTAATGATTAGTTTCAAATGTTTTAGCAAAATGTCATGTTTCATTTTTACCCTCAAGAAATGAAAGACTTGTGTGAACAATTAAATCCATCCATCTTATATATTTCAATTTTAAAATATGAACAAAATAAAAATTGTATGCATTTTTCAAGTTGCATTTTCAATATTGTAAACGATCAATGTTACTCTCCAATTTTTAAATTACTATTGAATTAAAGTTGCCCCAACAATTGCATAACACTAAATGAAACAATTTAAATTTTGTTTAAATGTTCTTACATTCTATTATAAAATTAAACTATGATCTTCTAGGCATTGGGTGTTTCATAACATATCTAGGCGTTGCCAATGATAAGTTTGAGATGTAAATTCCATTTGCATTTTGATTTAGTCCCAATAATGAATCAAGTTTTATTTTGAAATCATGTTGGAAGACTTGTGTGAGCAATTAAATCCATGCATTTGATAATTTGCAATATATTTCAATTCTAAAATAAGGACAAAGAAAAACTTGTATGCATTTTTCAAGTTGCATTATTAATATTGCAAGTTATTGATGTTACTCTCCGAATTTCATTTACAGTGATGCATCAAATCATTAAATTATTGTAGAATTGTCAAAAGCTTTGATATTTGAAATTGTAACAATAATTGCATGAGATCAAATTGAACATACTTCAAAACTACCTCATCCTTTTCCCTTGACCATCTACATGGACATGAAAAGACACATGTTATTGTGCCTTTTCATATATTTTTTGAAAAGGTATTGAAATAATAATTATTTTGAGTAATAATTTCTTGAATTACATAGAAACATACACATATGAGTGACTTGAAACCATAGACTTTAGATAAATCTAGAAAATATTGTAATTATTTGTTATTCTTCATTTTTTATCCCCCTTAAAATTTATTTTATTTTTGGGTGTTGGAACAAAGCATTTAAGGGAGGAAAACTAAAATCTAAAATTAAGAATGTGAAAACAGAAATTAGATTTTAAAAAAGGACCTACTTCTTCCAGAATGGGTTACCAAGGTGAAACCGGATATTAACTCAGCAGAGGTTAGATTTGGACTCAGAGACCCTGATTTACTCTAGTAAAAGGATATTTTTAGTCTTTAGAAGTAATTAAAATAGATTTTGGGGTTTTTAGTTTTTACCATGCTACCAATGTGGGCGCTGGTTTACCCCCAAGGCTGTACAGGAAAAAAGAAAAAGAAAAAAAAGAAAAAGCTGGAAAGACAATTGAAAACTGAAGCTGTAGAAGAAAGCAAATGAACCTCTAAAAATATCCAAAAACATAAAGATGAATTTTTCCCAAAAAAACCCTAAAAGAAACAATGAAAAGATGGAATCTTTTGGGAAAAAAGGAAGAAGAAGAATGAAAAAGAGAATTCGAAAGTGAACCTATAGAAAGAAAATAGATGGACCTAAAAGGAAAGGAAACATCCAAAAAGATAAAGATGAAATATAATTGAAATTCCCTAAAAGAAATAATTTTAGAGAAAACAACAAGAGATGACCTGACCAGGAGAGAGGGGGTTTTCTTTTTTCTTTTTCTTTTTCCTCAATTTCGTGATTTAATTTTTTTTCGAATTTTTCATTAATTATCAAAGTTAGTTCGAAAAATTGTGGAACTAACTTTTCTAATTAAAAAAACTAACTTTGGTAATTATTGGAAAAAATTGACAATTTTTTAATACCAACAAATTGATATAAATAGATCTTTACCTACACTTAGGTAAAAGATGGCCTCCATGTTTTCTCACAGAACCGCAAAAAACGCGCTTTCTTGGAAGCGGCGAGATAACGAACCAGGAGATCAACCAAGCTCTCTGGATATGGCGTTTTCCGTGCGGCAGCCAAACCCTGACGTCGCCATAGCGTTGGACGATGGACGCCATCGTCGTGCCAGTTTCCGCGCATGACGGCAAGTGTGGCAGACGATCCGAGGATTGACTGGTGCACGTAGCGGAAATTGCAGAGCTTTTTTGTTGTTGTTGTTTTTGTCTTTGTTTTGTTCATCTCGTAAGCTGTTGAATACCACGAAGCTCGGAAAGGAATGCACTCACTCGATCGGAGCCCGAAAAGGTGCGTACAAGCGCCGGTTTCGGTCGGTCTTTCTCTCCCTCTCTCTTTCTCTCTGCCTCTACGGTGGCCGTTTGTCTTGCTGTTTTAATCAGTTTGTATGTTCGGTTTTTCTTGCTGTTTTCTCTCTGTCAGTAGTCTCTATGATGGCCGTTTTTCTTGCTGTTTTGATCAGTTTCTATATTGTATAGTAGCCAAGCTGCTCAATTTTTCATATAATAGCTGCTGACGTGATGGTTGTAGAAGGACTGCGGGGCTTGATATCTCGTGTAGTTGATTCTAGGTTGGATGGTGCTTTCGCAGACGATTGAATGAATTTGGCTACTGTATCTTGTGTAAGCCAGTTCGACTAAATGATAGACTAAACTTCACAATTGAATCTGCCATGAATAAAAGCGAGTAAGGATGTTACTCAACAAGACTTGTAGCACCCAGCTCCCTTATAATGTGTAGGTCATGACTATCTATTTGAGGAAGGGAATTGAAGGTGATTGGAGATGGCCATTTTCTTTTGTTTTTTTGGGCTCATGAACTCTGCTTTTTTCTGCTTGCTTTATTACTGGAATAATTTCATAAAGGGGACTTACACATGTCTCTTTGTCATACCAGAACTTTTTTAACACCTAGCTTCAAAACCTGACTGTATTTCCTGAACCATTGCATTCCCTAAAACAAGCAGAGACATTTGTTAGAGTGTTCTGAATGTCAATTCTACATCATGAACTTTGAGGTGTTGTAAAATTGATTGAATGTTGAAAGAGTCACAATAATATGTATGTCAAGGCACTCTGAGCAGCTAGCTACACATCTGAGTGCTAGCAATGAGTTATTGAATCTCAATGACTTTTGATGACCTAAATTAATAGACTTGACTACCTCATCTTGAGATCTTCAAATCTTAATGGAAGGCTGGCTCTAACAAGACCAAATGTGTGGGTTTCTTTGTTTGTGTGGGCAGTGCGCACACATGACTTGCAACTGGAAATAAGCATATTTCATTTTAGGAGTTAGCAGGCTAGTGTGATGGCAGCATTGACAAACATAAGGAGGTCATCATGGGTGTATATTCTTCTGTCTTTATCTGTATTCAGTATTGTGACAGTGACGGCTGGACCACCACCTGTGGAGACAATCAAGTTTCAGGGTCCAGACATTTTCCCAGGGGGTTTTGACTGGGATGATAAGCATGAACGATTTCTGTTGGGATCCACCACCTTTGGCTCTCTCTTCTCTCTTTCTCTTGATGGCACCCTCAATGAGTTTGTGAAGGACAGTGACTATGCTGGCAAATTTGCTATTCTGGGGATATCTGTGGACAGAATACACAACAGAGTTGTTGCAGTTATACAAGACTTGAACTTTTCTGCACCTGTGTTCAGTGGGATTGCAGCTTATGACCTTGATTCCAATAAACGCCTTTTTTTCACACGTTTGGACACTGTTGTGTTGAAGGAAGGTAAATGCAGTCTTCCTTTTTATAATTTCTCAAAGGTTAACAGTTTGTTGAACATCTTTTTGCCTGCAATTGCCTTGTTTATTCTGCAAGTCATTCTAGTAAGGTCTAACCATGAGCACATGAATGTATCACTTGGAAGCAAATAACCCTTCTGGAGTTAGAATACTTTTGAGTCTCTGGTTAATAATATCTAGAGAGAGCAAAATTTGGATTTGAGAAGTGATGATAAGAGTAGGATATCACAATCACTTGGCCCTAGATTGCTCCAGATTTCCAGGGGATGTGCAAAACTGTGCACTGAGAATTTTTTTTAATCTATTTTGTGAAGGTGAAAAAACTCTTGCCAATGATGTGGCCATTGATGCCCTGGGTAATGCATACGTGACAAACTCCTTTGGCAACTATGTGTGGAGGGTGACAAAGGATGGTGCAGCAGCAGTGTATGCTGAAGACACAATCCTTACCACACAACCAGTTGTTGTGAACACTTCGACGGATTTCTATGGCCTTAATGGAATTGTTTACCACAAAAATGGGTTCCTTCTTGTTGTTCAGACAAATTCAGGTGCACTTTTCAAGATAGATCTGAACGATGCAAAAGTTCACAATGTGATAATGAGGGAGAGCTTACCATCAGCAGATGGCCTAGTCTTGAGAGGAGATGGAACTCTAGTGGTTGTTTCCAGGGAAAAGGTTTTGCTGCTGGGAAGCGCCTCTGGATGGCAAGCAGCAAATGTTGTTGGTACAGTGGTTCTTAATTCATCAGATTTTGTCACTTCTGCTGCCATGAGGACAAGTACAAGGACATATATCTTGCCTTCGTACTCATCAGAGATCTGGGGAGGAACGTCCCGAACAAATTTTGAAGTGCGTGAAATTCAATTTGCAGAAGAGTGGCAAGAGGACACACCAATATGGTTAATCGTAGTTATTGTGTTGGTTGTCTTGGTTGTCACTGCGTGGCGATTCCAAATGGCTTACTTCTACAAGCAGTACAGGCGAAAGAGAGCCTGATCAATGCAATGATTCAAGTCTGCTAGGGCCTGACTTTTGCCTGAAAGAGCAGCAGTCCACAAGAATCCTTCTGTAGATAGGTGAACTTCTGTGATCATATCTTTGGATAGAAATTCCTGTTTATGCATGTTTCCAAATTGCCAGCCTGTGATCTTATGTAGTGGCTGTAGTAGGGGGTCCAGCTCATAATAAACATTCTTTTCCTGTGCTTCTGTGTGAGGCTCTGAAAAGTTCTTGTACCAAGTTTGTACCAAGCAGATGAATCAAAGATGTTCTTGTGGCCTTTTAGCCATTCCAATCATGTTTTTCCATTGCTTAATGACTAGTGACCACTATTAATGGTTCATGTTGACCATTGAAGACTGATCCAGCTTTTTGCTCCTGTCAAAGGAAAGTGTTGTTTTGAAAAGAATTATGGAATACCATTTGCCTGCCTATTTTGCAAACTTGATTTTCCCAATTCTGTTATTTTGTCAAGTTGGTGTTTTCCATTTGCCAAGTCCACTAACATTTTATCAAAATGCTAAGTAAACATCCACTTTACCACTTCAACAAGTTGAATTAGCTGAGGCATCGAATCCACATTGTGTTACTATCAGTGACTCCATATCACCAAATTACCAACTCCACATCTAATTTATGTTCTAGCTCAGTTTTTGATTCGATGGAACCTCTGATGAGATTATGAGCCCCCTCAAATTTCTGAAGTTTCTGATCCAAATTGAAGTTGGAAGTTGGGACTGGATTCTTGAAAAAACATCCCACACCAGGTTCTTGTTCAGAGTTGGGTGGTTATTGTTTTTAATAACCTCTGGGTATGTTATTTTTTGGATTGTTGTGGACCACACAGGTTATCAACAAATTGGGTAATAACCATCAGTTGTGCATAAGGATAGGTTTTCAATAAACCAGTTGAGAAATGCTGTTTATACACTGGTTAGAGGGTTTTGAAAAGTTAAAATTATTATTATTTTGGTGTTTTTCAAATTTTTGTATTAATGTTTAAAGATTGATAACCTACATGGATGATAATCAGGTCATCCAGGTAGGTTATTAGATTTTGAAAATTCAATACTAGGCGATTATCAATTTAACTAGTTATAAAAATTCAATAGCCTTGGCTTGATAACTAGATCAATAACTCAATAACTGACCATCACTGACTCTGTTGCATTTCATCTGTAGGTACCACTATACTTCCTGAGGTTGGATCATGGATGTTCCAAACCAGGTTCTATTGCACTTCCAGTGTTGCATGGTCCAGACCAGTGTTGGCCTGATATGGCATTTTAGGCCAGTCCAGAGGGATGTGCATAGGGCATATTTTTTTTAAAAAATGAGTAGAAGATCTGCATCTGGATATTTCAAATTTTCTCTTATAAAATTGTAGATATAGTTATGCATCCATTGAAATTTTTCATTCATTGTCGGTTATGCATTTGTCAAAATTTCAACTTTTTGATAAATTGTAGATATGCATATTGGTTATCTTATATATTAAAGCAACAGTGGTGTCTGTTTATCTTTGTGGGTAGTGCCTGAAAAATTCTTTCACTCACTGCCCGTACCTTGTGGAGCTTCCCCAAATGTAACTGACTCTAGAGCCAAAAAAAATCAGGGCAGTCTGATTTTTTGAGGCGCTTCCCCAAATGTAATTTCCCCAGATGTAACTGACTCCAGAAAAAAAAGAAATCAGGGGCAGTCTGATTTTTTGAGGCAAAAGATTTGGTAGACCAGAAAAAATATATTTAGGCCTTGGACAACCAGAATCTTTTT
>Ga0116229_10003612_pt1 | contig 25469 bp, 17 predicted proteins | sample S1TSphgellanicum_3_FD_87313 | JGI IMG/M metagenome (GOLD analysis project Ga0116229, IMG submission 87313) | Host-associated microbial communities from peat moss isolated from Minnesota, USA - S1T2_Fc - Sphagnum magellanicum MG | ecosystem: Host-associated > Plants > Peat moss > Unclassified... | reverse complement strand
TAACATAAGTAAGTAAGACCTGATGTAACCTTCATCCAAGTTAGTTTTGCACATAAATAATTCAAAAAATGAAGTGTCCAAAAATTCATACCACAATTATGTCTGAATGGACGGGAAAAAAATCATGTTTATATGATGCATAGCTTTGTGAAAATTTCAAATTTCTTTTTTGTTGAAACTTCAAATTTTGAAGCAAGTCCTTGGACTTGTTTTTTAGAGTGAAATTTGGGGCTTGTTAATAGTTAATACTCACTTTTCTTCATTCATGCTCTCCTTTGACATACCTATTGTTTTTCTTTCCAGTGAAGTGGCATATTGTTTTGCACATATTTTGGTTTTGACAAATTGTTTCAAATCTAAGAACTTTTAAGCTTGATTTGAAAATAGAGTTGGGTTCCATGTGCATATTAATATTCTGCAAGGCAGAGAATTTTATGAATATTGAGTTTAAGTTAAAACTAAAAATTGTGAAGGTACTGAGTTTTATAGCAAATTAAAACCAATGATGTATCAATCATTAAATTCAATACACCTACCTTAACAATTTAAAGTTATTTAAAATTTTTATTTTCAAAGTTTTAATTCCAGGCCCAATTCTAGCAAAAGACTATTTATCTATTATATTCAAAGTTTTAGTTCTGGTTCCAATTCTAGCAAAAGGTTAATTTTATGGTGCAATCATTCTGCCAATTCCACCTGAAAGGGTATTGGGTGAGGTTCATGTAACAAGAACCTGAACCCCAAGGTTCGCACTTCACCCGGAGGAATCTGCTAACACTAGTAACAACTACTAAAATTGTGATGTAGGAACATCAAAGTTGTGGAGATTACATGTCAATAAATTCTGATCATCATTTGTTGAAAATCCTCAACCATTTCCTCTCAACTGCATAAAGCAACCAAGTCCAAACCAAAAAACTTAACTATTTGGTTGAATCATACCTGAACATAAGCTATTGCACCTTGTGAAAATGCACACACCCTGGTCAAATTCATATGAGCATTGAGGAGGGGACTTGTTTTGATATGGTTTTCTATTAATACTGCACACTCCCGAAGTTCACACCCTTTCTCAAAGCACTTCCAGAAATTTCCTAGTGTATGTGGTGGGCACCTTATATCAGTAAAGCATGATGCTGGTTTCTGCATCCATAGCATTCAAAGCCCCATTCTTCAAACAATCATGAATCAGTGTCTGCACAATTTTTACCTTCTATATGCAATTTCAAGATATGGGCAAATTTTGTTCCAGCTCCACCACCACATCTGGATGCAACGCTAATGTGGTAGGGTTCAATTCATTTTTTGCAAGCTCACATCTTTGATGGCTGAAAGAGGAAATTGCGGAATCCAAGTGGAATATGGAGGATCTATTATTCTTGCAGAATGTGCTTCAGCTTGATGGCTTTAATCCATGTAAACTTATTCAATCATGCCCTGCAGCTACATTCTTGAACCCACTAGTAGACATGGACCATCAAATCACAGATTTCTCTCATCTGCACTTTGTTTTGCCTACAGTTAATTTGTAACTGTCCGGCAAGAGCATATCTATGAAATTGCAGAGAAATCTCCACAACAATGAGTGTGCTCATAACCATAGAGCTCGAGCAGTACAGCTTGTGCTGACCTACACAAATCTCGTGGCAGATAAAAGAAATCATCAAGCTTAGATATTGGAACAGCTCAACTTTGTAATATCCATGACATGTGGAATACCTGCATCTAGGAATATGAAGGTACCACACATGAACACGATTGGACCCATAGGAAGAGCCAAACACCCAATGCAACAAGTACAATTGTCTTCAACTGATAGACATTCTAAGTGTTAAACCTGCAGTAAGTAATACGTAATTGTTGTCAACTGCAGACTTGACTCTCTCAATCACAGAAGCCCTAAATAGGCAACAAAGACCAATGGGTCTGTTTCCATATATCAACAATGAGATCTAAAAGAAAACTCCACAAAATCACTTGAGAGGTAACTGTTGTGTCAGTTCCAACCGAACCACAGCAAACATGTGCAGTCATAACCTTGCAAGTGTCACTCACAAAGTATCAGACCATCTCCATCAGGAATGGCATTGACTAGCTGTCATACTGCCCCACTTGATCAGCTCCTTTGGGTGTAGATTTAGTACATGGTTTTCTGTTCAAAACTGCAGGCAAAAATTTATATCAAAATCCTGAATCCTGAGTTTCTGACACAGTTCTGGAAGCAATGGGAAGACTTGGTCATCTTGTTGTCTGGCACTCAAAGAGGCACACCTAATAAGAAAAGGTCAATAGTATCCTCAGTCCAGCTGCAACAAGTTCATGAGGTTAAGGGTCAGCTCTTGGGGTGTCCTGCACCCTGAACAAATCCCCTTAAGCACACTGCTGGGGACTTTTGAATAAGAACAAAACAAGTCAAAACACTCATGAGAATCGTTTCCTGAACTGTTGAAAATGGTCTGAAGGGACTTGTCTGAGGAAACCAAAACTTTTCTTGACATTTGAGCTGGCAATCCAGCCCACAAACAAAAGCATTTCACTAAAGAACTATCACTCAACAACCTCAAAACTAAGTAATGCTTGTACTCAACAACCTCAAAAGTGTAGGAATGCTTTTACTGAACAACCTCAAAGCTAAGGAACTCTTGTACTCAACAAGCTCAAAACTAAGGAACACTTATACTCAACAACCTGAAAGCTAAGGAATGCTTACGCAACAACATCAAATTCATCATCTTTGAGATGGGCAAAAAATTTCAGCTTCCTGTCCTCCAGTTCTATGTTGAACTGCACTTTGTAAGGGAAGGTGGCTGACACAGGCCTCCCCTTGTGTTGGAAAATGACATCCTTCACTTCACCTTCCAATCCACCAATGTCAAACTTGGGAATTTTAGGCACATGATAAACAATCAATGGTCCTTTCACTTTGATCCTGGTTCCAACCTCTGCTTTCTGGTGGCCTTCTTCACTGCACTGAGCTCCTTCTCCTACCTCGACAGCAGTTTCACACACTACATGTTGACGAGACCTCCTCCCAACAACTTTTGAACTAAAAGATAAGTTTCCAACCAGGCTTGCTTGGCACCTTTGGAGACAAAAACCGCTTTGCATCAGTGGTGCTATAATGCTTTTCTGATGTGATGACCATTTCCAAGAGATTTCACATGTTGGAGAGCATGCTAGGGTTTGGGAGGAGGGACAAGAAAGAGCAACCAAATTCCGGCCTTTCAACATCTGTGGCACCATAGTTGAGGATGCCAAAACTGTAACTGATGAACAGCTTTTTTGCTGCAGAATGCACACTGGAGATGATGCCATTGCAATTTGCACTCCAAGAACAGAAAGATTCTTGTGTCCTAAATCAAGTGAGCCTGAAGGGAAAAAGAAGGCACAGACAACATCAGAATCAACACTGTTTGAGAGAAAACCTAAATATCATTTGAACCAGGAAATGAGGATACAAGGACACATTTTGCAGCAATTCCAGAACTGACCTAATGCAAGGTTCTTTCCCCCAAACACAAGAACTACCTGAGAACACAATGAGAGCTTTCAAGTCTACATCATGACCAGTCATTCAGATGGACATGAACGTTTTCAGAAGTCTAGAATATCTATCACAGAATATATTTCAGCAGAGACAGAGACAGAGACAGATGTCATAAGTCCATCTGAGGCACATACACAAGCAGAAGAAAGAAAGCATCCATCGCCAACAGAAAAAATAATTAGACCAAAGGAGTTTCCAGTGGTAATATTCACAATTGGAAATTCAACTTACTTTGAAGTGAAGATCCCCGAGAACTCGGGTGCTGAGCGCGACTTTTCTCTGCACTTTGGTTTTCAGACGAATTGGGTAAGTAGAAGAGCGCGAGAAGAGTGGCAGTTCTTCTTCATGAAGCAGTCGTCGAAGATGGCGCTGGAAGCTGCTGCGGACGCCATAGCCAAGAGAGAAAAGAAAGCACGTACACAAAAGACCAACACGCAGGCAGCGCCAAACCAACGCCTTTCTCGGCGGAGGATTGATCCGGGTAAAGACAGGGTATCCCAAATTTTGGCCGCATGGGCTGGTCCCACTTCGTACCCGTCTTGCCACCTTCCGGACCTGGAGGCTCGATTTATACCCGGAGGTTATAACATCGGCTTTGCTCGTTCTCTTTCTTTGAGCTTGTCGCTTTGCACGCTCGAATGTCGCGTGTTTGTTGCAACGAGCGATCGAGCGAGGAACAGCGCTGTGGAGTGATGTTTCTGCTCCAGCAGAAATTTTCATCAGAGGCGGATTGAATCAATGGAGCTCTATAGAATATCAGTTAGTGTTGTAATGAAGCTACATCAAGTTTTGGACACAATTTCTTTTGCAATTTTTAGAGATTGCGATCAACTGCTGGAATGTAGAAAAGATCGATGATCTAGAATTAATCACAAGACTTCCTGCTGCAACATGATGAACTTGGCAGATTGGCTGCTAGCAGTAAATCTGTAATCCTGGCCACAGCAAGGCGGTAATAATTCTAGTTAGGTTGCAGCAAAGTTTGGATATGAATTATGATGCTGCACATGATCTTGATCCTGGAATCATATTATATTAAGATGGAACAAATAAGTTCAGTATCTGGTTGTTGAGGAGCATGTTGATACATTTGAGTACATGAGCAATGTACATGTGGATTTGGGGATTGATGATGAGATCTCAGTATACAGATATGATCAAATCCACAGCTGCCGCGGCAATGCATGCCTGCGACATTGGGTCGTATAAGCCATGAAGATCTGGTGAAGGATTCAGCAGCAGCAGCTGCACTATTCATTTGTACTTCGATGGAGCTCCTTGATCACTAGTACAGTATCTACAAGTCTCGTGAGGGACGATCGATTGTATCGCGGAGATTGTCAAGGATCAACTGGTGCACCGGCCCATTGATAATTGCAATGTCAAGCTCCAAGGGGAGCTCTTTGAGGAACGCCTTTTCGTCTCTTGGGTGAACGCATAAGATCAAAGCTAGTCGTGGAATTACTCAGTGGTGGTGTGCGCGGCGATAAATCGACGAGGAGCCGCCGCCGCCGCTGGTGGTGGTCGTTGTGGGAGCTCGGTGTAAGCCTGTTCACTGCAACTGTAGCTTCCAGTGCCCTTGGTTGCACCACGAAGGACAGATCGCCATGCCTTTTGATGGCCTCGAGCTGCACACCATTGGAAGACGACGATGGAGCTCAGACGTCACAAATGGCTGAATAATATGGTGATCAGACATCACTCGCGGATCATGACAGACTCGCAACATGGTCAAAAAGTTTGTAGAAAAACTCGAGAATCGACTCTGAAAGCTTTTGCAGTTAGGCTTGTAGTACCTTGCAACCGAGGGAGCAGAAGCGGAAGTTGTCGAGAAGGCTGCGCTCGCAAGACTCACAGGTGTTGGTTACGCCCTTGGCCGCGCGGGGTTGCGGCCTCTGGTTGAGAAACACGATTCGCGCACTATTGATGATGTACGTCTGTACATTGGTGATGTCCAGCACCTTCTGAATCTCCGACACGCGAATCACGTTGTGGTAAGAGGAGCGCCGGATCTGCAGCAAAACACGGATCCATGCTCTGATCTCATGCACAACTGCATGCTGCATTTTATGAACGGCAATTAATCTCGATACGCAAACCCATCGATCGCCATGATCTAGATGTTCATGATATGAGCTTCTTTGTTACCTGAACAACATGGTGGTCCTTGTGGTTGGCATGGGCACAAGTCGAGCAGATGCCATCGCCCATGCAGTTCAGGCAGAAGAAGTTACACTCGCTTCTCACGTTGAGCATCCCTGCATGGAGAGGGCAATTAAAGAAGAAACCAGCCTTCAGCATTGGCTTCAACCAGGTCGGCCCGATGAGCAGCTCCGCCTCAGCGTGCTTCTCATCGTCCTGAACGGCTGGCAGCTTAGTCCCAGCTCCCTGAAATCATCATTAACAACATCATCACCATCTCTCACAATTCACCAACTGGGCCTGCTGCACGGTATGCTGATCCTACGCTTCAAAACACAGCTAATGCATTCACGCAAGCTTCACGATTGTGCACTCCAGAAGACTCCAGATCGTGCGTGATCCTCAAATTACATCCTATCCTGCTCAAGACGCCCTAGTGCTTGCCAATTACAACCCATGAGCAGCTTTACAATCCTAGTTTCAGGGTAGACTGGTACAAAGCTCCCGATCAGATTCCCTGGTTTCTGGACCTCTCCCAAGTCCTCACTGTTCTCTCGGAATTCTGCACGAAGCTCAAAACAATGAAAATCTCTTACCATTTGCTCAGCTTTTGAATACGCAGCAGCTACCTGGCCGCACAGCTTGGCAAGCAGAAGATGCCTGGGGTGAATATTCTGCCAAAATCGCCAGCTCTCTCAGCTGCTCCCACACCAGGAAGTGATCTTACTTCCAGTCTATCAAAACTGGCCAGAACTTACAACCCAATATCGCCGTCAACCTCGCAACCTCCACAAATCTTTCATCAATGTTTTTGCCAGTATCAAAATGCTGCATCATCTGGTAGAAGATGGCAAATTGGGATTCACATGACCCAGTACTCGATCCAATCAAAGAAGGCGATTCTTCAAGCTGTGCCCGAGATGCTGCAGAATCTGCACTGATGATATGCAAGTTTTTTGCATTCATGAGCTTGTACACTAGATCAATATTGCTCCTCAAGAAGGCTCCCGGAAACCCAAAACAAAAAAAAAGGAAAACATAAAGAAAGAAGCTCAAGGCAAGCAGCTTGCGACTTGTTGTTGCAAAGTTCTTTCTCTCCCGGGTCGATCTCTGACACAAAAGAAAGTCGAAGAAGATTGATGAAGCTGAGGAAAAGAAAAATCATTAGAACAGAAGGAAAGTAAAGCCTGTAACAAGATGCGATTCTAGTGTGCGTGCGTTGCGTTTCTGACACAATCAAGCTCAGATCTGCGCGATGGCAACAGAAGCGACAAAAGAGAAGGTGAGGAATGCGCACTACGCGACAAAGAGAGAGAGCTACAGCCATGGCGCCGTTCACGACAAGAACCAGAGGCCAAAAAAGCTCGTCGACCAATGAGGGCCCAGATGTCGTCTAGTATCACCACTGGACCAAGGTTTCGCCACATTTGGCCAGAGGTCAGACAGTAAAGTAGATTTAAAAAACAAATTCCAGACCAGTTCTGGCGACCAATAGGAACTCATTGTCTAAATATGGCGACTTTTGAAGTTTTTCTTGTCGCCGCAGTGGGAAATTTCGCCAGCGAAAAAAAAACACTGCGTGATTGGACAAGCAAGCCAGAGGCCACGATTCCAGAGGCCAGCTATGTGACCGCTCAATCGAGGTCCCCAAATTCCCACGAGTCAAATTACTTGAAATCCGTGGATTGGGTCACGGGTGCGGGGAACCCAAGGTGAGTGGGTTGCCACGTGGCGTTTCCCCACACACGTGAAAAGGTCATCCTAGTAAAAAATTTGTCTGGAATCGGTCGATGCCATGTGGAGGATCTTTGAGGAGAAACCCGGTATAGAAAACCGAAGACGTAGCCACGTGGCGAGCTGAAGTTGCTGACGTGGGGAATGACAGAGCCGCTATGTTTTTTCAATTCACCCAGATGTATGTAGTGGGAAAACGGGCCTGGGATTTTTAGTTTACCACTCCCAAAAAATGTGAAAAAAGTGATGGGGGTAAAAAGTCAAAATGAACTCCCTTTGGAGGGGTGGACGGAAAGATTATTTTTTCGAAAATTTAAATAGGATAAATTTTTTTATATCACAATATTGGGAAAAAAAAACCCCCATTTGAAGTGTTGTCCCAACGAAGTTGAAGATTGGGATTTGAGATTTTATTTCTTTTGGATTTTCTTTGATTTAAGAATCAGATTGTGCAAGTGAAACTTCTTTCCAATGTCCATATATGATATCAGATATGGGATGAAGGAATGAAAGTAGAAAAGTCTAAAATCCCACAATATCTATTGGATGGATGGATGGATGGATTGGAAACAAACAATTAATTAAGTAAATTTATTTTAGGTATATATAACAAAATTTGGCTAAATCTTCTTGTGGATGATTGCCAATTTGTGATTTAAAAAAATCATGGTCCCAATCATTGAATTTTCCTTTGCGGTGAACTTTCTTTGTTTTGTGAATTTTACTTTTAGCAAAAAAATGGTATTTTTTTCCCAGCTAAAATTCAAGACATTTGTAAAATTAAAAAAAACTGAAAATAAAGAAATGATCCCAATTAACCAAATTTTTTTGTGTGAAATTTCACATCTACCTATGGATACCTGGGTACCAATTTTGAAATTATTAGCTATTGGCTTGATGTCTCGACGAACTAATTACGTAATGAACTGTGTGAAAGCGGTTTCTAAACATCAAGAAGAAATAACATGTCAAAAAGAATAATGAAAGGTAAATTCCACAAATAATTACATCTTTTGTGCATTACAGCCTAGTGCCTAATAATTTTTTTTGGGGTCAGTTATGTTTGAGATTAATTAAAAAATAAAATAAAAATTGGCATTATATAAAATAATGAAGCTATTGTGCTTGAGAGCTTCATTCAGATTTTTGGCATGGTGGGCATGCATTTTTCAGAATTTTTGGAAATTCCAAAAAAGAAGTAACTATTATTGCCTAACCAGCCTAGTTACTAGGGAAGAGATTCAAACCCACCCATGAAATAAGTCATCTTTGAATGAGACCAAGGAGCATTCCTTTTTGGGGCCTTAAAAACTCCTATTTCATAAATAATTAACAGGTTTTGGATGAGAAGGAAAAGTTATTCATTTACTTCAAATGATACGAATGAATGAATCAATGTACACTAATTCTTAATACATTTGAGTCATCTTGTTTTCTATATCTCATGTGTGCATATTAGTATCAGGTTTACCTCTTGTGCCTAGCTTGTTTTGGAGTCTCCTTACTTGGTGTTTCTACTCTTGAAAGAACATCGATGAACCAACAATGAACTTTGTACGAATGGCATCATTGACATAATCAAAATCAACTATTCATGTAAATCTATTGAACTCCTTTGTTGGGTCCTGCCCTCACAAGGACTATCATATTGGATCCAAATTTTGGGAGTTTTACCTTATTAGAACTGGTTTCTTTGGTAAAAGTGTTTAGACTGTTTAGATTGGAATGGATTTTTTTGGTGTTCAGAGTGTGGAGAGAGTAGGTATAGATGTACAACATCTTATCTATTGGCAGGGCTAGTGTGTTTGTGATGCCTTGTTTATGCAGTGATTGAAGTTCAAGTTGTGACTGATGCACCTTTCAAAAAGGAAAAAGTTTTTCGTAGCATTCCAATGTTGAGCACCAAAAACTTTTATTTCATGAAGCCTCATACAAATCATCAAATATATTGCATTTTGATAAATAACAAAAACTCAATTCCTTCTTTCACTTATGAGTTTCAAGACACATGGCAGTCTTAATAGGATTTTAACACTAGTATTCATTTGGGTAATTACTTGCTTACAATAATTCATATCATAATTATCAAAAACATCTTGAAATAGATTTCTTTTGGTTTAATGTATCAAATGCATTTTCTTCAAATGTTGGATTACACTTGAATGTGCAAAATTGGATATCTCTTGACTAAATAACTTAATCAATTTCATTTATGACAATATTGAGGCATTTACATATATGTATATGGCACATTTTCTCCTATTTTAGCCTTGACATAAAATATTAATATTTTCTTAAAAACTGAAAAAACCCTTTGATTTCAATTATTCAGCTTTAGCACCAGCCTTTTTTTAACTAGTGAAATTTTGCCAAAAAGAGAATTTATAATCAAAAATTTGAAAACGAATTGTTTAATTTTAAAGGTTTTCAATTGGTAAAAATGAGATTTGTAAAATTAAAATTTGCCAAAACCCTATATTTAGTTTCCAATGTGTAGCCAAATATATAAAAGGATGATTGAAGATTTATGTTTCATATTCAATTTATAGTTAGATTTGGTTAAATCTTCTTAATGACAATCACCAATCTTTTTACATCTATCTATGGATAATTGCCATTATGGCTCTATAAGAAATTTCTTAAAAGAACACTATTAAGACCCAAGCCTTAATAAAAAATTGTTTCAAACCATAGGAGTTCTCATGACCAATTTGTACACACCAACTTTTTATTCATTAAGTAATGAACTTTTTTTATTCATCCATGTATATTTCCTTATCTAAATCTCTAATTACGATTGTCACTTTGACATCATATGCTGGAGCTAAAGATTGTAAATAATAAAAAACTACAATTTGAATAAATTGTGTAGATACAAGTTTCACAATTGGAAATGAAGTTTTAGTATACTCAATACCTTCAAAGCATAAAATTTATGTCTCGATTCAGCCATCTTACCTTTAACTTTTGCTTCAATAGATCCACAAGTAAAACTCTTGGCTCAAAACATAAATATCCTAGCTTTTGATTAGTGATGCATAGTCTTTCATATCTTCTTGCCATCTCAAATTTCCTTCGCACTTAAAAGTTTTGTTTACGTCCTTGACAAGATTCTTCATTAAAAGCCATATACATAGCTTAAGACATATAAACAAAACCATAAAATGTTTTTATGTAAAACTGTGTTGTCTAAAAAGCTAACAAATTTTAATATGAACCATATTACATTAAGGTTATACTTGAAGTTTGACATCTAGCTCTAAGATCTCTAGCTCTAATTCTAAGTATGTTGCTTTTGTGGCGAATCAGATGATGGAGAAGATCATGTATTGTGAAGAGGAACATCTTAACTTGTCTTTTGTGAAGGATTAAATTATTTTATTGAAACTATATGACCACTTTTGTTTTTTAAAAATGAGAAAAAACAGAAGCAAAGGAGTTAGAAAAGGGATTACATAGTAGTGAAAAGTGCAAATTATTGTAAATCTATTGATGTTTTGACATTTGAAAATCATGATAATCATGATAAATTATGTAGTTTGCCTACACAAATCCAACATTTTTTTGGGTGTGAAATCTCACCAAATTGCAAAAAAACATTTAAGGTTGTAACCTATACAAAGGTCTGTTTTAAAATTTAAAAAAAAAATTACCAAAAGAATAAGGGTTTTGAATTGGGTTCACCAAATTTAAAGTGCCTACTCCTACAAGTCGCCAAACAACATCATGATCACAATGTTTTACTATCCTATTTGTCTTGTTGCCATTTAATGTTAAATCTTGAATCTTGGAATGGTTGCCAATGTGCAACATTAGAAAATTGAAAAAAATCACTAAACACATCATCAATAAAGTAATGTAATGCATTATGAGAATATTTTATTTGTACATTAAATGAAAATTATTAATCTTAGTTGAGATGTACAACATTGCCTTGTTGCAAAATAATGTTATTTTTTGGTAATTAACATATTAGTTGCACTACCATGACATGGGATGATAATATTGATGAAGTGTTTGTGAGGCACACAAGTTATATAAATTTCCTTCTTGTACCCACTTTACTAATTGTCATTCCAAATTAGTTTTTTCCAAAATAGCAATCTTTCAAAATCTAAATTAATCATTAGCAAAGTGTATTGGTTTCTTACACTAAATGAATTAACATATTATGCAATAGGGGAACTAGATGATGTTTTAATAATGAGTAATGTTTTACCAGTTGTAACATACATACTTTTGAAAAAAAAAAGGAAAAAAAAGTGTGTCCTTAGATTTGGAAAAAGTATAACAACTTTAGCCTCAATTCTTGCACCTGCGTCTTTTTGCTTTATCTCTTCTTGCAAAAGAAGAGCAGTATATAATCTTCACCTGAATGGCCTCTTGATAAAGAGCACAAAATTGGCTCTTGACCATAGTATGAATCATATGTGTTGTGATTGAAGAAATTAAGTCATCTAAGCCCAAATTTGCAACAAATATTTCTGTGGATTTGTTTGATGTAGTAGCTCTTAGTGCTTTAAAGCTAGAGAAGGAAGGAGAATGGCTTGTTGAGTTTGGTGCTTCTAGGCACATGACTAGAAACAAAAGTGTCTTTGCCTGAGTTAGACAACCAGAAAGGCTCAGCAGCTATTGCCAAAACAACTAGAGGCCGAAGTCTAGAAGTCAAAGGAAACTTGGGGTCTGTGAATCTTTCTCCAAATGGTAAAATAAAGATCTCTGATGTTCTTTATGTGCCAAGAATCACCAAGAATATATTGTCTGTTGATGTAATAGCACACAACTCTCAAACCTTCCATTACTTCAAAATCTTCACAGTCCATGTAGAAAACATGTTGAGTAAGAAATTGATTCTGTTGTCCTGACCCTATGCACATGCAGAGGATTTGGGTGTCCATTGTCTCTTATGGACATTCTCTCTTCAGTCATAAAATACTCAAAGATGATATTTGTCTACACATCAAAGGGTGCAAGAGGCATGTCAAAGATCAGACTTTCCAGTGGTAGCTGATTCTGGCAATTTCATTACTTATAATTCCACTTCTCAGGCTGAAGTTATGAACAATCCTGATGTGGAGCATGTCACTGCACAGTTGCCATTGGCTTGTCCTTGACTAAAAGTAGTAAAATTACCCATATGTGGCAGCTTTGTCTATGTGCTAATATAATATGGTAGAGACTAGAGGCCTCAAAGCCCTGAGCTCCAGAATCTGCCCATCTCTCACAATGATACTCTCTCCTGCAATTGTTGACAATTTTCTGAAGTTGTTTAGTCTAGCTGTGAAGATGTGTTTGAATCCAGTGCCCAATTGGGTCTGTCCAGTGTTCGGAACCACCATGTTAATTGTTCACAAATCAAGGAGGGAAGGTTTGAGTGTACGCATTTGTAGAGAGGCCTTGACAGAAGATCCAAAATCCAAATTTGAGCTCAAGATTCATATTTTTTTTCTATTTTGAACTGAAGTCCTTCAATGTCATGATCAGCTCTTTCAATTAAACAGATTCTGTAGAGATACAGAATGTCACTCAATATAGCTCCTTGAAATCCAAGCTTTGAACCCGGCATCCAGTATCATCTGGAAATCACAAAGAATTCCTGCTAAGGATGTATAATTTTCTGTCTGCATTTTCACCAGTGTGACCAAAAATGCTGTACCCCATCGTGAGTACGTGTTTTCCACAAACCCTGAAACTCTATCAATGCACCAAGAGCCAATTTGTCTGGGAAGTTTTTGACAAAGAGCAAGTTGCTTCTTGACTATCAAGCCATTGAATGTGTGTGTTGGGATATTGGTAGTGTGGTCTAAGTTTTTATGATTGCCTTTTGTACCTATGTCTGCCAGGAAACTTGAGTTTTTACAGAGAATTAATCCCTTGAATGAGATTTATCTCCAGGTCAAAGGCTTACTTAATGCATGAGCTCGCTACTGGTAAAGATCTTTCACATTGCAGACATATAATTCTAGTTGTCTGACTTAGTATCTGGGACACCTTTCATATTCCTTTCACTGGGAGTTACCATTTCCAGACTCAACTCATGAACTGCTCAGAGGGAAGATAGATGTTCATACTGCACTTGTTTTCTAGTACATGCTGAGGCTTATACTCTGGGGAAGATTTGTGGCAACATCAAATTTTTCTGCAACAAAGAAGAACTGCAGACTATTGAATCTCTCCTATTAAATCTACAATGTGTTAGCCTAATGGTCACTAGACACTAAGTGATCATGATGTCTCCTGGCATTGTCTTTCTGAAACAATGCTCCATGGGAGGAGCAGCCATGCAAGAAATTTGCTTCAAATGATGTAAATTTTCTCTTGCATCAACCAACTCAGTGGATCTTCATGAAATTTGCACATTCAGTTGAAGTTTTGCCCTTGTCAATTATCTCTTGGTACATTCATAGAGATTCAGGGTTTGTGCTGGCAAAGCTTGATCCCTAAATCAGACTGCCTAATCAAAGTCAATTTGGCTAAATCCTATTGTGGCTACAGGTTAGAGAGGACAGTAGAAATGTTTTGGAACCCTGATATATTTTGGCAAAATGCTCGAACCTTTGGTCTCAATCTAACCATTTTCTTTCCCCCCTCAAAATATTGCAGCTTTTGGTGGGCCTTTTTTTTTTCCCGCCCCAAAAACATCCTTTCTATGAGTTGCAGCCCCTTTGTTTTGGTTACCATATGGCAAATGTTTGCTAAAAAGAAAAGGGGGGAAAAAAAAAGCTGAAATTAATTGTTGTTTTTTGGTCTCCAAAATGCCCCCGAAATAAAACACTAGTATCAAGTACATCAATTTACCACAGTAGTTCTCTAATGGGGATTTTGGGCTAATCTTTACTGGCAAAATTTGCTTAAAAGTGAAATCAAAAAAATAAAATAAAATTGAAAGTGAAATGATTTTGAAGGGTTTCAAATTTCAATCACCAGAAGTGAGAAAAGAAAATAGTAAAAATTGTCAGATCTCTATATTTGGTTTTCAGTGCATGACATCGTGACACACCCCTTGTTTTCGGAATGCCCAATCCTGCTCCTTTACACTACTTGTGCTCAATTGATTGATTTGCACCTAAACTTTGTCAATGGTTCTTTTTCAAGATTGTGAACATTCCTGCCTTGCCTACTTAAGGGTGCTTGCATGATGGTCATTGAATTGAGTGACATTATTACCAGAGTAGGTGAAGAAGTGCGCATCAACAGACAACCCACAAATTGTGGTGGAAGTTATTATGCATGTGTGATCCAGACTAGTTGGCAATCCATAATATTTTGTGCCTCAAAATTCCAGGACTCCACAAGTTTAAAGGTTTTGCATTCCTCTCCATATTAAGTAGGATCTGGTTTCACCCTCCTCACCCACTTTTCTAAAGAGATGGATTATATGGTTGTTACCAGCATCTTGTCTGACACAATGCAGAGCTACCCATTTGTGGTGGGAGTTTGATGATTGCTCTTGGAACACTTACCTGCTGCTTCGGTTCTGACACATATGATTTGGGAGGTTGTTTGGCAGTGTCTTTTTTTCAGGAAATTTTTGTTTGTAACCGAAGTGATGATCATCATCCATGGGAACATGTAGAAAAGTGACGATCATCCCAAGGAAGATTTAGCCAAATCAGGATGTAAACCAGAAATAAAGTGCAAATCTCTAATCATCCTTCTATATTTTTGGTTACACAATGAAAGCCAAGTATAGGAATCTGGTAATTTTTATAACTTATTTTCTCACTTTTGGCAATTGAAAATCTCCAAAATCACTTTTTCTCATTTTAAAATTTAAAATTCTTTTCTTGGCAAAATTTTGCCAATAAGACGAAATTGTTCTTCAGGTGCAAGTTTGAGCCCAATATTTAAAATTCTAAACACTTCATTTTCAATTGTAGCTCATTTTTTTGAATTAAAAAATGAGGTTACCTTCAAAGTACAAACTACATGCTCATCAATGCAAGACAGAGTGTATTAATGTAGGGTAAAGCATTGGCCTAATGGGTTTCCCAAGTTTGAGCCCTTGTCTGAGTGAAAGGGGTGAGAATTTGTGAAGCATTGAAAGGATCCCTTACCTTACATGCATATTTTGCCAACTTGGAAAGTGAATTGGGAGGCTTATGGGATTAAACTCGATGCAAAAAGATTTTTTTTCACATCTTTTAAGAACAAGTTTCACAACAGATTAAAACCAATAATTATATAAGTATGAAGTTCAACAACAAATTAAGTTCAGCTCACTTGTCAACTTTTCAAAAAAATCATTTCGTCTACTGAAAGGACCTAACCCTGTTTTCACAAATGTTTTTTCATAGGTTCAATTTCAATTTTGACTCTAGCATAATGCTCATTCCCATACCCTGGTTCTTGTGCTTTCCAACAAACAGGTGTTAACTCACTTTCAAGTCACAAGAACTTGACCCTGAACCCTTGGATTTAACACTACAAACCAGGTACCCTCACAACAACATCAGTGCCTTTGGAACCTTTCATGATGGACCTTTTCTTTTGCGGCCTTTGGGTTTGTCAGGACACCTCAAACATCTTTCATTTGACAGATTCAGTTATCTCTTGACCACAAAAATGATGACCAAAAGAAAGAAAACACATTTCTTTAGTGTATTACACAAATTAAGAAAGAAGCGAGAAATTAGATCAATTTTTTAATACTTGACCTCTATGAAAGAATTCTTCACTAGTTGTTCATGTCACTTTGGAATGTGGAAAACTGCTCTCCAATCCATATTATGCACTTCTAATGAGACAAAGCAATCTATCCAGAGTAGTGAGTTTTTTGAGTGGAGAATTTTCTTTTCTTTGTGAAATTGTTCTGAGAAAAATTTGGGAATTTTTTTTTTTTTTCAGTGTAAATTGTGAGTTTTCAGCAAATTTTTTTTCCCAGTTCTGTGAAATACATTTTTCAATAAAAAAACACGCTTAAACAATATCCAACTTTAAGCCAGATTGGAGGTGGTGGTGGATGGCGTTTTGTTTGGAGATTCAGCCAGGCTACTTGATTTGATTAGAAATACATTTCACCAATTTAGCATCATGAGAGTTTTGGCCAAATAATAAACAACATCATTAGTTGCTTCAGCCACAAAAATTCCACAATGAAATTCAATCAGTCAAAGATTTGTCTTCACATTCATGTTTTCAATGTCTCCATGATTCACAAATTTCCCAGTTACAAGTATTCCCCCCTGTAAATTCGCAGCTCATTTCAGCAACCCAATTAGACAAAGCCTCATTGATGATGATAGAGCAGATCTGGTACACTCAGAAGAATTTAAGGTTACAAAGAAATCTCAATGCCCCCAAAATCATGTTTTGGACTTACTTAAGATCTGAGGAGGTTCCATTCTCTGGAATTTAAGGATTTCAGAAAAGAAAAAAAGTTACACTAGTTTTGTACAATTATAGAGTTTACATGATACAAATTTAATTTTTAAAACAAAAATAATTCATTTGATGATGGGTGATTTTTCACATACTGTTGTTTGAGCATTTTGATTCAAGACCAGAAATGCAAGACTTCAATCTTGCTGGTTCTTGCCAAATCTTGAGAATTAATCTTGTTGGTTCTCAAGAAGGTTTGAGATTTAGTGATTTTGTTGGTTCCTAAGGCTTGAGAAAATCTGCTTCTGTTTTGTGATAATTATGCAGCAATCAAGATCTTAGTTTTGTCTAGCTGCAACTAGCTACTTAATTTGAAGGGAAGTTTGTTTTTGGGTGGAGATCATAGCATGCGTAAGATCAGCTGCAAAACAACATTTATTAATAAGAGTTCAATGCCCATCACATATTAAATTTCTCTCACCTGCCTGCCTGCCTACCACATGACCTGATCCACAACAGTTCCAGCAAATTTCCCCCTCCTGTACTCACTCTAGCTAGCTCTCTCCCCGCAATTCCAGCTGCTGCACGAGCAAGCTGATCATTTGGCCCAGAGTTTCATTTTAGTCTCTTGCTCAATCCGTAATTATTTCACAAGATGCCAAGAGAAGAAAGGAATTTACTTCGGATACTATTATTATTATTATTATTATACCAACTGATCCTTCGCCAATCCATGCTCCTTTCTAAGTTCTCTTAATAAGAAGACTCTGATGACAAACACAGTCGAGACTAATATTTGTCTGTCAAGTGCAACAGCAGTTGAATCATAGGCTTGCAGATCAGAACTCGCAAAGAGAGTTTGATCGGTAGTTCTCGTACTAGAGCTACAACATATTGTAGCTGGATATATATATATAGTGTGTGTGTACTTTGCCTCGGGTGTCCAGTCGGTCGAGATAGATCATGAAGAAATTGATCTGCATTTGGGGTTTTTTTATGGTGCTCATCTTGAGTGGTAGTGCAATCCTGCAGCAAAGCGGTGTCGCGGAAGCGCGGATCATCGTCGAGAATGTTGTGAACTCGTTGACGACTCCGTTGTCAGTGGATTGCAAAACCGTAAACGTCGACTACGGGTCGCAGACTGTAGCGGCAGGTGAAGGCTGGGGCTTCACGGTCGTCGCTAGCGAGGTGGATCCAAGTGTGGAGTGCGTGTTTAAGGACGGGGATCATGCGGTGAAAACCGTCGAGATTTGGAACTACGCGCGCTCTGGCTACTCGGATGTGCCGTGGTATAACTGTGATTCCAGCTGCACTTGGGAGGTGAAAGAAGATGGATTCTATTACCTCTCGCAGGAGACCGGCAACTACGAGCTCTACTCGAGCTGGTGATCGTCTGAAAATATATATATTCAGCGAGTTTACATGAATCTGTCATGCACTTTTTGCATCATCCTCTAGTAGTCTGTGAGATCTCCTTCAGAATCTTAGACTCCATGTTGCAATTGATCAACAAAGTATGAATCTGAAAATTGCAGTTTGCTTCTCTCCTTGTTGAGATCATATAACCTTTTTCAGATGCTTCAGATTTTCCAATGTGTTGATTTTGCAAATTGACAAACATTATATGAATCTGCAAATTGCAGTACTTTGCTTCTGTCCTAATTGAGATAACCACTGCTGCAAGTCAAGTCTGTCAAGATTATTCAGTCCAAATTCTTTATCAATGTCTGACAAAATGCACATCATAAACCTACTCCATTTGGAAAATATTAGATAAGAATGAAACTGTCATGTGTATGTCCAATCCCCTATATATCAGGAATTCTTTCCGCTTAGAGTGTGGATAGCCTCATGTTGCAAAATTTCTTTTGCTGGATGAGTTGCATAAAATCTGAGGCTTTCGAGAGCCATGGAATTTTGCAGCATGTAATGTATTTCTGACTAGAAGCTTGCTCTTCAAAACTGTTTGGATCTGCATTTGCATCTGTGTCTTGGAAACAAAGAAATTTTTAAGGGATGAAATGTGCACAATGCCTCACTCAAGTGGATCAGTTTGCAAGTTCATTACATGCAGCAGCCTGATAAGACAGGATCAAAATTGGACTTTGTGCATTGCCCAATTGCAACTTTCCATGTTGCAATTCAATGCTCTCAGGCTTGTAGTTCACACACAGTATGCACAAAAACTATGGAATTTAGCTTGGCAGACTCAGGTTCAACTGGCTTAGAGAGAAAGGTTCTGGATATACTATGCTATCTGTATACTACAATGATGTTCACAATGAACGATGTTGCAAATTTAGAGATTCAAATGGAGTCTAGGTTTTGTGATGTGCATTTTGTCAGACTTAAAATGGATGATGATAAATCTGATCTGATCTTGACCTTGCTTCTGGAATCTCAAGGACGGACACAAAGTGCAATACAAACTCACAGTTTGTTGAATTGCAATGTGGAAAATCTTAAGTATCTCACAGAGAGGATGCAAACTGCATGATGATTTATTTGTTCAGGGATGTATGGGTTCCTCTCTAGTGTGGCAAGACATTTGTGGGAATTGATGGAAATTGTATCTTTGTGCCACTCGCAAGAATGCACAGGAACACTGTTTTACTCATTTGTCTTTGACTATTTGAGAGCTCCCACATGCAACTAAAATGGGTTATTAAATTTTATACATATAATTTAGTCGTTTAAAAATCCCTTTATTCATGTAATAAAACCTTGCAAGCATGTTTTCAGAATTTTTTGCATGTTATTTGTGTATCTGAAAACCAAGGTGATATGCCTCTGTTGTATGAATGATGAAGGACAATTTCTTGAGGCTAGATGCAATCCAACTAGTGCAGACTTTACTTGTAAACCTTCTCCTCATTGACCAGAGCTGAGTCTTCACTTGTCCATTCATGTGCATTCTGAGGTAATGTCCCAATGTTCAAACTCACTCCTACACAATGTATGTAATCTTGCACCTTTGGATGGTGACCATCTCCCATGTGGATCCAATTGAAGCTTATTGCACCAAAGATTTTCCTTAATTCTCTTTTGCAAATGTCATGCTATCCATTTATATATCAAAGCATCAAAATTCCACCTGAAATGTCTTTGTGCAATGCTGACATAGTCATTTGACTTACAATTTCTCATTTGTACCTTCAAGAAATCGAGACCAGCTCTCTCAGTATTAGCATTTGTGACTCCCAAGCATTAATGGTGGGAGAATTTTGCCTCAACCTTGAATGTTGTTTGTTCCCATTTTGATTTAGCTCCATCTCCAACATCATTTCAATGTCTTTGTAATGCATGATGCTCAATGTGCTTAATGGTCGCAATGTCTAGTCCACAAGTGATTTTTCCTGTTGAGACTGAACCCTATTCCACCTTGAGTATCTGATGAAATAGGACACTTGGCACTTCCCGCATAAATTTCCATCCCATGCCACATATATTCGTGCATTTCATATTATATACTAAAAGTGGCATTTCCACAATTCTTTGATCTTGATGAAATCTAGTATTAACTACCACCAGATTTTTAAGAAAAATGTTTTGGGATATTGCCAGATTTGTGAGCATTAAGTAAAAGATCTAGCCAGATTTGGCAACTGTGCAGATCTGCTAGTAGAAGTTTTATCCTTCTATATTGTGGCTTCCTATTGATGGAGCCTATTGTAGAAATATGGCAATTTTTAAATTTTCTTTTTTCAAAATCTTACAAAATTTTGCATTATTTTCAAAAAATCCTTTGTACATGTTGCTGGGTCTTTTTCTTTTTGAAAAATGGTGAAGATTCACGAAAAAAAAACGCACACAGCCAATAGATGTTTGAAAGGAGGATGATATGTTTAATAATATTATGTTGAGTAGACTTTAACCATTGGTGTGGATTAGGGTGCATTCGCATTAGTGAGGGCTTCGACTGCAAGCACCATGCTGGTTGCAAATTCCACAACCACAGATGCAAATCAATAATGGGCAACATTGGTAAAACAACGAGATTTTTGGAAGGCTCAGAGTCGGAACGTCACAACTTGGGCCTTTTTTGCACCCAATAGCTTGTCCTCTTTGGAAATAAGTTCAACTTCTAATCAACCTGAACAAACATTTGAGATGGTTTTCTGTGGTCCTATTGCTCCAAGCGTAGGATCTAGAAAAGGCATCATCATATACAAGACAACGAATAGGATTTTTGCTCTTCGAAAGCATCTTGAGTTATTGCATCTGCAATTGTGGAATGAGTGGGTTGATCAAAAGAAGGATGGTTTCAAAGCAGAAAAACAACCTTCTAGAAAGAGGTTTGGCCCAACACCTTCAAACATTTAAAACTTTTTCGCTAGTGTTATTCCTTATAGCAAGGACAACTTTAACCAAGAATAGTTTGAAGAAGACTTTGCCTTGTTCATAGCCAAGGAATTGGTGCCCTTGTCTATTGTTGAGGTTTTGTTTTTTAGGAGCCTAGTGATGAGGTAGAATCCTTGTCTTGTTTTTCCATATAGGTGGGCTTTGGTGAATGATATCTTGTCTAAGGTGGTAAAACAAACTAAGGAAAGGTTTATATTATCTACCTTTAAATCATGCCATTCTTGCACTATACTATAGTTTGATCTTTGGATATCAAAAGTTAGAATGAATGCCTTTGTGATGATTTTGAATTTTATGAACGACAAATGGGAGCCTTGTCATATAATAGTTGTTTTTTTTGAAACTATAAACACTTTTGGGAATGCCATGGCCTATAGGTCAATGATGTGCTTGCAAAGTATGGGTTCAACGTTTGAATCATTGCATATGTAAAAGATGAAAGGTGTAATTTCAACACCATGAAAAATGCATTGACTTTTATTGTTTCTTGTGAAGCATTGGGCTTGCAAAGACCTTTTGGGGTCATGTTGGGGGCATGCAATGTCAAAGTGCGATCAATATGCTACAAATGATGCTAAAGTTTTTACTGGATTAACCTCTGTTTCCATCAAAGAAGTTTTCCATTTTGTAAAAAACCATAACCTAGACCAAAAAGAGCGGGAAGGGGTGGCAAGAGTGGCAGAAAGTGTGCTTGGATAGTGGTGTGCCACCCCAAAAGCTCAAAACTTTGGTGAAAATTAGGTTTGAGTCCCATGTCTATTTTAAGAAACTTTGAAATTTAGGAACACAATTGCCTTGTCTTATGGTTCACAATAGTTATTGGCACTTTAGAATCATGTGCCAAGCCTTTAGGTTTGGGTTGTAGCTATTGTTGTAAATATTTTGGGTTTTGTTGTCCAATTGTGTGTGTTGAACTAGAGTATGTGATATTTGCTCCTTCTTGATGCCCTAATTGTGGCACTTGCATTCATATGCTAAATGTTAATTGAAAATTTGACCCCTAATTTGGTGAAACCAACAGGATTTTGATGGTGACCTCAAAATCCTGAACTACACATGCCAAAATAAGTAATAGTCATTCTAGAATCCTTCCTTTCACTTATATTTGGTTTTCAACCTTACAACTTCATAACATGTTGGCCTTTATGTTGAATCCATGATACAAGGGATTAGGGTTGGTTATTGATTACATTAGTAAGGAATAGGCTCTTTGAATTGCAAGAGAGTATGATAGACAGGTATTGTTCTCGCTCTTAATTTGTGCATACAAGATTTTAAACTTTAGTGATACATGTGAAAAAAACCCCAATAATTTTACATCCTAGAATTTTCACACCATTAGTTTGTATGATTACATGGATATGGATGAAGACATGGCTTTATTGATAATCAAAGAACAACTAACACATTTTAAGGTCAAGAAGGTCATTGATGATGAATATAAAGACCTTTTGGCATGGTGAAGAGCCAAAGAGAGGCATTTCTATGTCGGGTTTGTTGCTCGTAAAATCTTGGGAATTGTGGGATCATAGATTGAAGTGAAGAAAGTTTTCAACATTGCAGGTATTTGCACGAATCTATGTTGTTCTAGGTTGGGCATGGAGAATCTTGATATACTCATTAACATCTACAAGAATTGGCCCAAGGATGCTAAGGTTATGGGTTCTCTATCCATGTAAAAATTCATGGAGATGGAAGAAACCCTAATGGACAAGAATGAAGAGGTCATTACATCACTTGGCCTCTTGGAGGTGGATGAAGGCCAAAATAAGGTTTAAGGTTTAGGTTTTTTTTTAATTTTTTTGCATTTTGATGTTTTTTTTTCCCAAGTTTTGTGTCACAATTTGTGTTTCTTGATGTATTCTAAATTATTCTTAGTGGTTGTAGGTCTTTGGGAGTGATGGCCGGAATAAGAATGTTTGTTGCCTTGTGGTTGAAAGTTAAATCCCTAAACACCCAAACCCTAGAATTGGATGTGATGTAACTTAAACTTTTGACAAGTTTTCAAAAAAAATTTCTTTGTTCCTTGTTATGCCACTTTGCACTTGAGATGTTCTCATAGATATGGCAAAGGTAAGGCCTGCAAGTGCATGAGTTGAAAAAAAACTTGAAACCAATTGGCAAAAAACAATTTGGTACTGATCCATTAGCTTTAATGAGTATCTGCATTTTAGGTTTTAGTTTTTAGTCTTATACTATAGAAATAAGTTCATTTTCCTGGAAATTGGCCTTTTCAAGGCTTTGTACTTTGATCCACTTGGATTTATTTCAATAAAAATTTACAATGTTCTTTGTTACTTTGTTTCGTTGTTTGGAAAAAAATTCAGGTTTAAGAACTGGAACTGAAACCACACGTAACCAGGTAACCAAGGTTAATTAACTAGAACCAGAATCAACCCCCATTTTGAAATCTGAAAATTAACCAGAACTGGAACCGAACCTCCCTTGAAATAACCAGAATTGGAACCAAGTCCTGATTATTAAAAAAATCCATAAGCAGAACCAAAACCGGAACTGATCTCTAGGATTTTGAGGTAACCAGAACCAAAGGTTACCTCTAAAACCTAGGAACCGCACAACACTGATTTTGACCTCTAATTTGTCTTTTTGACTAAAGAGTGTCACTAAAAAGATTACCATAAGAAATGTGAACACTCATCTTGTCTCTAAAGATTCTCAAAACTTGCTCCCTTCCATATGGTGCCTCTGGCATGTAGCAACAAGGCGAGGATAATCACTGAATAGTTAAAAATTGGTTAATGCGAGTCAGAAATTCAACGGTGACATCCGCTCATACATCAAACAGATAAGTTTCTGTCTGATGCCATGCTGGTGTGTCTAGTGGATAATTCCTTGATTGGGCTGTAGTGGTGACTTGGTTGTGGGTGAGCCTTCACTTGAATCTATCTGTTTTTAATTGGAAATTAATCTACGAAGCGCGTCGTGAATCATGATCAGCCCTTTTTTTTGTCGGGGCTAAAAATCGGCAAAAGGCGACGGTTCCCAAATTCTGTACCGAAAATCTCTTTTTTTCTTGAAATCAATTCGCCAGACTGCGCTCCTTTCTGAGGAGCGAGTCGCCAGGTGTATGCCTAGTGGCTACTCTTTAATGTTCCTGGACAGAAGTATGGCCAGTTAGTCAAATTATGACTAAGTCTCTTTGGGATACTCGCCAGTACTGCGAAACTTAACAAATGAGAACAAAATGACGGGTCATGATCAACCTTTTCTTTTTCTGGCAAATTGGTGCCAAATTCGCTCTCTCCAGTGGAGGCCCATCCGCCATAACAGGAGTTTTTAACTCCATTTCGCCATAAGTTGTTTTTTTTTATCAGATTTAGGGTGCGAGGTTGCAACCAGTCACAATCATCCCTTTTTTTCTCTCTTTTGTTATGTAGCTGAAGTTGCCATCATGGATACAACACTCTAGCCAGAATCTGGCTACAAACTGCATATGAAAGTCGAAATATTTAGGCATCCTTCACGTTTTTTTGCTACATATTAGAACCCAATAAATAAATCTGGCTATTTTCAGGAAACAATTGTAGATTTTGTTTAAAAATCTGGCTACACAAAACCCAAAAACCACACATTGTTAGCGAGTTATGGGGGGTTAAATGGGTTTTTACGGTTTTCACCATGATCTCAATGTCGGAGTCAATTCGCCCTGGCCCTAATACACTGCAGATTTGAAGACAAAAAACACACTGGCCCTACTCATGAACATGTGCGTTCTAAATTCTAATGCGTGCCGATGAATGTGATCCTGGCTCCAGAATCACCCAACAATATCCCCGAACCTAAATCACACTTGACATCATCTTGACATTGAAGGTTGAGAATTACGCGTGTGCTTGGTTTCTGTGCAGTACTATATATAAAACGGATGCTGAATTGTCATACATCAAACACCACCGGCATAGTATTCAGTGTAGTTCCAAGAGGGGACTTCTGACAGGTATGAACTTAGCCCTTTCCCACATCTCACACAGCGAATTTATCCAGGCGCTGCAACTTGAACTAGTTCATACACAGAGTTACAAAACCATACATAGTCTCTTCAGGCTTGCCAACCCAGCTGCACTAGATCTAGAGTTACAACTGATTTCAATAAGTCCTGAGTTTTCATAGTAAGCTGCAGCCATGAAGAATTACAGTACTGATCATCGAGGCTCCTATAGCTGCCAGGCTTGGAGCTCACTGTGGGGTCCAAATCTCGTGCATGTGTTGGCGTGCTCTGCACTAGTACTAGTAGTCATCATGGCTGCAATGACGTCGACCATGGTGCAAGCCTCGGATCCGGATCAATTGCAGGATTTCTGCGTGGCAGATCTGTCCCCCACCAATCCTGTAAAAGTCAATG
>Ga0116229_10003611_pt1 | contig 25475 bp, 7 predicted proteins | sample S1TSphgellanicum_3_FD_87313 | JGI IMG/M metagenome (GOLD analysis project Ga0116229, IMG submission 87313) | Host-associated microbial communities from peat moss isolated from Minnesota, USA - S1T2_Fc - Sphagnum magellanicum MG | ecosystem: Host-associated > Plants > Peat moss > Unclassified... | reverse complement strand
GGTATGTGAAAAGGACATGGATCCATTGGAACATACCAATGAATAAGTTTTGTGAAAAAACACCCCCAAAATTCAAAATATTAAAAATGAAAAGCAATTTTGAAGCAAATATCATTAAATAAAATTACACCACAAAAAAACACTTGTCCACACAAATGTTCTAAGTCCTTAAATCATATAAATAGATTCTTGATACATAATGGATTAATGTCAAAATTTGTGGGTTGAAACTTTGGTTATAATGGAACCTATTCCAAAAAACAAATTGAATTTTCAAGTTTTTATTTTCTTATGGTGCTTTTCCAAATGTATAGAGGTGCATTTTATTTGGGTGTCCATGCCCACCGTGGCTCCTTTTAGTGCATTTTTACCCATATACCACAAATAGACCATTATTCCTTGAATTTAATCTTTTAAATTGATTTCTAAAAAATATTAATATTAGATAACATTAACATTGTGAAAATAAAAATATAAAGCCCAAACACCAAAAATGAAACCCAAAATTAAATGCAACATCTTTTGCAGGTGTATACTTTATGCATGTGTCATAAAATTACCCAAAACCAATCATGTACTAATAAAATCAATTTTCAAATAAAAAGATAATTACACACTAAGGTGGATCAATTTTGGCACATGTGGAATTCCCAAAACATCCAAAAACTATTTTTAAAATATGTTTTTAACAAGGATTATGAAACAATACACATGACAAGGTGTTATTGGACAAAGTTTGGCAACTTTAGTTTAATGTATAGAGTTTTATATTTTGAATATGAATTAAGTTATTAATTTAATTGTACATAAACCTTGACTTTATTTTTTTAAATCCAAAAATCAGCTTGTACATTTCGATATTTTGATCTTTGGATTTCAACATACTTCCAAAAAGTCCTTTCTTATGTCATTGTCACCAAACCATATTTTGGATGCCAAAATATTGACTAATTTGGGCATTGCATGAAAACATATTTAGTCCATATTCATATATTAAGGAGTTTTATTGGGTTTCTTAGATCACTTTTTAAATTAATCTTATAATGAAATGCTAACATTTTAACAAATTTTTATATTTGTTGTACAAGTATTATAGATTTCTTAAATGAGTTCCTTCCAAATATTTCCATCCATATTCCAATTCATATTGTATTAGAAGCTTACCCTTACTCTTATGGAAATTATCATTGTGACACCAAAAAATGGATTTTTTAGTGTGCAATCATTCAACAAATGAAAAGTGGAAGATTGTATTAAAAGGGAAGTCCAAAGGTGGTTAAACTCATCATAAGCAAAAAGTAAGAATAGACAACATTAACATCCTTTGAAGTGTTGTGGAAATTTTTGAATGTTTGCATAAAAATGAAAAAAATCATCTTTTTTTGCTCACAAACAACTAAAGACATTTATTACTAATGAGAGACATTGGTTACCTAGATGTCAATCCTATTAATTTATTTCTTTTGTTCACATTGTTTTTATACTTGTAAAGCTTCATGTGAAGGTTGAGTGGGTATGTTTTTGTTGGATCAGCCATGAACTTAGAACAATAATGACATGCGCAATAGTTTATATTTCATTTTTGCAAGAAATGATGTTAATATTTTTATGACCAATGTAAAGGATGGATTAAGAAACTGCATGCACATTTAAATTTAGATTCATGGTGCATTGATCGCTACACTAATACAAAATGGGGTGTAGTGCACTAGTCTAAATCACCATGGGGTCTTCAAATTGAAATAAATTGATCTTACCCTAGTCATTTCACCTTGGTTAAAGTTATGTCACATCTATGGGGTCACTATGTAATTATCATGTTAATTATTTGAATTGATTCATTATTAATTGAATTAATTCACTATAATAGATTGGTTTTTTATTTATGTTGTTACTAGTTACATTGGATCTAACTAAAGAAAGGTAAGTAGGTAGGTTGGTTTTATGTTCTTACATACATAGGTAATAGGTAGATGTGTAAGTACATCACAAATTTATCAAACTTCATAGGTTTGTATAATTTTTTTGTGAAATGTGATTTTCATACGTTCATAAAAAAATTGCATAGTTTTATGCAAAATTATATCATAATAATTACATGGATTTAGTTAAAATGTAAATAATATGTAATTCACATCAAAACATCATAAATAAAAAATACAAGTCACTTATATAGAAATAATATATACACATTATTAGTGTCATTTTTACATTTTGAAGCCCACAAATTTTGTAGACATATTGTTTTATAAATTTTGCACAAATTCTATTAAAACTTTGTGATATAATTTTTTTGTGATGTAGGTAAATCGACATCCTTCAAGTAGTCCCTACAAAATCCATGGCTTCAAAGTGAATGGCTTATGGATGCGAAATACGTATGATTTACATTTAGACTAAATTTATGCAATTAATCAAGGTGAAATGATTTTGAAAAGAGGCATAATCATTCAAAAATAATGTTTCATCCATTTGAATATTTAAAATATTGAATATGTACAAACATTGTTCATATTAACCACATCATGGAATTCATGCAATTTTTACATGAATTTATTAAAAGCAAAATTTTCACGAAATTTGTATGAACCTATGAAGCTTAATAAGTTTGGGATGTGACCTTTTTCACCATGGTAAATTTGTCCAAATTCATTCAAAATCTAGTGAAACACAAAGTGACCTTGATCACATATTATATTAATGTAAAAGTGGATTTCCATTAGGTTGATGGGTTGAATATAGACATAATGAATAATGTCAGGCAACCAAAGATCAAAAGGACTATTTGAAAGATTGATGTTGATGTCAAATATGAGGTGGGTGAAAGTAAGGGAAAAAAAACCAAACATTGTGTGGATAGTCCTTAAAAACTATTCTTTGAAAATTTGAACAATCACCATGTGAACATTACAAATCAAAAAAATTGTCTTAATTTTGAAATAAGGTTTTGTACTTTCAAAGTTACAACTACAACATTTTCATGAAAATTCACCATGTTTCAAGAGACTTTTTATGTGTTTAAAGCATTCAAGAAAAACATGTGGACAATGTGGTTTTTTTGTATCAAAAGGTTTTTTCCTTTATTAAATGTTCACCAAATTGTTTCAATTTTTTTGTGAACTTTAATATATTCCACAAAAATGGATCTATGTGTTCAAAACATTCAAAAAATAATTATACATATACCTTTTTAGATTTTAATACTCGAATGTCCTTTTACATTATTATAGTTTTGAATTTGTAATCATGGTTCAAAGTAAAGTTATAGATTTGACTATAATGTAACATTTGATGCAAAAACAATTGAGTTTTTATCAAGTTATATGTCACTTTTGGCTTCAAATGTGATATTTAAAAAATTGAATGAAAAATGTAATATAAACCAATAGAAAATTGCCATGTGGAAAATGTAGTCCTTGGAAAGGACTTTAACCTTGGCACAATTGGCTCCTTTTTCATGCTTTCACCTAGGTAGGCAATATTAACTATGTTTTTAGTCATGTGTTCATGAGCATTTTCATGTTAAAGAATACCACAAGGGATGTCATGCATGAATGTAATTTTATTACACATGACAACCAAAAAAACTCTAGATTATTGATCAATTATCAAGATAAATTATTAAAATGAAATATTACATTATTTAAGTATATACCAATGGTCAATAATTAATAAAATTCACAGTGTTACATGTCATAAATTTATAGTTACAAAGTCTTTAAGTAAGTAAAAGCACTTTTGTCATAGCCAAAAAAGGATTCTATTTTCCCCAATTTATTACATATGTTTAATTTTTAAAATAAAAATATGGATTCAATTCTTTCTTCAAAGTTCAACATGCTTTTACAAAAGTCTTATTTGGAACTCCTCATGGGGGCTTATCTTTGGCATGAAGATGCCTAAAAACATAAAATTATGCAAATTCAATGGAATTTAAATAACTCATTAAAAAGAATGTTGGATATATGTTAGTTGGACTTTCTTACATGTGCATTTCCCACAAAAAAAGGTCTTTGGGTTCTTGTCATTCCATCGAATTATACCAAGTACATGGCTAACTAGAACCATGTGCATTTTTAATTGTATTATAGTTCTACACATACTTTTTATGGAAGATTAGTAATAGGGCTATACATTTCTCCACCAAAACCCTCTTCCCAATTATGTACCACACACATATCTATATGAGATAATCTTCTGTTCAAAACCTATTATGTTGTAAAATGAAAAATCAAGAATCCTACTTTCCATATTTGTAGAATATCAAACATGTGCACAACCACCCACACACGTACACACATGTACACAACATTGCATTATGCATATTATAACTTTTTCATGATCGTCATTGTTTTAATGGAACATTACAAAATCAAAATGATGGTCATCCATTTCAAGATCCCAATCCTTTTAAAGAGTTTGTTTTCCCGCTTTTATATTCTCAATGTAACAATTTCATTCCTTTAATAAACTTCTAACAAGTTCTTCTAACCATTTCTTGTAACTAATTACCATTATTGGTTTGGCTAGTTGTCGGCTTGCTAAGGGGTGAGGTAGCTATGCATGCCAACTTGCCATATGAGTTTGCTTATGTTAGTAAGCTATTTCTATGCATATCTATTTGCTATATAGATAAATACCTTCTTTATCTTGATTTGGCACATCTTGATTCTTGGCAAGCCATTTCTCTCTGTGTTGATTTGCATGCAAACTTGCTACATGTTATACTTCTCCATGTCTTACCTACCTTGACATTCCTTCTATTTATTTCTTACATACATTAAAGGTAAAGCACCAATTGACCTTCTTTTTGCATGTCAATTTAGAGACTTTTATGTTCTTTTAAAAAAAAAATTCCAACAGTTTTGACATTGCATCCATGGCTTAAGGTTGTTCAAATCCAAAAGTGTGAAATGGCAAAAAAAGATTACAAGGTGATTTCATGCCAAAGGAAAATTATTAAAAAAATAAACTTTGATGCACAATTGTAGAATCATATTTCATAAATTATTGCATAAATACTTAGGTAATATCAATGGAGGCAATGATTTGTTTGGGAAAATTTCATCAAAATGTAACCAAAGTTTTTTTTGTAGCAACCTCTAGTATAAAGGAAATGTTAATAAAAAATTGTATTTTTTCCAAATTGGTTTTTTTGAAAAAGTGATTTCATTCCTTGCTCACATAGACATTGACAAGTGTTGTGCAAGTAGAACAACATTAATACCTCTTGTTGTCAAATGGGTGTGGCATGAGGATTCATCCACTTAAAGTTTTCCTTTAGTATGATCATGACCATTAGATTTGATAAAACTAGCTCCGTCCTAAAGATTGAGTTTGCCTAAATCTAATACCTAATGGAATATTGATAAGCCTAACAATCACTATTTTTTGGTGCTTCAAGCTTTAAGGTTGAATGTTGTTGCAAGGCCCACATGTGGGATTTTGGGAATTATGAGTTGTGGTTTGAAAAGAATTCAAAATAACACCTCATGAACTTGAACTCAATTCTTTTTGAAGCTTCATCATTCTTGAAGTTTTGAACCTCTCTAGTTCTATTTGTCATTATGTTGAAGGAGTTGGAATAGTGAGCTTGGCACTTGAAACTGAAACCTTGCACTTTGCAACTCATGTGTTGGTGCAATAGAGAAATAGTAGAGACCTACAAATGAATCATTGAATAGAGCTCTTGTAGTGGACTAATTTCAAATGCACCCATTTGGGTGAAAGCACATTATGGTGACCCCCTTTGGGGTGTCACATTTTACTACTTTCCAGGGATGTGCATGTTTGAGTGTATCCCACTTCAAACTTTTGAAAGATTTTCACAATATTTTTGCATATTATTTTAAATTTAACCTAGGCAAAAGATTAAAAAAGAAATTATTTCATTTCATTTTATAAAGTGGGAGATTAGAGTATATTTGTGGAAATGAATGTAATGTACTTGTGTACTCAAAAACACAAATATACTCCAAAAATAATTTAATGATTTTTGGTATTTATGAAAGTTGAAGGTATATTGAACCATGTCATTTGACATAATATGAACTATGCTTGGATACCATGTAACTAATTTGAAAATTTTCATATCAAAAAATGAAGTTTTTCAACAAGGATGCGATAAATGTGTGGTAAATTGAAATTTTGACAAGTAATCACATCCACATAGAAGATGACAAGCATAGTTAGATGGGCCTTTTTTTATTTCAATAAAATTGATTATTTTAATGACTAATGGAGTTCTAAAATTAATGCAGTCAAATGAAACTATTGTCCTATTATACCAATGTATATTATAAATATATTCATGGATCTTTCAATATAAATAATGAAATTTATTTTTATTTTAAAAATAATATTACATAAAATTAGTTTTGTAAAAATAATTACCATAGGGCCCGAAAACAAAAATTGATTCCCAAAATTAAATGTATCATGCTTTTGGAACAATTATATTGTATGTACTATAATACTAAACCCAAAAGTGTTCCAAATGGGGTCATCGTAGTGTGCTTTGACCCATCTAAAGTCACATTGCATGTCTTTTTAAATTTAAATAAGTCATCTCATCAATATGATGATGAACATTGACATATTAGGATTTCTTTTTTCTTTTTTCTAAAGGACAATGATGTGCCAAACTTGTCATTGTCCTCTTGCTTTTTGTTTTTGAATTTGAAATTGTAGATGATGAAAAAAATTAGTTTTTAATCTAGGTGTTGGTTCACCCTACCCTTATATGGCATGCCATCTAGTGATTATAAGTCTTAGAATTGAAACTTTATTAACAATCAATGAAGTTTTTAGCCTTTACATAATGGATGCACTTATTCATTATTTGATGATGCACTCCCCATGTTGGCAATTTTGTACCTTTGCTTATGTCAACAAATTTTCTTTTGCAAAGACCTTATCACAATGAAGTTAACATTAAATAATGCATTAAAAAAAAAGTAGTTCGTGTAAATTTGGGTAAAATTTTAAATGATAATTTTTATCTTTTAAGTTTTGTTATTTTTCTAATATTGTGGCAACAATGCAAGTCATGATAGGGGAGGCTAGGTGTGTGGATTGACACCATCGTCATGCAAGTATTTTAATTGAAGTAAATCACAATGCTACAAATATGAGTGGTGTTGGGTACATTCACAATCAAAGGAATTAGTTAGTATGAGGTCCGAGTGTTTTGAAAGGACTACGATTTATCACATTTGAAACATGGTTTACATACTTTGATTGGGGCTTGTTGTACATAAGATGATAACGTCAACTTCAAAAATTTAATCCATGTATGTTTCCATAAACATTCAAACCATATGTAATTGAATGTATTAATTGAATGTAAATTCTATAGATAAATCAAATGTGTGCATTTCAACAAAAGTAAACATCTTAACATTTAAAAAATATATTTGTGTTTAAAACCTTCAATGATATATTATACATCAAATTTATCAAGATTGAGTTTTTTCAACAACATTCTAAATATAACAGTTCATATTCACCAAAAAAATAAATAATCCCACAGAACACATCCAATCTTCATGAAAATGCACCCTTGCCCTTGCTTACATGACAAAAAACATTTTGTCTTCGAATAAGTCTTTCAAATATGTAGTTTTAGTGGTCAAAAGCACGTTCAATACTAAGAAAGGACTATAGTGAATGACCATATTAGATGGTATATTCAAAATTTTATCACTGCTAGGCCTTCATAATCATTAATATATGGCCATTGATAAATTTTTAGAATTAATGGTTTAAATTTACATAAGATAAAGGATGTTAAAAGTTTCAGTTCCCATTCAACATCTGACTATGCATTGCTTACAATTCATTTTATGACCAATGAAACATCTTAGAATTACATTAAAAAAATTTAGATGAAAATTTAGAAGTTTAAAAATATTATGCACTTGATTTCATTATATTCCAATCATTAAAACTTTTTCAATGATTTTTGAAAGTTAGGAGGGTGTAAGATTTTATTGCACTCAACACCATCCTTGGGTCCTTGTATTGTGACTACACCCTATTGCATTTTTTAGTTTTAAAAAAAAAAAATGCAATTTATTGATGGTACATGTTCGAGTTTTCGAGTTCATTGTTGAATTTGTAGTGTGCACATGGGTGGGTGTAAACATTTTACCTTTGGGCACAACCATTGCACTTTGTAGGATAAGATTCAATTTTATTTGTGGAATCAAACTTAGTTTGCAAGACTTGATGAAACCTTCAAACATTGCCATTATTTGTTGCATCATCATGGCTTACATTGTAGGACCATAGAATTTTTCTTTCAATGATGAAAATGAAAATTGCAACATACAAAAACACAACTAAACTAGATTAATTTACAAAAATATTTAGAATTAGAGTGTACATTTTTGTTAATTTGTAGAGTGATTAATTTATTTCTTTTTCATGGAGGAATTCCTTACAAAACATCAAATTTAAAGACTTAAAAATTGGCAATAAGTTTTTATGGAGGAATCATTTTGCAAATTTTAAATTTTAAGTGAAGTATGTTATAGGTTATTTTACAATTTGACCCAGGTTTTACATTAATTTTGTGCTATTACTATATACAAGTTTTGTTGTCTTTGTATTTTGAAGTTCATTAGTGTATCATGGCCCATTGAAACCTCCATGATTGAAGTGGAGTTGTTTAGTTCTAGGCTTTTTGCTTTTCCTCCTATTGAAGGTTTTACCCAAATGAATATTCTCTCCCTGAAACACTTTAGTATGCATAATCTATTGATCCTAATGTTGAACTTCATTAAACAATGCATAAACAATTTTTGCAAATTTCATATATTTGGAGCAAGAACCTAGACTCCCAAACCCTACTATTAAAAAGTGGAAGTATGTGTTTGGCCGAAATTTGAAGATGTTTGGGCATAATTGCCATGGGCATAATTAATTATTGACAAGGATGGTCTAATGACCTCTATGGGGTGCAAAGTTTGTCCCATTGAAGGCAAAGAAAAATTATTGATTTGAGCAAAACTTGAATTCTTGTTGAAACATGCACTTGGAGGAAAGTCAGTTTTGAACTATGCCAAAGGCAAATTCTATATGAGCAAAAAGTATGCACATGTAAAAAATGCAATTTTGTGCCCAAATCCCTCATAATTCTATTTTTTTGCCTCTTGTTAATCAAGCTTTGGTGTCAATACACCAAAAAATTACATTTGTGATTTAGACACTCTTGTGATCTTATGATTAATTTTTCATCATGTAGTCATGTCATTAGCCATGTAACACAACTTAGTTACATTTATGACTACATAATTAGGTCATGTCATGAGGCTCACAAATATATGACTAAGGCACATGGTTTGATTTGAAAACCATGTTTCATCAAATAATAAAATGTATTAGACACGTAACATAATTGGGAAAAAATTATATGAAATTTTTTTATTGGTTTGAAGCATGCATTAAGAAACAATATGTTCATACTTATATGATATATGAAAGGAAAAGTAAAAAAAATGTAAAAAATCAAAATCAAAAGAAACTTAACTCAAAAAAAGTTTATGGACTTTTGAATATTTTAAAATGGACTTTATTTGCAAAAGTTCATATCATAATCATTTATTGATGGATTTTTATTTTTTTCTTTTAACATGTATGTTAAAGAATCATATAGTTGGTTTTTTATCCACATAATAATATTAGTTCATTAACCAATTTTAATGCGCCATTTAAGTAATGATATCATAGTAGACTACAATTTTTAAGACTATCAATGGACTTTTATGGACTTTATTGGCTACCAAAATTGTTCCACTTAATCTTACAACCACCCCATTGCTACTTCTTGATGAAGTTGAAGGTTTGACATTGTGAACTTCAATGACCACTTGTTATCATGTTATTTTGAAAGTGCTACTATAGAAATCTTTCTACAATCTCATAGATATGTTTGAAGGTTTAGTTACATAATGAATTTGAATGCAATGATTGATGCTTATCATGTATAAAAAAATCATATACTAAACATGTTTTCTACAACAATAGGTCAATGAGATATGGAAAAAATAAAAAATGGAATAGATGCCGACAAAGTCTGATTCAAAATGTTACTTCGTATTTTGAAATCACTTTGTTGGGTTGTATAATTTATTATAAAATATTTTGCTCTCTATTGTTAAATTTAATTAAATGGAAATTTCAAATCCTACATACTTCAAAAAATCATGGAAGAAGTTGTAAGGATGGTGTGCATTGTGAGGCTATTTTAATTTGGTATTAATTATGTCAACAAACATAGCGATGTTCAACATGTTAATCACAAATTTAAAAAGCTTCATGAAGTTCCTTTCTCAAGGAATCTTTTGGCTTTGAAGATCACCAAAAGCCCTCCAAAGGAAAATGAATCAAGACCTATGGCTTATGATGAAGTGCAAACATGCATAATGAAGGTCTTTACCTACCTCTTTAGTTATCCTTAGCTATAGACCTACCTATTTTATGTGTAGGATAAAGCACTAAGGGTAGTTCTTTATAGGAATAAAGGCTTCATGAAGTAAAGCCAAAGGCAAGCCCAAATTATCATAAAAACTCACCTTGAGGACTTTAAATGGCAGGTGAAAGCATGGTAAAGTGTACAATTAAAAATACTTGCTAGTCTACTTATCAAGTGAACAAAAAGTAGGACCACAACCCATCACAAAATTGTTAGACATTCAAATTTTTTAGTTGAATGATAAATAACAAGATACTTTTTCATTATTACACATTAACTTTTTAATTTTTCATTGTAAAAGTAGGTTTCAATTAGACTTTTCTACATGCAAGTAGCTTTTAAAACCTATTTTCTACAATGTAAAATTTGATTCAAGTATGTGTTAAATATATTCTACCAAAGATAAAGTAGATTTTGGTGATGTTGTAACTTGATGTAGTTAAACTATTACCTATGTAATTCTTTAATGGGTATGTTTAGTGATTTAGTTGTTAATAGGATTTCATGATTTAATTTGGTCACGGTACATTGAATTTCACATATTAATTTGTGTGAAAGTGATGTGAAATCACACGGGGAACCATGTGATAGACTTTAAGAAATTTCTTGTTTAGTTTCCTTATGAATAGTTTATGTAAAATCACATGGGGAGCCATGTGATTTCTAGTTTAGTTTCTTTTTGGAATATTTTATGTGAAATCACATGGGGAGCCATGTGATGTATAAATTTTAGGAAATTTTTTGTTTAATTTCCTTTTGGATAGTATATAAATGGGTGTTTGTGGCCTTTAGAAACACCTTCACTTGAGAGAAAGAAGTTGTTGTATGAATATAAAGTTTCATGGAATAGAATTGTGAAGGAATCGAGGTTTTAGTTTTGAAAGGTTTTGGTGTTATTTATGTGTAATTCATGTGTAGTTCATGGTAGGAAAATGGTGAGACATATTAATTATACATAGACAATAGAAATGTGAGAAAATATTTATGCAACCAAGAACATAGATTTTCATAACTATGTAATAAACATACATAGTTTCAGTCCTAAACCCATTTGTGATCTACATCTTTTTGTTCCGTTGTTGGGATCCAAATTTATGTTCTTTTTGTTGTGGGATTTAATTTTGTTGTTGAAATTTTGGTAGGAAGAAGAAATAATAATAATAATAATTTGTTTTGTTTTAGAACGAGAGATGTAAGGTGATTTGTTTATCCCCAAATCATGGAAAAAAGTGCTAACATGGGTGGAGGAGATTCAACTTGTGGCAATGGAGATTACAAAAGGCAAACCAAGTCGAGTTTGGTGCACGATTGGACGCATAAAGCAATATCATGAAGACCATAAACACGAATCATGGTTTTGAAAAAATAACCTATTTTCAAAGTTGAGGTTTTACGAAAATAACCTATTTTCAAATTGAAAAGCTTTGCAAAGAAAAGTTATAGGTAAGAAGGGTTAATAAGCTACAAGCAAGAAACCTTAACAACTTTTCTTTACGAAGCTTTTCAAACTCCCACAAATTCAACTTTAGTTCGTGCCTAGGAGTATAAGTAAAATCCAAAAGCAAACTTGGGGTCAAACATAATGACTTGTGTTTTATGATTTTCATGATGTTGCTTTATGCATCTAAAAGATATAGATCACAAACGGGTTTAAGACTGAAACTATGTATATTTATTACATAGCTATGGAAATCTATGTTCTTGGTTGCATAAATATTTTCTCACCTTTCTATTGTCTATGTATAACTAATATGCCTCACCATTATCCTACCATGAACTACACATGAACTACACATAAATAACACCAAAACCCTTCAAAACTAAAATCTTGATTCCTTCACAATTCTATTCCATGAAACTTTACATTCATACAACAATTTCTTTTTCTCAAGTGAAGGTGTTTCTAAAGGCCACAAACACCCACTTATATATTATCCAAAAGGAAACTAAACAAGAAATTTCCTAAAGTTTACATATCACATGGCTCCCCATGTGATTTCACATAAAACAATCCAAAAAGAAACTAAACTAGAAGTCACATGGCTCCCCATGTGATTTTACATAAAATATTCATAAGGAAACTAAACAAGAAATTTCTTAAAGTCTATCACATGGTTCCTCGTGTGATTTCACATCACTTTCACACAAATTAATATGTGAAATTCAATGTACCGTGACCAAATTAAATCATGAAATCCTGTTAACAAGTAAATCATTAAACATACCCATTAAACAATTACATAGGTAATAATTTAATTACATCAAGTTATAATGCCCTCAAATATACAATGATATTTATGCTATAACTTCATACATGTCTATTTTATTAAATTTTCTAATGAAAAAATAGGTTTGAACACCATTTTGACTAGTCAATTTCAAACGTACTTATTCCCTACTTTTATCATAATGAAAATTTGAAATTTTGTAGTTGATTTACAATAAACCCAATTGAGGGCTTAATAGTTTTAAAAGGAAACACAAGTAAAATTTGAATCTACTTTCTTGTGTTTTTGTGAAAAACTATTTATTTTAAAATTTGATATTTTTTCGTCAACTTTTTATATATATTTTACCATGCTTTCACCTTGGCATAAAAACATATTGCAGTTTTTTTTTTAAACATTGGCCATTTTGCCTATGACAAAGCCCGTCAGTGTCAAAACTTTTATTATGTTCTATAAATGTGACTTCAAATACATTAATAAAATTGCATTAGGTTTTTTTTAAAGTCAGTAGGAACAATGGGCTAGAAGGCCATGCTTGCTTAAAGCCAATAAATGAATGCCATATCATTTCCTTAAACTTTAGTAGATTAATTATTGAAAATTGAATGTGAAATTAAATTTTTGTGAAATGTATTATAACCTATTTTGACATGTTATGAAACCACTTTTGTGCAATTGTGTATGGAGGTGCGATTTGATAGATTTTATGCCTACCTACCACTTTACCCACATGTCTCATGTATAGGAAGAAGGGTAGGTTTCTCCAAAAAGGTCCACAAAGATCCCAATGTGATTTTTATCTTTTATAATTTTCATTTGCTAGCTTTTCTACATATTATAACAAAGACCTATAAGATGCTTGCAACCCTAGGGAAGAAAGGTTTACTGTGTGAAGTACATCTAAATTCAAACAAAAAATGAGGTTGAGTTTGTACATTTCCATTCAAAATGGTGTTATTCACACACAAGCACGTGCATGAGTTGACTTGGTAACACCATGCACAATTCATTTTACTTTCTCTAGCTCAAGGGAGGTTGGGTGGGGAAAGGGGAGTCCATACATCATTAACACCCCATCACATGGGGATTGATGACATGTTTTTGGACTCTTTTGAATGCCATACAATTCTAATGGAATATATAAAGAAAAAACCCATTTGTCACTACATGGCTTTGGAAATGGCTTTGGACACTTTGACGCCATGCAACAATGAACAAGATATGATGGGCAACATTACCTTTCATAAAAAGCTGCTATGTAAGTATTCCACAAAATCTAGCCATCTTAATAATGGAATCGGTTGAAAATTTCCTTGAACTTGGGGTTGATAAATTAGATTTATCTTCAACATATAAAGCCAAGCCAAGATTAATTTATGTTATATGGCATTGAACATATAAGCCATATGTTTACACATGAGTTATCATATCTAGTAAGAAAATTGATTTCCAATACAAACCTGCATATATGTCTATTTCATCCATTTGTCTTATTTTTTTTCAAATCTATGATTGTAATCAAATTTGGCATATGGCTACTTTTGCATATGTGAAAGAATATTTTCAAAAAAAACCTACCCTTCTTAGAAATAATTCTTAATTGAAAATAATCTTTCACATGTGTGTTTGTACTTGCTAAAGTTTAAAATTCCATTGCAATTTGCTACATGCTTGAACACTATCCTTCATCCTCATTGGTTGATTTTTTTTTGTTAAAGCTATGTACATATTTGGGTCAAAACATGACATATGTAAAATGTTGAAAAGACTTCCAAGGTTTCACATTAAAGTACCTTGATATAACATTGAGATATTGTCATAATTTGTAATTCTCATTGGTGGAACAAATGGTTAATCATCGTCCAATGTTTTTTAGTTGAGACTTGAAACATGCAAAATGAAGTGTGTTCACAAAAATCTAAGGTTTACATTACAATTTGGTTCAAAGCACCAAAATGGTCTTCAAGATTTCAAATCCTTAATAATGCATTCCTATAAAATTGTCAAGTTATTTTGGTCAAAAATATGGTTACATAACTTTTGCACCATTGAATAGTTTTATATTACAAAATCATTCATTGAAACATTGGATTGGTTTTCCTTGAATCATCAATCTGATTCTTTGTATCCTTAAAAATTACCCATCAAGATATTTAATGTATAGTCTATGGATACCGACATTTTGGCTCAAATCTTGGTTATTGATAACACCACCTTTAAATTGTGCTCCAAGAAAATAGTCTATAAATATAAGTTAAGTGTGTTGGAAAGCCCCATAACCTTACCCCCCAAATTTATCACAATTTGAGAAAAGGTTGACTACCATTTTAAAAATGTTTTGGCCACATTTTTCAATGCCAATAGGCCCAAGAATAAAGATGCTTTAAGAAAGTAGTTCACATCTTTCATATCCACATTAAAACTTATCCAAAGGTTTTTTGAACACCTTTATCTCTAACAATTGATTCCTATGGGCTCTATGGTAAGTTGAAAATAAAGTAATTCCTTGCACCCAAAAGATTCTAGCATCTAGAATTGAGAACAATATCTTTCCCATACAAAAAAAGTTTCACCAAGGGTTTTTAGGGAGAATTTAGAAGTGAGGGCTAGATTGTAAAGATACCCACATTTTTCACTCCCAAATTATTCGGCAAACCATTCCAAGTTTCATCATGACAAAAATATTCTCGAAGTTTCACCTTTCACGTGGGGGTGGGGAAACTGACCAAATGAGGAGAAAGGAACATGAAATTTGAAACTCATATGTGCAATAGCCCTTTAATTTGATTCATTGCTTTAGACATATTACATACCTACAATGTAATGTTTTCCCTACATATTTGTAAGTGTTACCTCAGCTAGCATCATCTCCTTCACACATCATTTAGGTGCCTCTAGGAAGCCATATTCAAATTTTGTGGGGGCTAAAACACTAGCTTTGGCTAGTTCCTTATTTTTAAAGAACCTTCAATCTTGGTTTTGATTTTTTTTTAAAAAAATTTTGATATAATATTTGAGTAAGGTTTTCTACCATTAAAAAGTATTTGATAACCTTTGGATAAGGTTTTTTTTCCCATTCGAAAACAAAATGATGATCAATTATAGTGAGTTAGAAAAAAAAGAAAAAAAATGGTTCCAATTATAGTTTGGTTTTACGTTTATTAATTAAGATTCCATTTTTTAAAAAAAGATTATTATTGCAAGTATGTTTTCAAAAAAATCAAAAATGTTCTATTGAAATAGTTATCCATTTGCATATAGCCATTCAATTTTCAACAAATCAAGGAAGTCATGAACACAAATTGACTTTCTCAATCATCCCTAAAAATGTTTAGTGCTAATAGGTTGGCCCAAGGATTCCAAGTAGTTAGTTCTAATCATGGTTCCTTATACATTTGAAGAAGATAATTAAAAATGTGATCACAAGGAAATCAAGATCAAAATCAAACATGAAATCATAATGTAAACAAAAACATTTGGGGGTGCTTCACTTTTACAACATACCCAAAGTATTGCAAGGTTTGATATTTGGGCAAATATAGTGATTTGTAACTCATGCCCCTTAAATCACATATTCCTTTTCTCACATATTTTACTTTGCAATCACATTTGCTTAGATGCAGTTAAGATTCATCACCTTCATATTGTGTTCCAAAAGTCCATGAGGGGCTTACACAACCAAATAACATCAGAACTATTAAAGTGCATCAAAATATATGTACAAATCAATGAAAGAATAAAATAAAATATGTAAACCTATTCAAAAAACAAAAAATAAAAATGCCAAATACAAAAAAAGAAAAGAAAAAGATTGGTGCAAAACACATAAACAAATATAAAAGGATATTGATTACATGCACAAAAAATGATCTATTTTGAATCTTCCTCAAACAACTTTAAAAATAAAAAATAAAAAACTTGTGTTCGGGCTAATCATATCCTCCTCAAAAGCCAAACAATCAAAAATATTTATTATTTATTAGTTTAATACCAACATAAACATAAGAAGGCCAATTCTTGATAATCAAAATCACATGATCGAAATTTCAATTCTGAGCTTGAAATAATCGTTTGAAACAATTTTCCCAAAGAATGTATCATCAATACACTTGCAATAAAAACAAATAATCAATTTAATATCATACTTTGCAACAATTTGAATTGCAACAAATTACCTACATAATGGTGTATAACATTCCTTCATGTTTTTGAACCATGGGTCAAGCACGATAGCCAACATGTTGTGGGCTTTGGCATGAATGTAGGATTTTGAAAATGCTAATAAATGGGCAAAGACATTGTAAACTTGTGTCATCATCCTTAATTTGAGCTCATATAATTTTTAATCAAAGTCACATCAAATCAAAGGTTGATTCACAACTTGAATTATGGTTTGAACATTCTTCATGGTAATGCATAATGTGAAGGTACAAGTGCATCAAACAACAACCAATAGGCTTGGCTTTGGTTGAAGACGCATTACTTGACAATTGACAATAAGGTGCCAAAAACAACTTCAACAATAGCCCAAGTTTGGCACATTGGCACACTAGATGAAAGATGTAGAATTTGTTATCACCCATAACAAATTGAGAATTCATTTTTATACTCAAGAGTTTCTTGGAACAAGATGACTCATGAGGCAAACAATGTTTTCATAGGAGTTTTGAACATCCACATTGGTAGGCCTACTATGATACAAAAATCCTTCCATTCTTGCCTCCCCTTCCCTCGTTGTTGTTTTTTACAATGATGTTTGGACAACTTTCAAGCTCACCTCTAAAAATCCACTACGCACTTTAATGTCACCAATATTGTATTGGGTTTGCCTTTGACATGGCATGTCCAAAACATGAGCCACTAAAGGGACATGATAATGGAAGGGGAGAACAACAACCCACACAAATGTCAATGCATTTGTTAAGGTTGAAAGATTTGGATCTTCATCTTTAACATAAGCAAGCACTTTGTCATGAAGAAGCCCAAAAAACCTAATAAAAATTGTACTTGGTTTGCCATGATTGTGTTTGCAATATTATGCACTTCAAATATACCATGTGTGGATTGCTAGGAATTGATAATGAAACTCATAACCATGGAAAATGTGTCACATTTGCCATGAAACATCCAAAGATCAAATGAGGTTGTGCAAGGTGAAAGCATGGTTAGGTGGCTCAAAAATGGCATTTGAGAGTCCATAATCTAATTCTAGCGATTTTTTAAAAAGTTTTAATAATTATCAAACCATAAATCCTATAATTATCCCCTATGCTTTTAATCATGAGTACTAATAAACCAACCTATGAATATCCCTAAACATGTGATTGATAAAAAATCCAAGAAAAAGATTAAATTTTTTTAATGTGAAATGGATTTTCAAGGATGCAACTTAACAATGATCACGTGATTTAAATCTTACATATATATTAGGAAAGTTTCAATGCACTTCACTAATAAAATTTTCATTTGATGATGCTTTATTTTTTAATTATTATTTTTACAATACTTTGACATTTTTTTGAGTCCACATTTTTCATTTTTTTTGTGTGACAAATGTAGTGTTATCATTTCAAAAGTCCATTATAAGTCCATAATCTTTTTAAAATTCATCCAAAAACTTTATGATGATTCTAATTAAAGTACATGACAATAACAATAGTTAAAAAATTAAAAATGTTAATTTTGAATATGGTTTTAAATTTTACGTTTATATGTAATTTAGAAAAATTCCAAGTGTGATAGTCCAAAATGTCCACCTATTCATGCTTTCACCCTACATGTAACACATGATGCAAGATAATGTAGAAAATATTTCTCCTTGGTTTTCCCACAACATTTGGGAAAATTTCAACCACTAATTGGTGTCAAAAAAAAACATAACATGAGCACATTGTCATAAAACCATGTGTTTTAGCCATGAATTTTCAATAGAAGATAAAGGTCAATATCCATTTGCAATGTACAATACTAAATCTTCAAGAAATGCCTTTGAATGAGATATAACTTGCCATAAGGTTAATTGTTGTTGGATTTTTTGGAGTGAAAGCATAGTTAGGTGGATAGTTTGGATTATCAAAATTATAATTTTCCTAAATTATAGATGAATTTAAATTTAAATACATATTGAATGTTAACATTGCAAATTTCTAATTATCCATGTTGCAATAAATTTTTAGTGGGAACCATATTTAAAATTGCAAATGATTTTTAAGAAAAAAATGAACTCAATGTATGCCATAATAGTGTCAAAATAAAAATTTAAAAATAGGACGCATTGAAACTTTCCCAATATAATAAATTATCATTTGAAAAATTAAATGCCATGAATTTTTTCATTTTTTTTTTTTTCATTTCATATTGAATAACCGAGCTTTCACATGGATTTTTTAACTAGTCACATGTCTAGGGATATTTATAGGGCATGTTGTCAATATTTTTTATCAAAATCATAAGGGATAATTATAGGATTTATAATTTGATAATTATTATAATTGCAAGAACTAAACTTAATGTAAGATGTGTAGGCTCCAAAATGTCAAAAATGAACCATTTAACCATGTTTTTACCCTTTATGATCTAAGGAGGAACATATTTTCCTTTTCATTGATGCTTGTTAGAAAAACATTAAAAAAGAGACTTTGGAGGAAATGAATATGAAATGGATTTACTAGACATTTGAAAAGCTAAAGGAGGTTTTTTTAATTTCAACTTTCCAAACGCATCCTAATACCAAAACCCGGTAAAGTGAAAAAACAGCCCTTAACCATGGTTTTGTCATTTTCTACACCAATAACAATCCCCACCTCTTATATTTCTATGTGTTCATTAGTAACATGTTTTTTTCAAAAAACTTGTATCACATTCTTTGTTGTAGTTCATAAGACCCTTGCTCAAATCCCATCGAATTTTTTTCTAAAATCAACATCCATTTGAACAACATGGCACACAACACATTGCATGGTTTGGGGATTGCATGAATTGATCTTTTCACTATCATGAACAACAACAAAAAAATTAATGTTACCTTACGCTTGATACAAAAAGAATTTTTGATTTTTTGATTGGCCACAAGTTGTGGAGCAAAAACACCCAAGCTACATCCACTTCCACATTGGATGTTTGATGTGATCTAATAGCTTTAGTTGTAGACAAGAAGTCATTGCCATCTTCATCAATGTTGTCATCAATTACAATTGATATTATATTGTGAGTAGCACTCGATGATGCCATCAACAGTAGAAATAACATAAGCTACATAGATGCAACATAGAATAGTAAGAAAACAACAACATAAGAAAAAAAATCAAAAGAAAAAAAGAAACATACACAACACCTTCAAACAAACAAACGTAAACATTGGATGTTCTTGGAAATATAAAATTTAACTATTGCTACCATGAGGTTTGGTAGATTAGAAGGGTGTTTGCACACTATAGTGACTTTATATGGATGTCACAATGATAGTTTTTCATGTATTCCTTATATATAAGAAAATAAATAAAATAAAATTCATTGAAAAAATAAAAAAATGGATTCACTTATTAAAAGCTATTATAATCAACCTTACAAGAATGAAAAAATCAAATCAAAATCATGGATAGCTAATAAGTAATGGACTTTTGAATTTTGCCCACACTTTTTGTCACACTTGCAAAATTCATGGATGTGGGCTTTTCTCTTACAATGTGTTAGTCTTATGTGTTTAAAACTTTGGGATATTAGATGAAACATGTTTAAGAAACTAAAGATCCATTGAATGAATGGAATGTGATTTTAATTTATTATGTTATGGACTTTTTAAAATCCCAAAAATTGTAATTTTTTAAAAAGCCCTTTTAAGCATTTAAAAAATATATATTTTTATAAAAAAAAATTGTGATATTTTTTATATGTCTTATAACATCATGATTTGAAATTGGAAATGGAAAATAATGTTACTTTCAATATCATCTAAATATTCATAAGCCAATTTTCAACTACATTAGAAAATAACTTTGAAAAGGGATTTTAATCCACCAAAATTGTGACACCTTAATGTGCTTTCGTTAGAAAGAATTTGTTACAAAATGACTCACAATATTTCGAGGTTAGTCAAGTTTGACAAAAAAAGAGGTAGGGGGTGAAAGCACATTAGGGGGTGTTGACTTGGGCAATTTCATGACATTTTCAAAATGTGTTGTATTTAATTTTGGGTGTCACTTTTAGTGTTTGGGCTTTATATTGTGATTTTCACAAAGTTAATGTTATCTAATATTATTTAAAATAAATAAATAAATCTAGAAGTCTAAATTTAAGGAATAATTGGTATATTTGTGGTATATGTAGAATAATAGAGCCCAATTATTCTTTTAATTGCACTAGGTTTTGATTTAAATTAATCAAGCAAAAAAATTTGAAATGGAATTTAAAAAAATGGACCACAATGGACCACCTCACATTTTTTGTCATCTTCCATTTGAAAGTGTTTGTTTGTTGAACACATATTCATGTGCATTGTCCTAAAAGAACCCATTTATGAGGGTCCATTCACAATTGGGGTACACAAAAAGAATGTCTCACCCCAAAATCACTCTCAAAACATTGCTTTGAATGACCATTACATTTACAAGATAATTTATTTAGTAGATTTTTTTTTCATTGGATATTCACATACTTCTTGATTAAAATGGTGGTATTTTTTGTGATTTGGATGTTTAAAACATGTCTTTAAGTGTCTTGAAAGATGGCTCAGGAACCGTGCCCCATTGTGTAATTTTGTCAAAAAAAGACTCAACAAGACTAACAACATTTGTTCAAATTTCCCCATGTTTACCCACAAATAGAATAAAGTATGTTCTATATGATGGAATACATTTTTAATATGATCAATCACTAAATTTTGTGGAATTAATGTTAAAATCTTAATTTTTTTCATAAAATAGATGCGTTAATGAAGATAATCAAATTAATTTTGTTAGTTAAAAATTTACATTCCAAAGGTTTAAAAAGAAGTATAGGAGATGTGGGTGCAAAAAAAAGACATAATTTGATATTTTTAATAGGGTTTTGGCACTCCAAATGAAAGTATGTGATTATGAAATGTCTACATAGTCCTGCATTCCCTTTTGGTTGATACTTGAATAGGACATTCAAAATTTGTTTAATTGATTTGAATCATTCATTGTAACATTCATTGGTTGAAAGCCTAGACACACATATCCCCTTTCATTGTTTAGCATACCAGAACATTCATTTCGCTAAGTCTTTAGTTTAAAACTTAGGACACAAGACAAATGGGCGTCATGGTTCTTGTTGTGGTACCCCAATTGTGAATGCATCCATGATATGATAATTATCAAACTTTTCACATGGCTCACAAACTTATTCAAGTCATATAAAATCATAATGCTTAATAGATACAATAAATTTCAAAAAGATTAAAAATCATTTCAATCATTTTTTGAATATATTTACATTTTTTAGTAGTATGATGTGATGTATATTTCTTTTGCACAAATATACTCTAACATCACATCATATGAAATAAAAAAGTGTAATTTTTTTTTGCATTTGACTTCTTTGGGTTTTGACCTATTATAATATGCAAAACATTATGAAAATATTTCATAATAATGACATGGTTGGAGTTCGAACATGGGGCCCCTAAAAAATAATACAATGTGACAATAATCTTAGGCCCCCCATAGTGTGCTTTCACCCTAGGTTGCCATTTAGCTAATTACTTTTTAAATTCATGCAAAGAAAATGAATATGTACCATCACATCCCATTTCAAAACATCATAAAATGAGAAAGAAGAACAAAACATTATAGTTGTTTCCAATCTCTATAAACATTTAACAACATGATCTCCAATATTAGAAGAAATTTTAAATCATTAACTTCAAATACAATATCTTGAAAATGATAGAATTACTATTATTATTATGTTGTGCAAAACATTAACAAGGTTACGACATTGACCTTCCGTCCTATCTTCCAAGACAACCTTGTGAGGTAAAAATGTAAATTCTACATATAACTCTGTTACATTGGCACCAACACAAAAAAACACCCAATTAGTCCTAAATGCAAGGATCCCCACCACTTGCATTCTAATTCGTCAATTGTGGTGGTTGTTGCAAGTCCACATATAATGTTGTCAATGCAATCATTGCCTAGTAACAAAGGCACAATTCAAACAAAAATTTTCAATTTAAGTACTTGTTAATGAAAATAACTAGGTTCATCACCCAACAAAATAGTGTAATATGATACAATTACAACAAACCTTTCACACATCTATTGTTGCAAGCATAATCAATCTTCACAAGAGACATTTAACGACAACACACAATGAGTGCGATTATAATTCATAATCTCATGAGAATTTTCATCACAAAATGTTGAACCATCACCTTTTTGAATGCGAATCATAACAATGATTACATTCGAAAATTTTGTGTAGCTTGGAAGACTATATTGTTTGGAAGAGTTGCACAACTAATTGTCTTTACAACAAGAAGAGGAAAAAAAGATCTTGTAGGCAAACAATAGGGATGAAAACTCCAACGAACCTTGTTATTAAGCAATATTATTATTATTTGTGAAATACAACAAGGACTAAAGGAAATAATCTAATGGAATTTCTTGGCTAGCTAGTCACATGTCACTGGCAAGCTAGTGTCGCAAACAAGCTAGTCATTCTCTCTGATTTGCACAATCTTTCATTCACCTTGATTTGCCTTCAACCATTGCCAATGTCTCTTATTACATGATAATCATGACCCTTTCCTTTTTCAACAACAATTGTAGATTTGGACATGGGCAAATTCTAAAAGCAATAGTGAAAAATGCAACAACAAAAAACACAAAAGTGGAAGAAAGAAGGAAGAAGATGATGAAGCTAGGCATGCAAGAAGTGCAATGGCTGAAAGCGATGTTCAAAGAGCGAAAAACAAAGGGTTTGCAACAAAAGAAAAACTTTAAACCTTGATGGAAAAAATGTCAGGAGATGGGTTAAGGTCTATACCCTCACCTAGATAGAGGTGGGTACAAGGTTCTGATCTTTTGGCCATTTCAAATATAGAGGCGAGTACAAAGGTGGATACAAGGTTGAAGATCTTCATATTTGGACCCAGACCCACTGGTTCTAAATAGCCCATGTGGATAAGCTTCCAACTTTGGTCCCTACATGTTCCCAAAGTAAGGTGCCTAGAACAATTCAACAACCAAGTCTAGCCCCCATTTTGAGAATGTTCTCCGACTGGTGGTGTTCCCCATGGTGGTTTGGAGTTTGGACATAGTTCTTAGTCTGGAGCTGCTTTTCACTCTTGACAAGCTTTCTAATGCCTATGGTAATATGCTGCAATCATACTTCATGGCAAGTGCATGCATAATACTTTCAAAGTTAAGCATGAGGCATTTTTTCCACCAATTCAGACCAGCAATTTGCTAACTAGCACCAAAAATAGCATGGCTACCCATGTGGCAGCTGGTGAGGAAAGCATCAAAGGTTGCATTTAAATTGTGGGGTCAAGCCCTACTACAAGGACATTAGCATAAGAGGGGACCCATAAGAAGGGACCCGCCACAATTCTGATAATGTCCTTATTTGAGGGCCTTTCCCAATGTGAAGATCATGCCACAAAATTTAGACAAATGTAATTGAAAGATCTTCCTAAAAATGGAAGATCCCTCCAAAAGTGGAAGAACCCTCCACCAAGAAACAAAATTTTGCTTAGGTAGAATTCCATTTTAGAACTTGCCCTCCCCCTAGCACCAGACAAATTTTGGCAGCTTTCAAGCATTCAAATTGTTCTTGAGAAGATTCCTAGATTGCCATGCATCCCTTCACCCACAATCCATAAAGCCTTCCAAGAAATTTTGGGAATGCATTTGGAGGACACCTTACATAATGAATATCACACCTAGAAAAGAGAAGGGATATTACACCTACTCCTTAAGATTGGAGGAATCCAATATAAATAAGGAAGTTACATTTCTAAAGTAGGTGCAAAATCCCCTTCCACTCCTAAGGAGTAGACATAATAGAGTTTTCCTTAAAGTCACCCTGTCTTCACCCTGTCTTTGGGCCTCCTTTTACCCCCTATCCCCTCTTTCAGTGAGGTCCACAAAGTAAGGAAGTTTTCAATCTGGGTATGAAATGCTGAAACTCAGCATTCAATGCACATGGCTCGAGGTAATGATCATAGTTGTACAGGTAGGAGCAGTGAAAATATATGCAGCAGCAATGGAGGCACTCAGATAAAAGGAAAGAGGGGGTCAAAACAGGATGAAACTCATTTTACCACCAAAAAAACCCAAATTTTATCACATAAACACATAAATTTTATCAATTTGTTTTCTATTCAGAAATAGATTTTTAATTTAGATATGTGAGAAAATAAAAATTGAAAAGAATTATTATTGATGGTTTCAATATGATGGAATGACCAAAAATAATTCTCAGAATATGTATTATAATTTAAAAGTTTCAATTCTAGAATCCAATAGTGTAAATCATTCGAAATTTAATTTCGTTTCAACATATTTGAGACAACATGTTTTCTAGAAAATTGCTACTTAACTACTAAATGATGAATATTAATAAGTCATGTCAAGATGATTATAATTGAACTCATTAAAAATTCCTGCCATAGTACAAAAAACAATTTTAGTAGACTTGGAAATGTTGAATTAAGATTGAATGTGCATCTAATGAAATTTGATCTGTTTATACTTAAGATTAGATACACAAATCATATGCTTCTAGAATATTAATTAAGGTTT
>Ga0116229_10003608_pt1 | contig 25478 bp, 10 predicted proteins | sample S1TSphgellanicum_3_FD_87313 | JGI IMG/M metagenome (GOLD analysis project Ga0116229, IMG submission 87313) | Host-associated microbial communities from peat moss isolated from Minnesota, USA - S1T2_Fc - Sphagnum magellanicum MG | ecosystem: Host-associated > Plants > Peat moss > Unclassified... | reverse complement strand
TAGCTCAGCCTACCCCCCCTGGTGACTCACCAAGTGTGAATGAGTGCCCTTTCCCAAAATAGGTAGTCACAGCCACCCACCCACCCACCCCAAGTTCCAAATTTCCAAGTTCCAACACTCTTGTCCTGCCTACCTTCCTGTGTTGTGCTTAAGTTCAATAAATAAATAAATAAATAAATTCATTCAAAAGTTCAAAGTTCATTGTCATTTCACCAAACCAGTCTCAACCCAAAAATTAGGACCAGGCCTTCACAAACGTGCTTAAAAATGGTCATGCAAAATATATAATTTATAAAAAGAAAAATCCAACTCGGAGGAATTGCAGAAAACTTAAAGCTGAATTTTTCAGTAGTATTTTTTTTTTAAAATTTCACTAAAGAGACCCAAAGGGTGATGATGACTCAATGGTGTAGCCCTTGTGAGGACCTTGGGACCTCAAACAAAAGGTTTTGGGTTTCAAACCCATTGATGTGCAGCTTGACTTGGGGTGCCAAGCAAGAGCTTGTTGGTCGGGTTTGTTATTGTGCCTTTTTTTTTTAAATTTGAAGATTTGGATGAGAAATGGAAAATTGTCCATGTCTGAAAGTTTTTAACTCTTTAATTTCAGACTTGGACCAAAATGCTATGCTCCTTTTACCATAACATTTGATGGTGGATAGACAGCATGCATATGAATCCTGTAAAAAAAAAATTGTTTAAAAAATACTTGAAATGAACGAGTAATGAATGATTAGAATTGGTCATCCAAGAGAAGTTTAGAAGAAAAAATACATTGATATCCATTCTTTTTGGGGCTCACAAAAATCTTGCACAATTTGAATTAGGATTGAGAATGGCACTACATCATCATCTCATTCAACTCTTGTTTCCAAAATGCTGAAAACATTTGGCAACAAAACTTCTTGCTAACTTTCACATGAATATTGCACAGAACTATTTTGAACTTCTTATCATGTTGGGCAACTCACCAAAATTCTTATAACAGATAGTTTGAACAAGAAATTCTCATAAGAAAGGTGGGCCCTATTCAATGATATTACAACTACAACCCATATCTGTCAAATTTTGAAACCAATGCTCCCAACTAGGAGTATTAAGAGGGGCTGAACCAAATTGTTTCTCCCTCCCTAACATTTAAGGATTAAGTATAGGAGAAAGATTTACCCTTCTAGGAATTGAAGCTTTTGCCACAAGGTCGATAGGTCAAATTACGAGGTCAAAATTCTTGAAAGGGTTTAAAAGCATACCCTTCACTTGCATACAGAAATCAAAATTCTTGTTGGCATAGAGAAATTTTTGTTGATGCAGGCCTCCCTTAGCGTAAAGCTTGAAGGGTCTTTTAATTCAAATGGTGGACGGCCTGCATGTGATCAATGGAAAGCTCCTTCAAAATGAATCTTTCGTGTGAGCAGGCGCGTTTCAAATAATACAAAAGTGAAAAACTTTTACAGTTCAAATGGGAGCTAGGGTGTCCAACCTGAAAAACACCTACGCTCTAGCTATTTTTTACTAGCGGTTGCTTTGTAACTATAGACTCATGAGAAAATGTTAATATTTGACAAGGCTTTTTAACTGGTCATGTTTTCGATCATGTTTTGGACTTGTAGCCTAGGGTCTAGTGGACTAATGAGAGTTTTTTTAATAAAAACTAAGTCCTTCCTTACAAAAGGTAGATTAAATGAACCAAAAATCTCACATCACACAAAACACACCAAATACAAAGGTGAAACCTACATGTTTTGGATAAGGATCATCCACACACCTATATCTTGGTCATTATGTCAACTACATGCAATTGAGAGCTCATCACATGCATCTAAAGATCTCACTTTATGAGTTCACTCACCAAATACATATATAAATCTTCATTTGTGAAGACACTTTTACAATCAAAATAATACATAAACATTGTATCATAGGTTCATTACACATAAAAATCACATTGCAAAAGCTTAATGATAGACTAACAACATGAAAATATGAAAATGGAGAATAAACTTGAAGTTTCACCTCTCACCTTTTAAATACATGAAGAGCGGAATAAATGAATCATCCATCCTTTTCCTTTAAATCTAATCAATATTATCATTCATTAAATTTTAACCAATAATAGGATCCCACATATAAGCCTTCTGAAACACACATCCTTTCCATGGATGAACCTCTATATTATTTAATATTTCTTTCCCTAAAATTTAACGTTTTGTCACAGATGAGATCAAAATTTTGCCTAACCCAAAATAGTTAACTAACCCACAGATGAGTCCAAAGTAGGTCCCTCATGTGTAGGGCTCACAAAGATTATTTTTTATTTAGCATATATATATATATATACCCTATGCCATAATTAATATTATTTCAAAAATTATATCTCTAGTAATCAATTTTGTTATTTGGAGTATTGTTGTTTTTGATGGGCAGAATTTTCAAATGATGGTCTGGAAATTACAAAGGTATGTTTACACTGGAAAAATACTAAACATAATAATACTCATCACATGTTAAATTGGGACACTGTATTTGCAAGCCCCATGTAGAAACCAAACAGTTGATCATCGTTTACAAGACTTTAAATTGGAATTGATTATCAAACAAGTGAATTGAATGTTTAAAGAAGGGTAGGAAATTTTGATGATGCAATCCCACATCTGCAAATGATGTTTTGCAATTGTTTGTTTATGTGGCAAAATCTCTGCATCACATGTGAACTACTTCACAATTTGGGGGTGTTTTTTTTTCTTTTTTCTTTTTTTTTTGCACTTTCAATTTGTTTGTGATGTTGCCAAATAGGTAATGATCCAAAAGTAGATTTAGCCAAATTTGGCTATAGACCACATAATGAAAGTAAAATGAATGGGATAAATGGTAAAATTTTATCCATGCACTTACTCTATAAATATATATATGCTGGTCATTTCTCTTAATCTTACCTAGAGTTTTGCTAAGGTTATATAACCAGGTAATATATATTAGAGATCAGAATACCCACCCAACATTGGTCCCTTTCAGATTGGTTTTTTTTTTTTTTTTAAATATTTTTTTAATAAATAAATTCGTGAGGTAGATGAGCTGGCAATCATTTACAAGATGGCCTAGCCAAATTTGGGTACAGGTCTGAGAGGGAATTTCAAACGTGTAGGAATCCCTTATGTTCTAGTGACAAGGTAGAAGGCAATGTCTAAATATGGCAATATATTTGAGTGGTTTCTGCCTCAAAATATGGCTAATTTGGTGGATTTTTTCCAAACAAATCCTTTGGGGAGCCCCTTTTTCTGGGCCATATATATATTATTACTGGTCCCTTCCCCTCAAATTCATGGCACAAAAGAGTCTGAGTCTGCAAGAAAAAAAGTTGCAGGCTGAGCTTATTGCAGCCAGACCCAAATTTCTGATTTGTCTGCGTAGGTGAGACCTTATGTGCGAAGAATGGGGACGGGATTCTGGTTGGTGATGAGCTTTTCGCGAGAAGTGCTGCAGATCTCCGAGGGGTAGGCTGCTATATCGATCCATTGGTTGGAGGCGTGTAGTAGTTGCTGTTGTGCCATGGCCCATGGGTCACAGAGCTCTTTTGCAGCTGTTAGTCAAGTGTAAGAAGCTGAAGACGGCCCAGCCAGGATGGGAGGGGGCGTCATCACAAGCCTCGGAGTTGAACACTTTATAAACTCTTTCCAAAGAGAGACAGAGAGTATTATAGAGTAACAATAACTTAAGAACAGTTCATTACTGTTGTTGATGTTCATCTTCAGTACCTTTTCTATCTTGTCTTACTACCAGTTCCTTGAAAAAAAAAATTAATAACATAATAATATACCCCCTAGAACCTTTAGTATTCCAGCAGTAATTAAAATATTTAAAATAAATGTTGATTCTTGTCAAAATCAGCTGCTCACAATGCTGAAAGTTCTAGAAATCTATCTATGATAGCAAAACTAGTTTGTTTTGTTTTGTTTGTTATGCTGAGATCTCCCAAACCACAGTACTTCATGTCATGCTCTTGGTATCTTCGAAAAGCTCTCGATGAGTAGGGCTGCACTGACTTGGTTTGAGACTCTTTGGAGCTATGGTGTGGAAGCAATTGATTATTGAATCATATTCTCAATGAAAGTTAAATAAAATTGAAACTGAGAACTTTTTTGGAATTTGGGGGTGTTCTTGGAAAGCCCTCGATGAGTTAGATTTAATAGGGTTTATTTTGCAATTTTCAGAGCAAAGGTGTGGAAGATAATTATTTTGGAGTGGATTTTGTTGCTAGAAATTCAAACAAATTGCAAAAATTGGGTTTGGAAGGAAAAATCAGTTGAGCCATCAATGTGTTCACACTTGGGCCAATGGCATAGGCTACACTAGTTTATTTGATGTTATTATTGACTGCCTAGCCTAAAGCTTGGTGGTGTGGTGTGTCTAAGTAGTACAAAATTATTTAGCATTTTTTCCCCCACCTCAATAGCAGGAATTTCAGGAATTTTTTTCAAAAACAAAATTCAAGAAAATGTTGGAATGGTAAAAGTATACATTGATATTAAATTATAAAACTCCTTCCAAGGAGTCACTCCTGTAATGAACATTTCAAAAGTTCCAATTATCATCTCTCTTTCTCTCAAAGCTAATTAGTAATGATGGGTCAAACCAAAGTTGTATAGAAAGTTGTATATTTCTAAGGGTTTTTTTATGGTTGTTTGTGTTGGAATTGACAATGGATCTATGAGCGAACAAAGATGGGTAAAACACAAATTTATAACAAGCTCTCCATTCAACTTAGATCACACAAGTTGTTACAAACTTTATGATCCACTCATGAACTATGGCCTACTTCTAATGAGAAATGAACATTCCAAATGCAAATGTTACCTCCATCTAATTGGGTTAAACATCACATGTAATGATTTATTTAACTAAAATTAGGTCAATAAAAAAAATTCAAAATATCAAAAAATGTTAACATGTGATAGCACACCACTTGTTGTTAGTGCTAACCAAATTAGTTGCATGATAATCACAAACGACAATACATATATGGTTAACTAAAAAATGAAATTATATTTTGTTGATTTTTTTTCCATCCAAAATTTATGTCATTTACGACTATGGTTGCATGTGACTAGTCAAATTTTATATGTATAGTGTCATTTGTGACTAAAACTTAGTCACAAAGACCAATTACAAAATTGCAAGATTGTTGATTTTATATTTGATCTTAAATATCCATTGTAGTTCATTGGTTTATGATCCAGTGGAAAAGAAATAAGCACCCAAATTTTGTTGTCTTGTAAAGACTAAAATTAAAAATTCATGGCAACTTTAGTTTTCATGAGGTAAAGGAATGTCTTCCCAAAAAAACCATCAATGAAGGTCAAAAAGTATTTTGCCCCTCCACAAAATGTTGCCATGGGACCACCACTATAAGAAAAATGGGTGTTTTGCAATTGGGCTTGTAACTCAATTTTTGAGTTGCAATGACCACTTGCAATTCACTATATTTCTACACCTATGAGTGCTATCGAATAAGTTGCATGAATTGCAAGAAATGCAATTATTTGTATATACAATTTCACTCTAATGCAATTCATTGCAACATAGTTACAACAATTCATTTTCAATTATCATGCAATTCCCCTATGATTACAACCATATTGTCATGCTAACGTCATTTTTCATCCATTCATCAAAATTTAACACATGACATTATGAAGATTTTTTAATGAATGTTTTTTTGAAATATTGATATCCATCATCCATTATGATTATCCATTTTAAATGGTCTTAAATTATGACATGTGGCACAATCAAAAGTTGCCACATGCCATATTAATAAAATTTTGGGAAAATATATATAAATATATAAGTACTTAGGTGGGTTGGTACATAGCCATAGGTAAGTAAATTGGTAGTTCTTACATACCAACCTACCTACATAGGTAAAAAAGTAGGACCTACTTACTTAAATAGGCAAGTAGGTAGGAAAGTAGAAGGGTAGGTGAATTAAAGAATAGTCATATTATTTTTTTAATTTTTTTTTGTGTTTTGCTTTTAAGGTTAAACTTTTATGAATTTATCCCAACATGGCACATGTATTTTAATGTGAAAATGTAAGAGAAGACACTTCCTTATATAGTTTATGAGATGAGATCTTGAAAAACAAAGCATATGGGGTAAATTTTTTAGTTACACCTTAGTTGCAACTGAATCACAACTACAAAAAAACAATTCCCACATGCTTTCTGTTTTTTTTTTTAAATTAATCTGAAATTTATAAGAATTATCTGAAATAATTATTTGAATTAAATATATAACTATCTACATTGATTATCTAAATTAATTAATATAATTCAGATAATTAATTAGTTAGTTAATTCAGATAATTAATTATCAAAATAACTATTTTGATAATTGACGATCTAAGTTCAAATAAAATTTAGTAATTACTCACCTAGATTAACAAAAAATATTATTTGGATTAAATATTAATTGCAATGTAGTGGAATATTATTAATATAACAATTGAATGCCAATCACAACAAAATAGGACTACATTATTTACTAAAATATTTTAAATTATTTATTTAATTTACTATGAAAAATGAATTATCTAAATTAATTCATTTCACAAATTGTCTAAACTATATTGATTAATTTATATTAAAAATTAATTTTTTAATATAATTTTTAATACATAGTAATTATGTAAATTAAGCCATAAATTAAATTTTTAATTTTAAATATAATATATTAAATATGCCACAAGATGCAACATCCCTTGTGGATGCCAAGGAGTTATTCACAAAAAATCAGCTATTATCAATTCCACATTTGTTCATGTAGCCTAGAAAAAATTTAGGTGTATAAGATTGAATACTTTAATGTACCTCCAATATAAACCTTTTTAATATAGTTTATGTAGCATTGGGATCCGATTTGAAGTTTACAAATTCACACTTTATTTGGATAGTGAATCAATAGTACTTTATTAATGGCCAAGTAATGGCACCGTAATGGCCATCCAATTGTAAAACAATGCCAATATTGTGGCCCCGTAATGGCACATATGTAACAACTAGTGGCATAGTTGTGACACAATAGTGACCCCTTAGTGACAACATAATGGCCAACTAGTTGCACAAACAGATTTCATAATTGAAACCAACTACAAGGCTTGCACTTCATGGATGGTGGGAATGCAGACACATGGCATAATCGCATATATGAAAGTTGTACACTAGTTGTAAAAAAGTTGTTCAATGTGTAGTTCATTTTTAACATTTTAAACTTAATTGCACATTACAATTACAATGTAACTCCTCAAAAAGTCAAACGTAATTGACTACATGCATAAATACAGTGCATACAAATTATCATATATGAAACACATTTAAAACTACAATGCAACTAGCGAAAAATTAACTTATTTTTTGACATGGAAATTCATTTATTAAATAATATATCCATAAAGTGTAATTGTATAAGAATTGCACATTGGAGGATGTAGTTGCAACATAGTTGTACTTGAGTGATTTTTGAGCTCTAGTTGAACAATGTGACCTCTATGGACATGATTTCTCATAATGCACAAGTTCAAATATTGTTTTTGCACGAATACCCCCATTCAAAGGAAATGGAGTTTTTGTGATGGATACACACATCCATCACTAAACTCAAGTCATGATTTCCATTGAAATTCAATCCTTTAATAAAAAAAAATTTTGCCAAAATAATTACACCATACATAAAGACATGTCCAAGTTTATGGTGCCATAAATTATTTTTCTTCAATTTAATGCTATAATCTACAACCAAAGATTGAACAACTCCAACTAACTTGTATAACCTCCCTTCTTGAACAACTTCAACAATCGCCTTGTTTAAATTTAAAAATTTCAACCAAGATTTATTGCTTTCAAATTTCACCTTGAAGTTTTTTTTAAATTAATTGATTGACCAATTATAGATTCTTGCCAACTTTGGGACATATAATACATCTCCAATGAACTTGAAAATCCCATTTTGCAATTTGAAAACAATAGACCCTTTCTCTCACACATCAAAGGTAATGTTGTCTCTAAGCTTTATTTTGTGACTAAAAGTAAAACCTTTAAAAATTGAAAATACTTAATTTTGAAAGGTGAAATGTTGTGAAGCTTTAGAATCGATGAACCAAATATCTTTACAAACTACAAAGATAAACAAAGTAATTGTAAAAGTTTAATATTGCTTGTTTTAGCCACCTATATGAAAAACCTTTGAATTGGTTGCCTTGAACAATTTGGCAATAATTGTTTTTTCATGAATGCCTTGGTCAAAAACATTTTTTCCAAACTCAATCTTTCGTGGCAATAGTTCTCTTAAGGTGATATCCCCCAAATCTTTCTCATGTACATCTTCCAAGTATGAAAATTATTGCCACTAGAAGTTGTCAAAAGTAAGTGCCATGATTATGACTAAAACACAACCAAAAAACATGTACTTAGAATTGCAAAACTTTTGAATGAACAACTATAGCATGCAACACAAATTCTCATTCTTTCAAAAATAATGTTGCTTTCATAGCATGTTGGAAATTGATAGTGGATCAATGAAATAATAGAGTTGAGTAAAACACATTTACAATGAGCATTCCACCCAACCTTAGGATCACACAAGCTACCACAAATTTTATACAATAAAGGAAATTTGCCAAAATGTAATCATTATATTTGCAATTTCATGCAACTATATGTCATTTACAAATTTTTGCAATTGTTACCTATTTTGACAATTGTGACTAAGTTGTCATTAAATTTTTTATCTCATATGTTTTATTTTATTTTCAACTTTGTAAACAATATAAATAGGTGTGCACTATAAACATTCCAAAAATAATGTCATTTGAAATGAATGAATCAACTAAGCTTGACCATAAAGGTTGAACCCAAAATAAAATAGAATCCTTGTCTTAAGAGAGTCCTACTTACTTAGCCTAGGTCTAGGCAACCTACTTAGCTTAGCCTCGCTACATACCTACTTTCCTACTTGGATGATTTGGAATTTTTAAATATATTTCATTAAAAATACATGTCAAAATATTTTGGATGTGCCATGTGTCACAGACAACCATATGAATTAAAGGATTAGGATTTTTTCAAATTTTCATTAAGAGAACTCGAAAGATCCCAAAATGCTACCATGTCACAACACATCACTTGTTGTAAGTGTTGACCAAATTAAAATTGCATGATAGTTACAGAAGACAATACATATATGGTTAGTCAAAAAATGAAATCATATTTTGTTAATTTTATATTCCATCTAAAATCCATGTCATTTACTACTATGATCACACAAGTTGCTCAAAACTTGATAATCCACCTTGACTTGTGACCTACTCTTAATGAATTATACATGAGCATCCCACATGCAAATGTTACCTCCACCTAACTAGGGTGAACATCACATATAATGAATTACTTAACTAACCTGAAGTCAAGTATCTTATAATTCCAAAAAATTAAAATGCATGAAGCACAAATATCCAAGGTAAAAGCAACTTGATAGGATGTTGACATCCAACATTTTGCAAGTTCCTTCTACTAACAACAAAAGGTGAATCAAAACCAGTAATCTAAGCTGGACAAGGTCTGCAAAAGTGGGGCAAGTTGCAATTTAGAAATTTAAAATGAGCAAAAGCCAAAGCAGTCTCCTTAGTCTAAAGTCTATAGAGCATCCACAATAGAGCCTCCACAATAGAGCCAAGAATTTGTTGCTGCCAATGTTTTTAGCAAAAAGACAAAAATCTAGAAGGGTGCTTAAATTTTTTATTTTCATATCCTGTTTATAGCCAAATTTGGCTAAATGTACTTATGAATGATTGCCCCATCTGCTACATCACAAAATTGAGGAAAAGAAAAGGAAGAAGAATTTTTTTAAATACTGCAATTAGAGACTCCATAGTCAGCTGGTGTATGGAATAAAGAACTACTCTGTTACCCAAAGTATTACCTTGAGAATGTCTGCATTGCTGCTGGTTCCATGGTATTTGTGTTTGTCCATAAAGCTTTCCTCTGTCCCACCCTGCAGGACTTAGCTTCATCCAATTTTATTGATGAAAACATGCTGTGGTCATTCAAGGTGAACTTTGGCCTGACAATTTGTGCATATGTAGTGTGTGTGCCATGGAAGTCTCTGTTGTTCCTGTGCCATCCCCACCCCCTCTTTCTTCTCTCTTGTTGTCAAAGAATTCCATTGAGGTGAGTACTAGATTGTTGAACCGATAATATTGTGCCCAGTACTACAAACCCAAGTTTTGAACAAACGGCTGATTGCCCAATTCCCAAAGCAAATTACACCCTTCCCATCCTCCATGTGAGAAGCTAATGGCGCAAGCCATGTGCCCTCTCGACCTTTGCAGTGGCCTGGGACAACCCCAAATTGGAGTTGCCATGTGATGTGCACAGTTGAAGTGCCAGGCCAATTTTGATTCTTATTCACAAAACTTTTTGTAACATGATGCTTTCTCTCTCTCTCTCTCAGTGTGTAATAGTGAAACATGTGGTCGGTGGCTGTGCATTGCAACCGTGTCACATTCTTATAAGTAACAAAGTATTGACAGATATGGAAAGCCCTGCCATGCAGATGTGTGGGGTGCACATATACTACTTACGCCTATCCACCTTTGGTTAACCCAGGTTTGCAGCCAATAGCAAAATTGTCAGGGGACTCAGGACCTGGGTTATATAGGTGGTGATTGCAAGGTGACGTCCCAAACCCGAATAATGTAGTTCTGGGCCACAGTAACAAGGGATTCTGCTTCCACCGCAATTAAGTATATGTTGGAGAAAGTCTATGGTTGGGTGTGGACCAATTCCCGTACATTTTGTTCATTCAACCTTTCTTGATTGACTCTGCCACTCCCGTCTTTTTCCACCCCAGTCCAGTGGGGTTTCTTTTGTTTCCAAAGTTGTGATGTAGGTGGTGGGTTGGCGATCATCCACAAGAAAACTTAGCCACATTTGGCTACAAGTCACAAAGGAAAGTACAAAAGTTTAGGAATCATGTTATATTTTGGCAACATGGAGGAACCTATTCTCTGAATATGGTGATTTCAAAAAAAATACCCATAATATGATGACAGTGGCCCATTTTTTTTGGCAGAAAAACCTTCTGTATCTATGGCACTGGCTTTTTGTCTTTGGTCACCAGGATATGAAAATTTGCCAAACAACCAAAGAATGCTGCCCCAGCCGGTCTTTACAATTTTTTAAACTGATTCTGAAATTTATGTAATTTCATGAACCTTTGGGCATCATGGACTCTGAGCCTGGTGATTTGAGATTAGTCGGTAACAGGATACATGGACAAGTATGTGTTCAAGATTCAGAGAAAGCTAACTGCGACCACCATTTGGTCAGGCCTTTGTAAATAGGTATATATTATTTGTCAAAAATAAAAATGTCACAAATTTTTATGCGATTCAATTGTCACACATTCCTTGAAACAATTGAGGCAACTGATCTTTTGTCACAAAGAGTTGCTAACTTACTGGACACTGTCTTTCGAAGGAGCCCAAAAAACAGTGACACAGTTTGTGATCATTTCATGTTGCTCATATATTTGTGGTGAGAGCACAACTTATGGTAATGGACTGTTGATGAAAGAAAATTTGGACTGGAATGGAAGAAATTTGGAACTGGACTCGCATGAAAAAAAAATTTCGTTTAATGAACACGTGAGAAAGGTGGGACCCAACACAGATCTGGAAAGAAGAATGAAAAGATAGGACCGAACTGGAGGTGTGAGGTGTCAGTACTCGGACTGGAGGCCATGAATAAGCCCATAATAAAGCCTGCTTTCTAACCTCCTCTCCAGATCTACAAGCATGGACCATAATTATACTTTTGAAAACTACCTGCACAGGCTTACCTTACCAACTACCTAGTTGAAGAATGTTTTGTTTGTTTGTTGTCCCACATCCAAAATTCCCTTTGTAGCAAGTAACATCAGCGGTTGCTTGCTAAACTAAAAAGAGTCCAACTGTATTGCCCATCCACCCAAAATACTATTCCAGTCAGGATTCAGCTAGAAAATGGATGGGAGAGGATGTTATACTCCTCTATCATCAAATTTCTCTCTCATGGGGCTTGTTGTTTTGTCCTTCGCATGGTTCATGTTTTGATGGTCTACCTGTAGCAAAAAGTTTTGACATGTTCTTCAAGCTCTCACTGAAATTCAAAACCCACCACCAGAAAGGAGGAAGGAGGATTTTGTTATTACCACTAGCATATTTCTTGCTGTTTGAAAACTGCATTTGATTATTTGTTTATTTTTGGCTTCTCAAGTTTTTAGTCAAATCGTGCAACAGAACTGCACAGGGCGTTGCAACCCATTTTCTGGCACCGTTAGCAAAGTTAGATGGGACATTTAGAGTTGTCCAAAAATGGGGTTATGTTCTAAAAATAGGTGCTGAGAAAGAGAACAGGATATCTAGATCCTTTCCCAAATCTTGAGGTGAACTATATGCATTACTTTGAATGCAGAGTGACCAGCTAGCTGGTCACATTTTCCCAAGCTTTTTCAAAAATTGCAGGAGTGAGTTTCTGAAAAGATGGATTGGAGTTCATATAAGGGTATCATGTCAGCCCTTAATGAATGAAAAGTATTTCAGTATTTGTCAGCCCTGATGAGGATGATGAGCCTAGTCTCAAGGGTGGACTGGGATGGCACTTGAATGGCGAGTGAGTAGTATAGTATGTGTCTGAAGAAATCATATTGCAGTCACCACCACCAGAGAAAAGAGCGGATCACAATTTTTCCCCTGGGAGTGTTGTGCTTCAATCCTTTGCCATCAATTGATGGGTATTTTTTGTCAGTTTTCATTTTAGGATTTTGATGGATGGATTGTGGGGTCCTTTTTCAATAGCCTTCACGTTGTTGTGAAAGATTTGTCATGACTCCCACAGCTTGCTTGCTTGCTTGCATGTCCCTAAGCTAAAAGAGCAGTCGGCCAGTGATGAGGGGAAAGCTTTTGTTGCCGCCCCTTTTGCATGATGAAACTCTGTTGGAGGTACTTACACCGTCGATGTGCCACAAATTCCAGACTGAAAACTTGTCAAATTGGCCACTGTTTGGACTGCTTTACTGTGATTTCCTTCCCAACTCATCTTTGCATAAAGGAAATGGAACAACACATACTTCTTACTCCTTGGCCCCACTGCTGACAAAGTGACAAACCCTTCCCTTCCTAACAGGTGTGTGACTGCTGCTATGGTGGGTCATCCAAGCCCATAAAACCCTAAGGGCCTAAACCCTTCCCCCACTGTTAGCAAATTTAAAATTTTTTAAACCCCTGTGCCCATTTCATACCCAAATTTGCATTTGCTTTGCTCAAATCTCATGGCTCTGATTCACACTTCACACCAGTATTGTGTGGTCATCATAATTGGGGGTACAAACTTGTGTCAAGATTATATACCCAACATATATCCACTTACCTATGGTTACGGATGAGGAAAGAGTTAGATAACCATGCAGTCAAGGAACCATAGGTGGTCAACATTGGAAAGAACCACATGACAGAAACAAAAATGCCAACAAAATTTTCTTCTTTTCATTTGACCTCCACTACAAGAGAATGTGGCTTTCTCACATGAAAAGCCAAGGCTCATGACACATGTGAGGTAACTTTGTGGTTTCATTCATTACAACGTAATATATGTAGTGTTTATTGTGGCATATATTACATTAAAATGGCAATCTGACATTAGGGGAACAATATTTGTTCCCATTTCTTGAACAACATAACTTGTAGTAGTTAGCTAACTCTTTTGTTGCAATTATGTTTCCTTCAAACTTAGATCCGACAGTTTTTTATATCTTATTTTTGGTTTGGTTAGTCCTTTAAAATTACTATGTCCTTGGGCAATTAAAATCGCTTGGACAAGAGCTCAAAATAAGATGAGGGCTTTTGCATTGGAATTTTTACCAAGTTGAATGCCTATCCTTGTCAATTTGCCACTTTGATAGATCTGATTTCCTAATCTTTACCTATATGATCTATTTCTATGAAGTCCCTTGGAATGACTTTTTGCCAATGGGCTTTCTTTGATGTATGAATGATTGTTATTCTTAAAAGGTTATTGCTCAAGTCATGTGGCAAGGTAAGTTCACAATAAAATGACCAATGCTTACTTACCTGATTTTTAAATGCTTGCTTGGAAAATGATGAGTTGATCAATCAAGCTAATGTGGTAGAAAATGATTGGTTGTAGGCAAATATTTCCATGATTAACAATATTCTACATGAAAAATTGCATTAATTGTTATGACTCAAAAGATGTCACATTACACTATTGTGTAAAGATGTATATCAATTATATTCAAGAAAATGTCATTTTCAAATCATTTTTAAAGAAGGAAAAGCAATGAAAGCATTGATTACAATATTCTAATACTACTTTTGGGCACATTAAAATCATTGTTCAAATTCATTCCAAACTTATTTAAAGGTTCCCATGGTATGTTTAGGAAATTAATGTTTATCACTTTTTACACGTGTTGTTATCCCCATTGTGAACTTACTCCACATACAATTATGTGTGTTAGACACAAATATAAGACTTTAAGTAGCCAAATAAGTTATTGGGTAGGTATTGGCTCTAGTAAGTTAAAACCATTGGTATCTCAATTGGCATGACTAGGGAAGCCCTACCAAATTTCCATAGGTGGCCAAGGCTATTTGTAGTCTTATGGGTATCAAAGATGTTGTTAGGATATTATTTTAGTATTATCAAAATGCTTGTAAATAATATTGTCAAGATGCATTTGAACCTTATGGCAGGACCTTGGGGTCCCAAATAAACCCATCTTCAAATGGGCAATTTATTTATTTTTTTGGGTGTGGGGTCCTACCTGCTGCGCATTCCACTGTCGCATTAACCAATCATCAATGATGAGTGAGGAGGAGTGTTATGAAACATTGAACGGTCGCATGCATTGCTTGATTGGGTATCATAACAATGACAATTGGCGAAGCAAACCGTTAAGCGTCGTGATGCAAGCGTACAGGGAGGTGGAGGATGACGCACCCCCAGGCTCCTTGATGGACTCAAATGTGAGTCCAAACTGAAAACAGTGGAAGAGCAAATAATCGGGGCACGTTCCTGGCTTACAGCACTTTGAGGGGTAGAGGGGCATGCTGGAACTCCAGGATGGGACTAGGAAGAGTGACAAGCATCAACTATTCACACGAACTTGTATAAAACCAACACAAGGTGATTACTGCATAGTTGGAACACTTTTGATGCTAGAACAAGCCACGGGCAAACTCGGACTCATAAGACTCACCACTGCCCGGACTTGGGGGAAGCCACCACCTTCCCCCTTATAATATACTATGTGCCTCTCCACGAGGCCCAGATCCAAATGGCTTTTTGTCTCTAGACTCCCAAGTGGGAGTCCCAAAATTGCCAAAGTTAAGACTCTCGCGACTTTGGGGCCCCATAACTTTGTGTGTAGACCTCTGATTGAGATGAGGACTAAAACAAAGTTGTAGCCCTTGTCGAAAGATTTCCAATGGTATGTTGCACGTCACCTGCACGCATGGAAATAAGGTCAATTTTTGACTTTTAGTGGTTGGGAGTCAAACTACCAATTTGACTCCTGGCCTTTCTTTTGGTGATAACTTGTGTTTCAAATGTTCAAATGGGTGATGCGAGCCCATTTTAAACATTTACATTTCAATAGCTTTCTAATGATATAAAAAACTCTTCAAACCAATGGGTTTTGACCCCTGCAATCGCTCCCTGAAGATTCGAGAGTCCTTCAGGACTCCAACTCCCCAAGTGGGAATTGCCTTGGGAGTGTGAAGGTTCATTCTCTCACACTCTCTTGCACTCCCACGAGTATAAAATGCATCTCCCGGGTCTCCCTATTGTCTTGCCCTCTTGCAAGCCCTTCGCCTTGGTCACGAGCCCAAGGTTAGGGTTGCGATAGAAGAATTTTTCGTCAGATTCCCTAACTGTTTTTTGGCCCATAGATGGAAGAGTATTATCACTGGCTACCTAACTGATATGGACGCGGCACCAGCAGCATTAGAGGTTGTTATTCCTTCTCCAATTGAATCCGCAGTGACATTGGCCCGTGCACCATCAAACAACAATGTTACGTCAATGTCAATGTTACAGGCTCATGATGTTTAGCACCGATTAGGCGAAATCGGTGGTTCCCGTCAGACTGTGCCACAGCAACAACGTCGCCCTCCATCAAATTGCAAGGCGAACATGCTATAATGGGTCATTTCAAAGATGGGTCAAGAGGCGATTTTTTCAGATCCAGGCCGATTGGATTTCCATGGCAACACATCAGTCCAGTTCCAAATGGCAATAGTCGGAATACATTATAATCAATCTTCTCCAGAGTGGATATTCGAAACGCAAGATTCAAGCCATCATTCCAATCGACGGCACTAGGATCAATCGATTGCGTAACGTCCTAAAAATGGCATCAACACGCTGCATACCCGTCATCCCGCTCACATTCCTGCTCATGTAATCCACAATAGTGACCTGAACAAGATCAAGGTAGATGCTGAAACATGGGAGGTTGAGGACGGGTTGCCCTACACACATCGTCGCCCGAAGCAGTATCTTATTGATGCAACTCTAACTTTCACAAAGTTGCACCAACGCTACAAGGCCAAGATTGAAACCTCCAATGATGGTGCTTGCATTGTATCATATTTGAAATGGATTCAGTACATGCACCTTTTCTATCTTGGCCTTCACTTAGCTCGTTCAGTCGAAGATGCATATGACTACTATGTTCGAATCAATATCTAGCTCAAGGACGATGACCTTCCTACTAACGAATGCGATTGCCTACTGATGGAAAAGGAGATGCATTTGGATGTCGCCATTGGTCAACGCCGCATGGTGTCAAATTTCGTGAAAGAGTTCATCAAGCATCATGCCCCTGATCAGCCTGTTCCACCTACCATAATCCCTAATCACTATGATGATGAACATTGTGATGATGATGGTGGTGACAACGACATGACTCTCTCAATTGTTGCGCCTCAAATTCAGATCTAGATCAAAGATTTTGGTGGTAGTTTTGCCATGCCTCATTATGGATATTCATGGCCATTGGCCGATTATTTCAACTTTAACCTCATGGAGTTGAATTTTATGGTTACCGACCTGACTAGCAACAACACCGATGTATTCTTCTATGATGAGCGAACTCAAGGCAAGAATGTTGATGCCCTATGTAGCTTGCGATTCACCTACCATCTAGAGAAATTCAAAACGCTACTAAGCCGTAAGATAGCAATGCCGAAAATTCTACTCGTAATCCTCAACAACTATGTCGGTCAAAACAAGTTGCAACTTGTCATGCAGTTCTTCACTTTACTCTCCATCTTGTTCTACTCAAAGGTCGTGTTAGTGTACTTGATCCCAGGACATTCCCATAATATTGTCGATCGGGTCATTGCATGGTGCCACAATGTGATGAAGGGCAAAAACTTCTACTCTCCAATGGCGATCGTTGAAGCCGTCAACGAAGTCAAAGGGGTTAACGCAAGCTTCATTGATCATCGTGATGCGCGGCACTCGTGTTATGTCAATTGGGGTCCCATCTTCAAGAAACACTTCAAGTCGCTACCTATTCGATATACGTTCAATTACTTCTTTGAGTTCGATGAAGGCCATGTTAGCATGCAATCCTTGTGCTCAACGCCAGACAATGAGGCCGTCAACGTACCACTGGTAAATGCCATGAATATCAGCTTGACCCGTCAATCATTTCTATCTAATTTGTTCAACGTCGCCGCCATCATAATTGAACAGGCAATGTTCCTACCCATCTATTTGTCGATTGCACCTGTGTTATCATTCACTGAGATAAAGCTAATCTCCCTAGGCAAAAATTACTTCTCAATTCCCCTCGAGCACTTGCTATACTACCCCAAGATTCCTGGTGCTCCTCATGCACAGATCAACAACGAGCAGGAGTAGGCACCCCTAGCGATGCATAAGAAGAAATGGCATCTCAAGAATCTTGGTGCTCTCCGCATGTAGATCGACAACGAGCAGGAGTAGGCACCCAGTAATGCGTAAGAAGAAGTGGCAGTTTGTAACGATAGATGCAATGGTGGAATCAATGCCAAACACACTAGCTCCATCAGCGCCAGTCAAAGCAAGGCCAAGACGCCCTAAGAAGAATGTGGTCGACGTGTCAGGACCACCTCAAAAATTGATACTATAGTTCTTCTCCAAGTATTCATCATAGCCTTGAAGCCAGACTAGTCAATACAACACATTAAGTCACCATATCAACTGGAAAAGGTCTTTATGGTTCTAGATAGATCTCAACGAGAGGAGTCGATTGCCGCCTTTGTTTTCTGAATTTGATGAATACTGATGGTGCTATAGCATTTATGGGAGGCCAAGGTCCGTATGGGACCCTGAGGTCTCACCATAAGGTTCATTTGTATTATGGGAATGCTTGTAAACATCAACATTATCAACAAAACAAATGTTTCAACAATTATACAATTTTTTAAAGGCAACATCCCAATAATAAACATACCAAGGAATATATAACCCTAAAGAGGATAGAAGATAGGTTATTGTCAAAAGCCTAAAATTAATTGGCAACTTCATAAAAAACCAACTTTATTGAACATTGGAATGAGATGATGAGAGCTTGAGTATGAGTTATGATGGAGGGAATTAGGGGTGACATGGAGCTTGGTAACCAAATTATGATTGAACATTTTTTTAAAGGTGTTAATGGAGGCATAGGTTGTAGTTTTGTAAAAACAAAAAATTGAAAATATTCTTAATTCAGTCATTTTGCACAACATAAAAAGGATGGAGGAGGCAAGGATGAGGGGTGAACACAAGGCCAAACAATTTTTCTTAATGTGGAAAGTGTTCACACATTGAAGGAAAAAAAGGTTCATTGACCTATGTGATATTGTTTTCAATTTTGTAAAGTGAAGTTTTAAGGTTGAAATTGTTAATAGTTTTGTGTTATTCAAATGTTTGGAGGTTATGCAAATTTTAGGAAGGTTGCTATGTTATTAGGTTTGTGTGTGTAGAAAACAATGGTTTTAAGTGCTAACATGGTAGTGCACAACAAAATAAAACAAAAGGAGGGAGGTTGTGGGCATGTAACATTAACAAGATGTTATAACCTTTGTTGTGATCCATTTGATTTAGGTGTTATTGCACATGTTTGTAATCTTGATTAGGTGGTGGGAAGGGGAGGAAGAGAATAAGGAAGATGTGGTGTTAGTAAATAGGTGTGGGTCTTTGGTTTCTATTGTATTGGGAATTGATTGACAATTGTTGCAGCACTTTGGTGGCAAGTTAGGGTTGTGAGGTCGAACTAAACAAAATCAAATCTTAAAAACACTTTGATAATTTTAAGCACAATAATATAAACAAGGAAATTACTTTGTGAAGGTTGGATGAAATTAATTGTTTCAAACTAACTATCTAGACTATTGATAATACAAACTTGTGGTGACACAATAGAAAGAATTATAAAATTAACATAAGCATGGAAAGAGAAAGGATTATTGTGTTCAAGTTTTCAAAACCTTGATAGAACATTTGTTGTGCTAATTAAGGAAGGTTTACAAACATCACTATTTAATGTTTCCTAATGTTAAAAGTAAGAAGGCAAGTAAAGATTTGTATCATGTATTGATCTTATGGTAAGGGAAAAACTTGAATTTTGTTGGTTACCCTAATACCTTGGCCAATTCGACAATAATTATATATTTCTAAAGATGTTGGAATTGTCAAAAATTATTTCTTCTTAATCAAAAAATTGTGAAGGATAATAGTGAATATTTTAAAATATTCCATTTGTTGAAATGAATTTTTCAAAATTAATTAATTATTCAATGGACATGTGTTGAAATGGCCAAGGTAATATAGTATTTGATAAGCCCAACTAGTGAATGTATGATCTCATTACAACACAACATGATTTATTTGACAAAAAAATATGATGAACAAAAACCAAGTTGTGACATTTTCCCATTTGACCAAGTAGTTATATTGGACAAGTTGATTTTGACATGGTCAAATTGATTATTTGATTATTTTACTTATGTTCATTTTATTACTAATTATTTTGCTAAGCATTTTTACTATTAATCAAAATGATAATCAATATGTGAACATCATTTTGACAACAACATGACACATTTTCCATCAAGTATCAATGATATGTGTCATAAATGAAAATGTTTACTTAGTTATTCAATAGGGATAAAGACACGATTAATTGCTTCATTTTTTTAATCTATCTACCTACCTACAACCCACCTACATTAATGGGTAGGTATAATAAGCTATAACATAGATTTTTTAAAATTTGTATATAAGTTATGTATTTATATGTATACCTCTCTACTTACCATATTGCCAAATTTTTATGATAAGAATTTTTATTCAATTATAAACTTGATTTAATTATGTCCCATTTTACTACAACCTCCCAATAAAAAAGGAAATATGCATACAATCTATGTTTAATAGTGTGTTATCATGAGGTATTTAATCTTGTAATTTTTGTCGATGAACTAAGGGCAGAAAGGTGATAACTCACTTCAAAGCCATGGACCACAACCATGAAGAAACATGTAGATGTGAAAAACGTTAATTAACATGCCCCAAAACATTTGCCACAACATGATGGGGTATACTATTTGATATAGTGCATTATGGAATGTTTATAAGCCTTGAATCCTAGGATTCTTATAACACATTTTTAATTTGAAGAAAAAATGTGAAAAAACTTCAAACTTTCATATACCTTTTTAAAAATGTAGCCAAATCAAATACGTGAAACCATTTTTTTATAACTTTTGATGAAATCCTTCAGACATCATATTAAGTTTTTAAATCAAATGACATTTACCTCTTCAAACTCCACTTTGAATGCACCAAATATTCATGGACATTTGGAAACATTTGGGCATTTCAACTTTTAAAACATTTTTAAAGATCAAAAAGCAAGTTTATTCTAGACATGTAAGGTGAATGCAAGCTAAGGTGGATAAATTTTGGAATCACATCTGGGATTTTCCACACACTAACTAATATATGACCTTTACATGTGTTAATTTTCCAATGGAATCAGTTTTTAAAGAATAATACCCTTATGCTTGTGTCACAATGTGACAATATATTAAAAAAATCTTTGAAATGAAGTTTAGTGTAATTTTTCTTTTTTGATTTGGTCCATCCTAATTCACAATAACCTTGTAAGGCCAATTTATTAGCCATTTAAAAAAGATTTCCAATGATTTTTAAATCATTCAATTTGGACAACATTTGAACCATGTTAATACCAATATTTCAAATTTTATAATGGATGAAATTCATCCATGATTATTCACATTTCATTCATTAAATGAAGTTCATCTGCCATTGTTCACATTTCATCCATGATAAATATTTTGAAATGTGCATGAAAAGGTTCCTTGGGTAGTGGGTCATATGGAAATTAAAAGGTTATTTGAACTTGGTCCCCAAATAACTATAAATAAAAACAAAGCCCCCATTACCTTTAGTATGTTCAACACCAAATTGGGTATGACTTTATATATTAACCTTGTTCCTTTCATAAATGGTGTTTTTAAAAATTTATATGTTTTGAATATAATTATGTTTGAAGTTTTTTTTTTACATACTTCATGGCCTTATTCTAAATCATCATATTATGTGGTTGGACTTAAGTTTAGGCATGCTTTTATATAGTTTGTTGTAATACTTGTGTGCATTGGAAATTCCTTGGTGTAGTTTTTATGCCCATTATAATAATTCCTTCACATCAATCTATAACCAAAATTGATTTTTTTTATTAATGCAACTTCATTCCACAAGATGTCAACAATTGTTGCATAAATTCAAAAGCATGCACATCAATAGTTGGGCATGATCATTCGCATTAGAAAAGTTTGTTCATTGATGTGCATTCATTCTTTAAATCTCTAAGGCTGGAATTAAAGTAGAATGATGAAATTACTTAAAGTTGTTAAACAACAAAAACTAATGTTATAAGTTAAGGTGAAAACTAAGTTAAGATCATGCAAAATGTAAGTTTTTTAATGAATCCAACTTGGACTACCTCATTTAAATAACATTGATTCCATGGAATTAAATGACTAAACATATTTGATTGATGAAATCTTGAAACTTTGAACATGATGTTCCATTAAAATTATATGAGAGATTGATTTGTGATTCCTTCATTTGGGTTTGTCATTAAAAACACAAATTAATTATTAATTTGTATTGTTTATTTAACAACATGAGATAAGTTAGATTATCAATAATAGATCTAAAGGAGAAAAAATAAAGTGTGTACTAATCAACCATTAATTTAGGGATCGTGCAAAGTATTTGAAAGAAGTACCATCATTCTTATAGGAGTTCTAAGAATTCTCATGTTTATGGTAGGTGGGTATCATTCATCCTACTTAATAAAATATAGGTAAGAAAAGGATTTGTAGAGTGAAAAAAAAATATTAAGTCATTAAATTAAGTGTTTAGGTGAAAAGTTGCCATGCTTATAGGAAAGGTTGTCACTTATGTAAATAGTGGAAAAACAATTACCTTCACTAATATTTTAATTTAAAAAAAATTGAGATAGAAAGTAGAGGAGGAGGAACAAGAGCATTATATTCATGAATAGAAGTTGTGTGTCTTTGTGTTCTTTTTGAAAAATGAAACACAATACATATAGCATTAGAGTTGCAAATAGTGTAGAACTTTGGTTGTAATGTTAGAAATAAGGAACGTAAATAAATTTATCGCAAGATTAGAAAAGAGTTCTTTGTCGGGACTCGATAAACAAAAAAAAAGAAAGAAAAAAATCTAGTAATTTGATAAGGATTAAGAATGAATAACATTGAACAAGCAATACAAAATTGTCAACAAATTATTTTGTTCTATAATTCTATATATTGACACTATAACAATGGCTAAAGACTTCACAAATAATTATTGAAAATTAAGCAAGCACAATAAATAGAAATAAAATGACACATGTGAATCCAACTGTAGTATCATTGAGACTACAATAATGTTATAACAATCAAAGAAGTGAAAAAAAATTATTTAAGCTATAATAATGAGTACACAACTTCTCAAAACATAAAGACTATAACTTAAATTCTAAGGATCACAACAAGTACATCAAATTTTAGTTATCAAAAACATGAAACTATACACGTACATATTACTTTGCTACTACAACTCCAACACCATGGTTTTCAAACACTTTCCTCTACAACGAACTAATCCTTGTCTTCAAATCATGCCTCCTTTAGGTAGCCAATCACTACCAAGATGGATGACGGCTACCTAAGGATCAACTCTTATTTTCCCTCCTATTTTTTCTCCCTCACATTCCTTTCCTAGATCTTATTTTCTCTTTGACACATGCCTTTCCAAACCACAAAATAGTCCTTCCTAAATATTTGGGAGACATGTAGGCAAAGTGAACCTTACCTAGCTAATTATCCTAATTAGCTATTGTTCCAATAACTACAATAATCTTAGTCTTTACCCTTAACAAAGAGGTATTGTGAGTTTCCATCAAACATGTTGTATTTAGTGTTGATTGTAATCAAAGTGTTTCCTCTTTCTACCTACTAGTTGAGTTAACTTTCCATTTCAAATCAATTAGTAAATGTAAGTGTTGCATTTGTTGGGTTCTTGGAAGCATTCTCTGTTTCCATTCTAAGTTAGTTGTACTATATTCCAGCATATGACCTTCGGAGTTGCAAGCCTTTGTAATGGAAGGCAGCACATGAAGTGTCACATACAACTAGTAGCTTGCAAATAGAACACTTGTGCAACCGGTCTCCTTCACTTGTAGCACCCACACAACTGCTTCCCACCACCTCCAGCAGAGAACCAGCATTAGTAGCTCTGTTTTCATGTGATAATGTTTACTTTGTTTATTAGTTGTATTGTAGAAACACAACCTAACAATGTAAAAGCTGGGCTAGGGCCTTACCACTTTCCCCCCCTCTCTCTCTCTCTCGGGGTTACATTTTCATGTTCATGTTGGGCACCTTGTCCTTGAAAAGCATTGAATTCTGTTGCAACTATTTAGTGGCTTGGCATCGAAAAGCGGGGATGCATCGAATCTTTGAGAGTGAGTGAGAGAGAGAGAGAGAGTGCTTTTCAAAGGTCTAATTAAGTAATTATTGAGCTAGGGCTCCTAAGTTTCTACTTCCATTCAGACAACCACAACTTTTTCTAAAGCCTGCAACCTGTGGAGCCTAAAAATACCTAGCCTATTTTGGTGGTATTTACAACCAAACATTTCTCCCCATGATTGGATTGGAGGCCCCTAAAATATCTGACTACGGGGGCTAAAACTACTTATTATGAAACTTGTGGTAGCTGTTAGAGCAGTTTGAAACAACAACCTACCTAGCCCCAATTATATCATTGAAGTTCATTTAGAGCTTGCTTTGCAATGGATTTTTGTCCATTTGTTTTCCAACTTTTTCTAAAAAATGGTTCATTTAGAGCCCACCACATTTGCATTCCATTATTACATGTCAAATTATTTACCAAGTATACAAAAATGTTCACCACGTTTGTTGTTAGGGATGTAGCCTATAAGCCATATAGGCCATTGATACACAATTATAATTCGTATTAATTAATTGTGGGGACCCCCAAAGTTCTTGGTTTTTTTTTTGGGCCTGATGGGCATCTATGATTGACCAATCACCAAAAAAAATGAGATCACACTATGTGCACTCCCAAAATAAATATATTGTAGTCTTCTCTCATGGGTTAGTTATACAGGTTACAAGAGTAAAACTTAGGGCAAAAATTGTGCTGCTATTGGGAACACATGGGAACTTGCTGGGACCAACTTGAGAACAAAATAAATAACCATAGAGAACGTAATGAGAAAACGATGTAACCATTTGAAACACATTGGGATCACCGAATTCCCAAAAAAATCCATCCCATCCGACCCCAGCCCTGGGGCGTACACTAGCTTATAAGAGGGAAAAAAATTGGGCCTCTTGGGTGCATGTTGCCTCACCTCACCTCATTGGCTGTCATCGATTTTTATCTCTCTACCTGCGTTTTTCATCACCATTTTGGGTGTAGGCTAATGGTAGGGGCATGAATTTGGGGATGATAATAGATAGGTAGGTATATAGGCTACCGTGGAGAAGAAATGCCGAGAAGCCAGCAGCTTGACAGAAGCGCCATTGAATGACACAATTAATGCTGTAAATGCTAGCAACCCCAATATTACTACTCACTCTGGATGAGGATTTATTAGGGGCTATTGAGTTAAGTTATTATTGTCTTTTCCTCCCCTCTCCCTTTCAAGCCTATCACACTTGTGCAAAGGGTCCTCCTTTTTGAGCTGCTCTTCATAAACCTGAGCTTGGATTTCCAGATCCTCTCCCCCCCCCCCCCCCCCCCCCCCCCCCCCCCCCCCCCCCC
>Ga0116229_10003606_pt1 | contig 25482 bp, 14 predicted proteins | sample S1TSphgellanicum_3_FD_87313 | JGI IMG/M metagenome (GOLD analysis project Ga0116229, IMG submission 87313) | Host-associated microbial communities from peat moss isolated from Minnesota, USA - S1T2_Fc - Sphagnum magellanicum MG | ecosystem: Host-associated > Plants > Peat moss > Unclassified... | reverse complement strand
GTTTACTTCATCATGACCCCTTGTACTTCATCAGTGCATAACTTTCTCATTTTGTGTTCAAATTGAGCGATTTAAACTGCTCTGAAATCGCCATCTTAAGCTCTACAAGTCATTTTGTAACCCTAAAGGCAACAGAGTAATATTTAAGGATTTTTTTGAGGGGTTTGGAAATAGGCTATAAGCTGTTCGATTGAGAATTTTCTTTAAAAACATACCCTCACTAGGAGCTCTGATTTTCTCGCCTCTAATCAGTTTTTGCCGATTTTTAGTGCGACAGATGTGTCAAGAGGAGGGCACCATCTACTCTTTGGACACCACAAACAATGGGCCCCTCCTGCAATAATGACGAGCATACAATATCTTAAGTGTTCAGACACCAGCCTGCCTGCCCTATAAGCAAGTCAAAGAACCACCCAAAACTGCTTCAAAAACAGTCTGAATATACTTGTCAAGCGATTTTGAACAAAATTCATGCCTTACTCAAAATTTCTTCCAAAACACACTAGAAAAATTTGTAAAGAAACAGAGAGAATGGAAATAAATGCCTTAGATTTACAATGCAGTCTTCAACTATTTTGTTATCATGTGTTAAAAAAATTTACATTGAAAAACGCGAGTTCAAAAATGTAGTTAAAGATTTTAAAACAGGGAATGTGCCAGAATCTTGGGTGTTGTACCGAGCACGGAGTTCTAAGGAGTTCTAAGGTTGGAAACTTATGGAGAAATAACCCAGGGGTGATGGCTGCTGGTATAGTGCCTTCTGTGAACCTGGGACGAGGGAAGGTCCTGGATTCAAACCCAGTGATGTGCAGGTGATCCTGCCGTCCCTCTGCCAATGAGCTTCACATGGGGTTTTCAAAGGCTTCTTAGGTTGCATCTGCTGTCGTGCTTCCCAACCCCAAAATAAATAAATAAAAACTTATGGACAAATGTTAGGGATTGTGCACCCTCCTCGTCAAACCCAGTAGTGTGTAGGTGAAACTCCCGCCGACCCTGTCCCAACCAACTTGACAACAGCCCAATCAACATGGAGAAATGTTAGGATTGTGCAATCTCATGAAAAGCAGGGAAGGATGTGTCAAAAGCTCCAATTTCATATTAAAACCTCCATGCACTTTGCATGGATTTCACATGAGTTGCATGCAAAATGACATACAACATTTAAGAACTAGTTCACTAAGGCAACTTTTCAAAACAATTCATGATGGGACCTATTTGAGCAATTTCACACCTGGGCATAAGCCTATGAAGGGAATTACAGCATTTAAAAGTGTGAGTTCACTTCACTCCTTAAAATAATTCAATAATTCAAGACTCCCAATCCTAACAATCTCATTGGTAACTAAGGTCTTTTTGCTTTCAAACCTAGGCACAAGCCTATTCCACAAACTATGTATATTTGTATATATATTTTTACCCTAATATTATAAACATTGTCTATATATAGACATGAAATGCATTTGTATCCTGTAGTTAAGGGACAACTTCAACATATGTATGCCCAATAATTAATTGATTTTGAAGATTCCATGTCAAAAAAAATAATTCTTGAATATTCATATAGTTTATCTAGTTTCCTTTAGAAAATGTTTCTTATCAACAATTTTAATAATAATGAAAGGGGCTTTGTGACTTAATTTAGCCAATTGGCTTCTTTTTTTTAATAAAGTGTGACTAGAAAATAGGTGTGTGTTTTCTACTAGCCAAATTTTGATATAATTTTTAGGGAAGGGGGGGAAATTGAAAGATTTCTCTTTAGGTTCTAGCATGTAGCCAAAAATGTGAAGAACAATTTTACTTCATATCCTGTTTATAGCCAAATTTCACTCAATTGTCTTATAGATTATTGCCACTTGAGCTAGATCTAAAACAGGGTAAAAAAGCCCTGATACTAACAATATAATTAGTGTCAAAGATCCCACAGTACTACCTATCAGGCTTTTCATTTTCACATTTTTTATATAAAAAGTTGGCAATATTGGTTTGATGTACACTAGAAGAACAAAAAAATTCCAAAAAAATCCCAATTTATTAAGAAGAAAAACAATAGTGCTACCAGGGAACTAATTATCTGCATCCATAAAATAAAGGTAACTATTGACATTAATTCCATTCGTAAATAAATAAATAAATAAATAAGCTGTTTTCAAAGATAATTTCGGAACAGTGCAGCGGTGGTTTTCGTTTCAATTTAGCTCTGGTGACGAGCATCCCTAATCAGATTTGAACTTAATTGGTGACATTATTTCAAGGAACTCTTAAAATTGTATGCAGTAGACATAAATAAATGTGGCAACGTCTTTTTGAATTAAAAAAAATAAAATCAAGGAATTTGTGACAGAACATTTCATTTTCAGAAAAATGTGTTGCATTTTGGCGATTTTTCGCCAAAAAGAAAAAGAAAAAAGAGAGAGAAAAAGACCGCCGTGCAGGAATGGAAGTTGGAGAATACAAACAACCAAGTAAGCGGGGAAGAAGACAAAAACGCGGAGAAGAAGAAAAGGATTTGAGAAAAAAAGGGATCTTATCTTTGATCGTTATTTTTTCTGCATCCCCGGGACTGACTGTTGAGGAATTTGCTGAACTCTGATGATCTTCTGCGGCTTCCGTCGGCGGCTTCCTCGCCCCCGCTTCCCCCCCCCATCGTGTGCATCATCCATCGCTCCCCCTGTGGTGTTTGACCAGGGATGGCATCATCGGCGGCTGAGCTGTTTGTGTGTCGTTATTACTTACGGCTGCTGCGATTGCGCCACCACTACAAATACCGCGTTGTTGCGGGGACTATAATCGTGTGCTGGGTCATGCATGCATGAATGGCATTTTCCTACGCCTGCCTCTCTCTCTCTCTCTCTCCCTCTCTCGCATAGTATCTCCGCCGCAGCTGCTCCGATCACTACTTACCACCTGGCTGGCTGGACCCCAGCAACCAGCGAATTCCAGGCGCGATTCTCCCCCCAAATCCCGCCATCATCCACGCCTCCGCCGCCTCCCCCTGTCTCGAAACCCTAAAACCTTCCACCCAAACCTTTCTCTCTCCTTCTTTGTCTCAGTAAAAACCAGTGTTGTCAGGGTATTTGGGGGTTCAGCTCAGGTTCTTGTGACTTGCACCCATGCTCACACCCTTTTGGATGCGATTGTCATAAGGATTGGATTGGACTGTGGAACTAATCTTCTGCTACTCCAGATCTCAAAACAGAATCGTCCAAAAAAAACATTCTTCCAAAGAGGGCCAAGTATTTTAAGTAGACAAATTGATTTTTGTTTATCGGGTTTACCTCCCCTTTCCTTAGTTAATATTCTTCAAGGGGACTTGTGGAGGTTTGGGTACTTAGTGATTCCCTTACTTCCTTGTGGCCTGCCTCTTTTGGGCTGTTTGCTTGCCTGGACTTTGGTCCTTGCCCCTTGTTTCTTTTCTCTTGCTTTCTTGGGTGCTTTCTTGTTATACAGTTTGGCAGGGTTTCATCACATCAATTGATTTTTCCTTAAAAGCCGACAAGTAGGTTTAACTTCAAAAGTAAGTATTAATCAAATCAGAATTTTGAAAAAATATTTTCCAAAAGAGAGGCAAGTTTTTAAGTAGGAAAATTGATTTAAGAAAAAAATTTGACAAGTAGGCTTAACTTCAAAATTAAGTATTACTCAAGCCAGAATTGTGAAAAAATATTCTTAAAAAGTTTTTTAAGTAGGCAAACTAATTTTATAAAAGAAAGTTGACAAATAAGCTTAACTTCAAAATTAAGTACCTCTTATTTTTTATTAGTTGTTGAACTCTTTACCTATATAGACTCTGATTTTTAATTTGTTATAAAAGTTTGTACAATATCTACCATAGGGGTGTGTGTATTGTGTTTATTGAAATGGGAAGAACCGGGCTTAAACCTACACTTGAAGAATGTCCTATTGTTTTAAGAGAATGAAAATTGAGATCGAGGGTTCTATTAAAGAGGAAAAATCACACATCATTAGTAAAAACTCCTTTTAAAAAGTTTTACTTTTAAACCCTAAACCCAACAACTTTTTCCCCCTTTTCTTATTAAATCCAAACTCGTAATCACCCAATCATGTTTTTAATCCTCAATTTTGTGGTTTTGAAAGTTTGGCAAAAGAACTTTAAAGCAATTTTTCTTGAGTTTACACTAAAAAAACGAAAATTTCAAATGTTTTTCTTTTATTTTCTTGCCACAATGTGACCCAAAACAAAAAAAACCTAGTCCGAATTCAATGTTTTATATCTGGCTAAATTAAGCTAGTTGGATGTTTGTTTTCCAAATGGCTAAAAGTACATTTTTGGTCACCATGTTTCTTGATCAATTTTTCAAAAAATTGTCAGATTTCTCTATTGGGTTCTAGCATGTAGCAAAAAATGTGAAGGATGCTCAAATGTTTTCATTTTCATATTTTGTTTAACCACTTGTCCTATGGATGATCATGTCAGTTCTACATCACAAAAATGTTTTAAAATTCCTTCTTTCAAATGGTTTTAAAATCTTTTTCCTCGGCTAGATGATTTGGAGGGTCCACTTTTGGAAATAAGTTTCAATTATTGTCATATATATATATATATATATATATATCTCTCTCTCTCTCTCTCTCTCTCTTAATTGAAAATCCCTTTCATAATTGGTTTTCAATTGGGATTTTTTGAAAAGTAGTACTTGTTTGAAATTGAAACTTGGGTTTTATTTGGGGCAATCTTGCATGAATATGTGTGTTTCAAACTTGAAACCCTTTTCCTATAACTATTTTTTGAAGAAGGAACTTATGTGGTAAGTGAAAATTTGCAAAAATTCTAGTCATGGGTGTCAAAGATCCATGTAAATGTACAAACAAGGTGCATGAACAAAAACAATTATGACAGAAATTGCACAACAATAAATCAAAGGTTAAAATATATTTTTTGGTCAAACTAAAGGTAATGATTGGTGTTGGCTGCTTCTTTTTTTTTTTTTTGAGAACTAGGGACTCCAGTTCTAAGGAAAGCTTTTAAGAACCAGCCCAATTCTTTAAAAAGCAAATTCAGACTTGAAAGAATCAACCAATGTCTCAGATTTTTGAAAAAGATTTAGTTGATTCTCACAAATTTAACAACAATTGATTCTCAAAACAAGCCAGTCATTAAAGTTTTAAAAGTTATTTTTAAAATTGAGAAAAATTCAATGAAAAAAATCATAAAAATTGGATAAAATAAAATAAATTAACAAAAAGGAAACCCTAGTTAAAAATCTAAAAACCCTTAGCCTAAAACCCTAAAACCTAGCCTGAAAACTTAAATTAACAGGCTGGATCTTGTCCCAAGTATCACCATTGATCTTCATGGTGAGAACGGGCCTCAAACCTTGGATAATTCTCACTTGTTTATTTATGCCTGCCCAACACTGGTAAAGGTTTCATGAATTTACAAATAGTCTGAAAATTTGAATATTGAGGTTTGCAATATGGTCCACTATTCAAGAAAACAAAACTCAAAACTTTCATAAGAATCCATAACAAACCAAAAAAAAAAACAATAGGAAGTTTTAATTTTACAATCTACAACTTTTTGAAAATTTGAAAATTTACTAGGCATTATGGATTGTTGCAAAGGAATGCACATTGGAATCATCAGTCTTATGTAGGCATGAATCATTGAAAGCAGTTTTATGGACAAGAATATTGATGTGATTCACCTCTTTAGATCATTAATGTAAAGTTGAAAACAATATATTAACCTTTATCCCAAATAATTCAAATCACATTTTCCAAAGCTTAATGTACACTCTATGGATGGAAGAATAGAAATGATGTTTTCAAGGAGGCCATGATTTTAAAAAACATTTGATTAATAAGGTTGGCTTTTATTTGTGTTGACTATTGATATTCATGTAATCAATCTACCATTAGAAAATTATTATATTGTGAATTTGTGAGGATATCACTCTTCAAACACAGAAAGGATTCCTTTTCAAGATAAAACACCATGAATATTGATTTTAATATCAACAATGACATGTCAATCTAATTAATAAAAATTGTTCAACTATCAAAAATCAATAATATTTATTTTTTTCTAGTGAGCCTACTCATGCTATGAGATTCAATATTAACACATCCAAAAGGAACCATTGCACTCTTTCCATAAATAGGATTCAAACATAATTTGGAATGTTGGGAGAAGCTCTTAGCCATCATCCATGTATTCTTGAAATTGTATAGATTCATTTTGTGATACACTATAAATTTGTCCAAACGGGGTTGCCTGTGTTCTTTATGGTGGATGAGTGAGGTGATGATGACAATCAAGGGGGAATGACAACCAACCAACCAACTATCCATCAAGGGATCATTAGAAGGTTGGGATATGGATAATGGTGAAAATGTGATCATGACCTAAGCCCAAAAAGAAAAAGATCCTTTTGTTTTGCACAATATTTTAAAATAACTTAAACATGATAGAAGAAGTGCATTTTTCTTTTCCTGGAAATGTACCTATTACCTAGCTTCGTAGGTAGTATCTAGTGTTGTGTGTGTAACTGTCAATAGCCATATATATGATGTGTAAATCCTGTGTAAATATAAATCAATTACACTTATCTGAGGACAGTGTAAATATTTGTCAAAAATATTTACACAGACCCATGTAAATGTTTTAGGGGCATTTAAGTGTAAGTGTATATATTAAAGTTTTCTGTAGAATCATTCTGTCTTTGGGCCTCCTTTCACCCCCAAACTCCTTTTTCAATGGTATTCATAAAATCATTTCTTATATTAAATCTGGGTATGAAATGCTGAAATTCAACATTTAATGCATAAGGTTCATGAGTAACTATAATAGTTGTACAGGTAGGAGTAATTAAATTATATGTAGCAACTGTGGAGGTGCTAATGAAAAAGGAAAGACAGGATGAACCCAGTTTATCACAAAAATTGATGGTTTTCTGAGTCCACCGAACTTGGATGTTTCAGATCATGTTTTTCGTGCCATTAGAAAGCTCTCAACGAGGAGGGGTGCATGGATGTTCCATGGCATTTGGACTTCCGGTGCAAAAGTTCTTGAATATTGAATGATTTCTTCACTAAAAATTAAATTGTAAATTGTAGCTAAATTTTTTGAAGGAATCGGAATGTGCCTTTGGTGTTGTTGGAAGGATCTTGATGAGCAGGATTTAATGAAATTTATTTGTTAAGATTTGGATTCAGAATGTGGGAGATGTTAATTTTAAAGTAAATTCTGCTGCTGAAAATTCAAATAAATTCCAAAAAACCAAGATTTGGAAAGGAAAATCAGTTGAGGATGTGGTACGCTTGGACCAATGGCACGGGCCACTCTAGTTTAACTTTGAACTTAACTTTGGGAAAGGCTAATATCAACCTTGCCTTCGAAGTGAAGGATTTGATTGAAATTTGGTTCTGTCTGGCTTAATTGCATAGTGCAAGGAATCCCAACAGGCCATTCTGGGAATGAGGGCCCAACATGAGGTAGAAGCTGGGTGCAAGACTCAAATACCCATAACCGAGCCCTTTGAGGAATTAGGGGAGCTGAGTGAGGGAATTGAATTCTCAATACTGTCGAATTCCCAGCCCTTAGGCTACCTGGCTTAAAGAACTGGTAGCATTTTGCTTTTAACACAGATGGCTATGATTTTATTTATGATGAGAGAAGGCCTAAGCTATTAGGTGCTAAGTTATGAGTAAGTTGCCTCCTCCTTGAGTTCTTGAGGTAGAAATTTGACCAAGGGTAAGGCACCAGTCACATACAGTAGAAAAAATCTACAAGTTCCTTGCAAATTCAATTAAATATAAATACATACTCATGATTTATTTGTTGAAAGATAGCTTTTGTTTTGTGCCTTCTGGATTGAAGGGTTGATTCGATTATTGCCCTTTATTGTCTTTTTGGGTCTGAAAGACTCGATCTCAAGTTTTTGCACATGAGTTAAAAAGGATTAGACCAATTTAAAGGAGAAGAGGGGCTTTTAATTTTGCAAATTGAGACAACTGGTCACTTTGTCTTGTCCATGTTGAAGAATTGAAGCATCACTTTACTTCACACCAATTGTAGGCAAATTGGAGGGTCTCATTATTTGTCCAAATGTATAAACACATGATGTTGTCAGAGCACTCTGATGAGTGGTTAGGAATTGGACAGACTTATTTGGCTTATTTGGTTAAACTCCTTCACCCAAGGCCCCATCCCCAGGGAGAACCAGCCCCCATAGCTTCATCTTTTTAACTGAGGTCTCTAAGTGGCCATGCTAAGCCCAACAAATGTTAGATTTGAGCTCAGAGACCCTGATTTAGTCTAAGGATGGTATATTTTTAATATTTGAAAATAATTTAAATGGAGTTTGGGAATTTTTACCATGGTACTAACGTGGGTGCTTGTTTAACCAAGGCCTCCCACTAATGCCTTCACATTCCGGCTTTTTTTAAACTGACATTTAGGTAGGATAGTGGACGGTAGCAGTGTCCAATTCTCATGCATAGGGGTAGGGGTATAAGCTAGGTAGAAGGTAAGGTCTGGGTCTAGGGTGCTAAACTTCATGTGAATGGGATGAAGTTGCACACATATAAAATTCTTCATTTAAAAATTATTTTGATTATAAATTGATTTCCTTTTTTTTTGCATTTACTTCATTTAAAAAAAAAATCACTTTCCTTTTGTAAATTTTTTATTTTTGACTCTTAATTTGTTAGCTTAAAAAAATGGAACTTTGATAAGCACTTGTGAGAACAGCCTTTGAGAAACCGACCCAAGCTGATTTTAAAAAGCTTACCTAAGAACTGGAATCAACAATTTTCCAAAAAATGAAGAACATTTTGATGGTCTGAAATTTTTTTCTTAGTTATCTGGAGTGAATTAATAGTTAAATGTGTAATTAGGTTTGGTACGGTTGTGAGAATCTGAGAAAACGAATGGAAATGCTACAAAGGGACCATTGTTTTCAATGTTCAGCAGAATAGAGTTGTGTGTAAGCGCAAAGATTTCATTTTGCAAGTCAATGGGGGTTGCTAGATTTGGGGATCTGAATTTGTTTTCTCCTTGCAATAGATTTTGTCCATTTGTTTAAAATAATAATATACTAGTTAAGAGCAATCAACATATGACTAATTATTATCAATGAAAATAAAACTGATTTGGTAAGGCTGGTACCTGAATCTCAATTTGAAAATTTTAGAACTTGGTTTTTTTTTAATATGCCGTAACTTTAAAGAAGTGTATGTGATTAGGTTTTGAAATTTTAAATCACTGCCCAACACTGATTTTTATCATGGTCCGAGTGTGACACTAACTGGGTCATCCAATGAAGGCTTAACAAAGTGCCTTGATTTGCTCTGGAATGAAAGGAAAAAGAATGAAAAAAACAAAACCTTCATATCTAACTAAGTACGCACTACTATTACTGTCCGGGAATGTTCCCTCACAAGATCTATCCTTTTGAGTGTACCTTTGGTATTAAGAAACATGACAACCCTGTCTTTTGTTTTTTAGTGCTGGCTTTTCACCCTTTGACAAAGTGCCAAAGCTGGAAAGGCCTCCGGACTCTAATATACTTAAAGTCTTCACTGGCCAAAAAAAAAGTCATCTGCTATGCATAGTTGTTTATTTTGGTCAATTGATACAGGAAAGCATCCGCACTCATCTTAAAGCGAGAAATTGCAACAACAAGTTGTTAGTTGCTTCGTGTGCCATGTAACGTAGCCAGGCCGGTCACCGAACACTTAGTGTCTCAGAGGTCTACTAATTTCTGGAGAGTGCTCCTTTCAATCTCATGCCCAAAGAGGAATTGTAGCCCTACTATTTGCGTACCCACAAAAAGTTGAATCGTTGAAAAAGATGAAGAAATGAGCCAGATGTGACCCTCCAAAGTAAGTGGGGATCAAATGGTGGAAACCAAAAACCACTGCACACTTCAAAGACTATTACCAAACACCCAAAAAAGTCTTTGAAAGTCGCTCTATTGCCTTTATGGTTGAAAGATGATTTGTAGATCATAAGGTTGCGCTCTTATAGCACTTTAAATCACTTAAATTGAACAAGAAATGAGAAAGTTATGAGCATTGAAAATAAGAGGGGTGAAAGAGAAAAAGAAAAACGTGTTTTATAACTTGGAAAAGCTTATTTCTCTTCTTGCTCTTCTATAATTACTCCTTTGCCTCTGCTGTTCAAAGACGAATTGAAAAGCTCAAGTTAGCGCTCCCATAATATTTTAAATCACTCAAAATCAGGAAGAATTGAGAAGGATCTGCCAAAGTGTTCGATGATGGGCTGTTCTACCCTAGCACCCAAACCCCTATGATGAATAAAGGGTGGAAAAGTCTTGGTGATTTTGTATTTTTTAAAAATGTGTCATAAATGCACAAAACCAAATTCTACTTACCAAAAGAAGAAGAAGACAAACAAGTCCCCAGGGGAAAACAGAAAAAGCTAGAATGAAGTCCAGTTTTCGTGTACGAGAAGACTTCTTCCTCTAATCATCCACAAGAAGTCAGACACAAACCGTCAAAGTTGTCTTCTTTGGCCCCTACACACACACTGCACCCCTGCCCCCACCCCCCAGGACGTGCATACTTTTGTGACTATATGCCTGCTTGTGTGTGGGTGTGTGAGATTGTGGGATGATTATTGAAGCATGGGAGAAGGGGCCCAGACAAGTAAGCTCCTTGGCCCGATCCTATTTCAAATATATATATATATATGCAGCAATTGCTTTAACCCTTCCTTCAAGTGGTAGTTACAAAACCTACTACAACTTGGAAAACTTTTGAAATACCATGCTTGGGTCTTCCCCATAAGGCAAAGTCAAAAACATTTGGTACGGAGTGATGTCTGGATTGGCTTTTGAGGATGGCTTTCTCTTATAAGTCTATTGTGAGTGGCAAAGGTGGCTGCTTACAGCCGACCAAAAACCATGCCTGTAATCATTTTGTTAAGGGGTGCCAAGATGCCTGGAAACACACATCCCTGATCCAACCCTCAATCATACCAACATCATACTTGCAAGCAAAACACATTCCATGAAGGTTCTGTGGATCCTTTGATTCTATCCTTCAAACATCAACAACTTTTGCAAAGTCCAAATTATGGGACAGCAGTGAAAGAAAGAACACAAACTGAGTTGTCATGGAAGACTCTATCCTACTGCTTATACCCACTCATACACACAAATGGAACTTTTAAGACCTTAAAATCCTGAAATGGAGCCCTGTTTCTTGTTCCATGGAGAGGAACTTTCCAGTGGAGAGCTACATCTGAGAAAGAAATCTGTAGATAATTAATTTTAAGAAACTTACATGAATATATATGATCCCATAAAACAGGACTGCAAATGACACCATTTGATATTTCAGAGGTTGATTCACAATTCACACAATTCCACATGTGGTCAATGCTCAACATCTGGAGCTCTGAGGGGATTGCAAGCAGATCTAAATCGAACAAATGTAAAGCTGTTGCTGGGAGCAAAAATTGTGATCACTGTGGGCTAATGAAAGAGACCGTTAGTATTACAAAGTACAACCATACTGCATCTCATTTTTTCACATGGATATGAATAACCCCAATAAATAAGAAAAAAAAGTAATAAAATAGTAGTTTTTTTGCATTGCTTCATTGATTTCAAAATGTTTCCTTGAACAAAATTAATCACCTTATGAAGGAATCGAACCTGGTTCAAATCTGGTTGTATGTTCTATCATCAAAGATTCTACACATGGTAGCATAATGTTTCTTACAAGTTGATACATTAGTAATTTTTTAAACAAAATTGGAAATTGTATCTAGATTCTAGGACAAAGGGAACTTGGAAAGGATTAATCACCAAACCAATGGAGACCATGAAAACAAAAGGCCAATAAGTCCATGAAAAATATTGGGTTCCTTGCTTGCATACAACAACAAAAAGTTAGAAAACCACAAAATTCCAACATTTGCACTTTATAAACAATGAAAACAAAACAAAGCAACTTGATGAGCAGTAGGAAGTTTGTAAGTTGCAATTTAAGCATTTCAAGCATTCAAGGCATATTGACACTTCTTTGATTACTAAATCCCCATGGCTTCATTGTAAGGAAAATTCTACATAGTAAAAAAAGTCTACCCAAACATGTGAACACACAAATCCAAGAGCTTAATCAATTGGTTATAGATTTTGGATTTAATAAAATTCGAGTTATTGAATATTCTTTCATCCTCCATTGAACCCAACACTTGAATCATGGTAATTTCTATCAATGTCACATATTTTGAAATGTTGTGAGACAAGATGGTAGAATACGTGATGATCAAGTCCACTCTTTGATCATAGAATTGATGGAGTGAAGAGCGTCCAAGGCAACTTGAACATTACTTTTCATGGTGAGCTTGAACATAAATTTTTTACACATTTAAGGTAAATGCACACAACGCCTCGTAACCACATTTTCAACAACCCCCATCTTCTTTTGGGGTACGAATAGACCCTTAACAACATTCAAATTTATCATCATCATCAAGCAACCAATAATGAAAATAAACAATACCTAATGCCTCATTCACCCCATGTTGTGGAAAACATGTGCAACTCAATAACCAATTTTGTGGTTATTTCAAAACACTGAACCTTCATACCTTCCACAACTTAGTCAGAAATACCCTTGGTCACATGACATTTCACCCTTGTGCTGGAATCTCAAACGTTCGCCCAAATGTGATTTGTTTGGCATTCAAATACCAAGTGATCAATGCCACTATTAAGGTCTATAATCCATTTCATCAAAATTGTTGCATGAGTACCCTTCGCAATAGATTAGAAAGATACAAATGAATCTAATTTGAAAGTAATAGAAGGATCCGAGAACATTTCACGTAATTCTACATGTGTTTAAAGTTTGCACCAAATCAATAACAAATACATCTCAAGCTTGTGCAAGCTTAATCAAGTTTTTCATAACATTCAAAAGAGGGACAATGTAAGCAAGGTTCAAAAAAGTTTCAACATTAGCCAAATGTTCCAAATTGGAAGTAGTAATTAAAATTGTGGGGTGTTTAGTGCCATCTTTGACAATAATGGACAATACCTTTGCAAAACCCATATAAATGGGCTCAGAATAGAAATCCAACAAATCTTGACATTGTTCAAAAAATTTAAGAACTTTGTATCCATTGTTTCCCCAAGCTTAACCAATTCCAAATGCCTTTATGGTGAGTTGGAAAAATATTCATAAAGTGATTACATGACTATATCAAATTGAGTGACCATGGGCAAATAAAGAGGGTTTGGATAGCCAAATTTATTCGATGTGCCATGTAGTGAACACTATTCATGAATCAAACAAATTGATACTAGATGTAGATTGTAACGCTTGTGCAACAACCTTGAAATACGTGAACCTCATTAGCACCAAAAGATATTAATTTCTTGGAAATTAATTTCAAAATACAAAATACTTCCATTGATGTAAATTGTTTGCATAATTATTATAGTCAAGTTGGCTGCATTAAAACCATCCATTACACATTCCAAAGATAATAACATTGCAACTTTTGTCCAATTCTGAATAATGTATGCATGAATTGATAGTTATTATTAGTTATCAACTAAAGTAATTTCATCACAAGACAAGGCAAACACATTAGACTTATTCAATGCAAACTTGATAGCTTGGTAGCTTTGATAATGGAATGCAAAGCTTTAGCCATACCCAAAGGTGCATTATCACATTAATGTTTATTTGGGGACCAAAAGCTACTCTCTACCTTCAATTTTAGAACAAACTTTGCACCTAACAAAAGTGACCAACCTATCCCCATTAATCATAGACTTTTCCCATGGTAATTGCATTGCCCACTTATCCTAAAATTTGTGACCAAGTTCATGCTTCCATTTCTTCATAACAATATTTGGGAGCTTAGGTTTCTATTCTAAATCCACAACAAATGTAATTGCAGCAAGAGTTACATTATTTGATGAAATAATGTTAAGAGCAAGAACATGTAAATTTGATGAAACAACATTAAGAGCAAGAACATTTAAAGTTGATGAAATAACAAATTTAGAAGTAGGAGCATTTAACCTTGATAAATCAACATTAAAATCAACATTAATAGTAACAAAACAAACATGAAAAGATTCAAGGGGAACAAAAATAAGAGGACAAGGTTTAAGGGGAAAAATAGGAAGCCAATAACTAGTAATAGCTTTATATCTAAATTTTGCACGAGATTTTAGTGGCACCATGAAAGTTTGAAACAAAAAATGTCAAACAATTCAACAATTGAAAATGCAACGCACCTCAAGCAAAAGCTACACCCAAAACAAACTTAAGAAAACGAAAGAAAAATGTAAAAACTTCAAATGGAAAACAAACCTAGATGATTCACACACTTCAAAAAAGACTTTCAATTTGAAGTCAAAGATCAAACCACTTTGCTCAATTTGAAAAAAAATTCACAACCTTGCAAATTTTGGAATTGCCATCAAGTTGAATCAACCATCCATTGCAACATCACCTTGTAAAATCCCACCTCCACAAATGTGGTCAGGTTTGCAATGTTGCCTTCTGAAACTATAATGTGCTACACATTCGTACCTCATTATTTCATAATTTAGAAAACAATAATGTGTGAACAAATGAACGGTGAAAATACAATACGAGGGGGCCACTTTGGGCACTTTCATGACATGTATGTAATGTATATTTCTACAAAACATGTCACATTTAATTTTGGGTTTCACTTTTGGTGTTTGTGTTTCATATTTTTATTTTCACAAAGTAAATGATATCTAATATTATTTGATTTTAAAAAGAAAATGACCCATCTCACATATCTTGTCATCTTCCATTTGAAAATGATAATTTGTCAAAATGTTAAAATACCACCTATTACTTATGGTCATTGCCCTTAAAACATCCATTTGTGATATGATAATTATCAAATTCTTCACATGGTTCACAAAACTATTCCAATCATATGGAATCACCATGTTTAAAAAATACTACAAATTTTATAAAAATTAAAATTCATTTCAATCATTTTTTGAATATATTTGCATTTTTTAATACATAGCGATGTGCATTTTTTTGCCACAAATATATTTTGGAATCACAAAATATAAGTTGGGAAAAAAAAACAAGTTGATTGAATTCTTTGTGTTATGATCTACCATATTATGCAAAAAAATTAGAAAAATATGTTCCAAAATTACCATGGTTGAAGTTCAAACATGGACACCTTTGGAAAATAGTACAATGTGACAACATTTTTGGCCCCCTCGTAATGTGCTTCCACCTTGAACAACAATATGCTTCATGTTTGAAACTAAGCTTAAAGCTTCATAAATGAAACCAAATGAAAGTTCCCATACACAACACCACAAAACCACTATGTAATATCCATTATGCAAAATGTATATTTTGCAAATAGACACCTAATTACTAGATTTGGAATTTCTGAATTTCAGCCTCTAGGCAATGGGTTCTCATTGTTTAGTTCATCTCTATAGTTCATTAGGCTTGTAGGTATGGAAAATTATTGGCATAGATGTTGATTATATTGACAAATCTAATGGTTATTTTTGTGCCAAATTCTAATGACCCAATCGTTCTTTAGGTTGAATTTTGAGGCGATTTCTTCTTTTCCATGCTTGAACATCGATAACCTATTCAAGTTTCCATTACTAGTTGTTTGGTGATTTGACTTTTTTGGTTTCTTCTCTTCTTGCAACATTTGTCAATATCTTAGTGAACAAGGTAGCAACATTAAAACTTTGAAATATCATTTTGGTGAAAAGGTACATTCAAGATTGGGTTACCCCAAAAGGACTATCAAACATGCAAAAAAATTAACATATGTGATTTTCAAGTATCGTAAGGGTTCAAAATTTTGCATTTTTGTACCAAATTTTACATGTTTTTAAAAAGTTACATTCAAATGAAATGAATGGTGGGTCCAAGCATGATAAAATATGCCAAAAAAGTAGTCCTAAGAAAATTAATTAAAAAAAAATCTCTTTTCAACATTCACATTTAAAAAGATATTGAAAACCTATTTAAGTTGCATTTTAAAATCATAGAGCACTTGATTGAGTTTATTGTAGGTTGAACATAAAGTTTTAGGAATTTGTATATAAGAAAAGTGGATGAAAAATATGTTCTAATTAAAATTTGGTTTGTATTAAAATTTTCCAAAATATTTTTACATTAAAACTTTGATAGATTATGACAAAAATATGAAAAGTTGAAACTATATCCATGCACATATACTATCAACTTGAAAATATAATAATTTCAATTGATGCCTTATTTTCATGTACTTGTAACTTTATTTTGTACAATTATGACATGTACCTTTTAATATTTACATCTCAAAAAATGTACTTAAATGCATATTATAACATTTGATTTTTCAATATTATGCAATGAAGTCAAAGAACTTTTTAGTGTTGATCAATGACTTAAATAATATTTATGAATTCAATATATTAAAGTACTTTGTGGATACTTTCCAAAGCAACAACAAATGTCTCCAATTGGCATACTTTACCATGCTTATGCCTTGGCATAATAAACTCAAGTATTTGACTAGAAAATGATGTTTATTTTTGTTATGAAATATAAAAATTCAAGAATGTCACATGACGAGAAATTATTTCAAAGACGTGAAAAGGTTAGTAAAAAAAATTGCATTTTCGATATTTTGGATTCATATAATGTATGGGGGGCATATTTACTAATTTAATCTATTAGAATAATTCATTGATTGATATTTACAACAAAGGATTCCAAAAAGTCAAAAATAATTTACTTAGAATATGAGCCCCAAGGTTGAAGTTTAAAGACATAAAAATTTGGTCATTTTATGGTTTTGAAGGGTAGAAATATCTTGTTGTCATTGAAATTAAAGCCCATAGTGAAAATCAAGGTAAAATATCCAACATTTCAATAAAAGTGGAAGAATTATTTCCAAAAAGTCTTGAAAATGAGAATTTAAGAGTTTTTGCATGTCCTAAAAAGGTGCAAACAAGATCAAACAAGCCAATGGCGTTACTTTGGAAATGGACTATAGTAGTTTACGTACACTTTTGCCTCAAAATAACTTATTCATATAAATGAATTTGTATACAATGTTTTTTCAAATTTTTATAATAAATGATTATAATTGTCTTCTATTATACTTTTTTTCTTCAAAAATATTGGTTACAATTCCACACATAAATAGAACATGGAACTTGATTCCATGTTGAGTATTTTAAATAATTTGATTTTCATTTCAATTCCAAAAATCAAATCCAATTAGGTGAAAACATGGTAAAATATATAGGAAAAATAGTTATTTCCAAGGGAGTAAAAACATGGTCCATTTTTTGACACAAGTAGAAGAAAGTAAATTGAAAGTACATAATAAAAGTATAGTGCTTTTCTTTGAGTTTCTAATGAGGTGATTACAAAATTTGAAAAACTTTGGCACAATAAAAATAGATAACAAGTATGTTTGAAAATGACTAATAAAATTGAGTTTAAACCTACTTTTTCACTAGGAGTTTGATGTATTTTCCTATAATATTTAAATGTTGAAAATTTACAAGTACATTTAAAAACTACATTATATTGAAAATGGAGAATATTCAATAATTCATCTACTTTCACCTACTTGTACAAGTTTGGATAGCCAAAAACAATGTAAAAGGTAAAATTATTTTTAAAAAATCTATTTGAATGCATATTAGATATGTGATTAATCAACATCATTATGATAAAATCAAAGACTATCCTCATGTTGATCATTAAATGAAAAAATATTTCTACTTTCAATGCACTAAAATTTATTTATGACTATTTTTTTTTGGTAAAAAAGATAAAAAATTGTCTACTTTACCATGCTTTCACCCAAAATTTTTAATAAGTTATGGGTTTGGTTCTTAAAACAATATGACTCTACAAATTAGACCAACCTTTGGTTTGATTTTGGGTAACTAAAACTAGTGGTTAATTACTTGTTAAAACCTTTGGTGAGTCCTTAATCCTACTCTTTTTCTTGTCAAAAATATTTTTTTCAAAATATTTTTATTCTAGTTTTAGTTTCACTCACATATAAAATTCAAAACCATTGGTTGAAATAATCAAGTTTCAAAGAAAAATTGTCATTTGTAATTAAAAAATCACAAATGACATTTTTTAGTTTAAAAAATTGGTTGTAAATGACACTTTTTCTTCTAGTGGATGGAGCAAGGGTGGGAATAAATACATGAACATTTGGTTTGAAGTTTGATCTTGTGAATGCAAGATTTAAGAAAGTAATTTTGATTGCATTTTCCATTGCATTATCATGTTATAATATGGTATAATATTGACATTATTAGCTAATACATGTACTTTGTGTTGCAATGAGCATGATCCTTATGACTAGGGTTCAAACACACCCCCCCCCCCCCCCCCCCCCCCCACCCCACCCATAGTCTCAAATTTTGTATTTCTAGATTCATATTATTCTCTTCCAAACCCATTGTGTCAGGGGTACACCAACAAGTGAACCAGCACCCACAAGCACACCATCATCCACCGGATGACTACATGACTCAGTTGTGGATGAACCTCAGCTGAGTCAATAACCGGTTGCACCTTGGTAACTCATCCTGTAAGAAGTAGGTCTTATAGATAAGTAGGAAAATAGGTGACTACTAAGGTAAGTAGATGGTTTATACATAGGTTAGGGCTGTTTTTTACTACCCACCTCAGTTAACAACCCATAAGTTGCCTTGGGTTTGTTAGATAAGATAACAACCATGGTTAGCTAGGGAACTAGAATCCAACAAAACCTAATAAGTGGTTTCACTTTGGTAAGCCCATTTTGTAAGAAGTAGGTTCTATACATTAGGTAGATAGGTAGCAAAATAGGTGACTACTAGGTTAAGTAGATGGTTTATACAAAGGTAAAGGCTGTTTTCTAACTACCTACCTAAGTTAACAATCCATAAGCTAGCTTGGGTTTGTTAGTAAATAGGTGGCACAAAAAGCAACTGAGCTAACTACCATGGTTAGCTAAGGAACTACAATCCAACAGAGAACTGTTTCCTGACTATTTACCATCCATCCCTGCTGGTGCACTGGTAGGTTGTTGGGTTTACTCTGGCCCAAGCAAGCAGCCTCATCTGATATTTCCATTGCAGAAAGAGATTTGGAGAGAGAGAGAGAGAAAGAGAAAGATTCACTGGGAACTGGAGGAAGGAAGACATCATGGTGATGATGCAAATGCAGTGAAGATGGTGATGCAAATGTATTGTAGATGGTGACGGCAAGGGTGTTGTAGATGGTGATGCAATTGCATTGAAGATGGTGACATCTAGTGCATACACTTGTATGGTAAATGGTGATGCAATAATTGCATTGAAGATGGTGATGCAATAATTGCATTGATGATGGTGATGCACTTGTATGATAGATGGTGATGCAATTGCATTGAAGATGGAGCCAGTGATGGCAATTGTGTAGACCCTGTGCTAGACTTGTTGTAAGGTACTACTTTCACCAAAGAATTGCTGCTTTTATTATTATAAAATACTCCTTTGTTGCCTCGCCAACTTCTTCCACCTCGATCCTGCCAATGTCAGGAATCATGTCTCCTAGACTGTTGCAGCAAAGTTCTCATGTGTAATTGTGCTTTTGTGTTGATACTTTTGTGTGTAGTATAAGTGGTGGGTAAGCTTGCTTGTTTTTTTGCAGAGGAAAAACCAGAGTTCTAGATATTCTAGTTGTCGAAATTCTGGTGTCAAATGGGTTGAAGGGGCCGGAACCCATTTTCAAAGCAACTTGTCATGAAGATGGAGCAGCTGCTGCTGCATCAGCAGCTTTTGTTGATGGCGGATGATGCTCCAAGGAGCTGGGAGTAGTATTGAAGTTCTCATTTCAACCAGATTCTTTCAGCATAACTGAGCTGGAAACTTGCTGCTAGGAAAGCATAGCAATGGTGGTTGCTAGCTGCACTGGATTGGTGCTTGAGTATTTTGTACACCAAACATGCTGAAGACTAAGATCAACCAGAAATTGGTGGGATCACTCAGCTGAAAAAGACCTGTGCTTGAGGAAGCCAGTCTAAGATCAAGTTCTAGAAGTACTATAGGAACGAACCTTGGCAGAAGAGTGTTGCAGCAGATCATAGCAGCCTGCAGTTGCAAAATTTGGAGAAAACACAGTGCTGATCATTCACTCCTGCACAATGAAGTTTATGAAACTGGGATCAAAACCCAACACGTTTCGGACTCAAGAAAACATCACGTAAGAGTTCCTTTCTTTTTTTTAAAGAGTTCGATTTTTGCTGTTTGAAGCAGTTCTTTCAGCAAATTCTGGCTTAGGGGGAAATAAAGATAGCTGCAACAAAGCAGCAGCAGCAGCAACTAGCTTACATACATACATACATGTAAAGAGATTTTGTTGCCAGTTTTGCTTTGTGAACCATCAAAATTGAACACCATGGATATGGAGTAGTCACTGACAAAGTGTTCGCCAGTTTCAGTGCTCCTGCTCTTGCAATTCTGCTTCATGCATAAGAGGATTCTGCATGGGTTTATGTTGGTGGCAGAATGTGGAAATTGGTTGTGCTTTTTGGGTGTGATCCTTCTTCTGATGGTTCAATGTAAGGTCATGTTTACTCTTGAATTTCGTATATTGACAGTGGGTGGGTGGGCAGATCTGTAGCATCAGAACTTACCAGTGACATTACTTTGGATGTCAATGGTCATAAATTTCAACTTCATAAGGTGCAATGCTTCATCAGACCCTTTTTCCCTTACTTGCACGGTTGCCATTTTGTACCACAAGAGAATGTGGTTTTTGTCACACAAATAAACCGCAGCTCATGGCACATGTGTGTGGTAAACTTTGTTGTTTCATCCATTACAATGTACAATTTGTGGTGGCACTTAGTGTGGCATATATTACATGAAAATTACAATTTGACATTAGGTAATGGCACACATGGCAAGTGCCATGTGTGCCATTACCTAATGTCAAAGTGCCATTTGAATGTAATATATACCACAATAAACATCACATATTGTGCATTGTAATGGATAAAACCACAAAGTTTACCTCACACATGTGTCATGAGCTGTGTGAGAAGAATCACATTATATTCTAACAAATGCCCTGCAAAGGAACAGACTGGACTTGTTGGTAGAGTTTCTTTTGAATTCATTGTAATTGGCCACAGGTTTGCCATTTGTGAAAGTTTCAAGAGCATGTTTTGACCTTCTCATGATATCTAGCCTGTGGTGGGTTTATTTTTCAGTTCCCACTCTTATCCAAATGCAAGTGCATAAGGAAATTGCTGGCAGAAGCTCAGGAGTACAGTGATGAAGTCACGATTACAGATTTCCCAGGAGGTGCAGAGTGTTTTGAGATGTGTGCTAAATTTTGTTATGGGATTGCTTTTACCTTGAGTGCACACAATCTTGTGGAGGTGTGCTGTGGTGCCAAGTACCTTGAGATGACAGAGGAGATGGAAAATGGCAATCTCAGCTTCAAGCTGGAAGTGTTTCTGAATTCTTCCATCTTACGAAGCTGGAAGGATGCTATAATCTGTTTACAAACCTGCAATGCCCACATGCCATGGGCTGAAGACCTCAAGGTAAAAAAGTTATTGTCTAAGTTATTGTAGCTCTGCAATCTGACCATTCTTGATGTTTTTTTTTAAAAAATTCACTACAAGAGAATGCAGTTTTTCTCACACAAAAAGCCATGGCTCATGCATGACACATGTGTGGGGTAGACATTGTGGTTTCATCCATTACAATGTACAATGAGTGTTTGTTGATTTTTTCATTCAAATTACAACTTGATTCATTCCAATGGGACAGGTGGTTGAACGGTGTATAGACTCAATATCATCAAAAACAACAGTTGAACCATCAAAGGTGGATTGGTCCTTTACATATACACGATCTTCGTCTTCAACAGCAAGGAGTCAGCAATCATCATCAAGCTGCACTAATGTCCTAGAGAACCCAACCTGGAATACAAGCCACTCAAGAATATTGTCAGTTCCAAACGACTGGTGGGTAGAAGACATTTGTGGTTTGGAGATTGACCTATATCAAACACTAATGGTAGCAGTGAAGGGGAAAGGTACTATCATGCCTCAAGAGGTAATTGGAGAGGCGATCCGTGTTTACACATTGCATTGGTTACCAGAAGTGTCACAAGAACAAATGTCACTGGGTGATGATGATGGTGCAAGGATGGTGAATGGCTGTTTCTTAATAGATCATGTTGAAACAGGAAATATGTTGAAGCAGCAGATGCTACTGGAGACTCTTGTCAGTTTGTTACCATCTGAGAAGGGTGCATCTTCTTGCACCTTTTTACTACAACTTCTAAGGGCAGGCACAGTTGTGAATGCTTCAGCTACTGCAAAGATGGAATTGGTCAAGAGGATAGGAGTGCAACTAGAAGATGCAATTCTTCAGGATTTATTGATTCCATCCATCTCAGATACCAGTGATGAATCCTTTTATGATGTTGACTTGGTTCAGATTATAGTGGAGCAATACTTGGCACATGATAAAAGTCTTACAGCAAGCCCTTTGGATGGTTCATGGTCTCCCTTTTCTGAGAGACAGAGAAGGACAACAACCCAATATACTGAAAATCTTGATCACAGCAAGAGAAGTTGTCATCAGTTCAATTCTCACAGTTCCCAGCTGAAAGTGGCCAAGTTGATAGACAGTTATCTAGCAGAAATAGCTCGTGACAAGAATCTAGTGCTATCAAAATTCATTCAACTTGCTGAATCAGTTCCCACTTGTGCTCGCCCCGTCCACGACAATTTGTATCATGCAGTTGACATGTACCTACAGGTTTGGTTTTTGTCTTCTGGTTTCTTGTACCCTAAAACTCTAAACTCTAAACTCTGGTTCAAGTACTGCAGGCTATATGAATCCTGAGACTATGCATAGCAAACGGTTCAGCTAGTGGGTTTGACCCAGAGTAACTGTAAGTGAGCACTGAATTGTCTGTAATTGTTTGGAATGTTCAGGAACATCCAGGGCTAACAAAGAGCGAACGCAAAAGGATCTGCAAACTTCTGGACTGTAAAAAGTTGTCAATGGAAGGATGCATGCATGCTGCAACAAATGAGCGCCTTCCTTTACGCATAGTGGTTCAGGTGAATACCCTTCTTGCACTTCTGTTTTGCCAGGTTCCACAAGTTGCATATACCATAGTTTGAGACCCGCAGGTTATGTATGGTAGGCTCCTTTTGATTTGGCAGATGTGTTGTTTTCTTTACTGCCCAGTTGCATTTTGCATTTTTGCAATTTTGCAAATGGTTTCTGTTGTGGGCAAAATCTTCCTTGACTTCAAAGGTTTCACAGCTGTGCGATGACATATGATGATTACTGTGGGATAACTGTTCTTTTCCAGGTACTGTTTTTTGAGCAAGTATGGACAGGCATGAGAGGAGGATTTTTGCAAGACATCCCAAGCAACATCCGAGCACTATTGCCTCCAGATTCCAGTGGGGAGGAGATGAGCATATTATCATCAGGGCCAAAGAACCTGGGCACAATGACAACTTCAGTGACTGTTCCACCAGAAGAAGGATGGGATGATGCTGCTGCACAGCATCGTAAAGATGCATTGTTGAAGGGAGATCTTGCAACAATGAGATTTCGTATTGCAGAAGCTGCAAATGAGCAGCACAACAGGATGATGCAACGTGAATCAGTAGCAAACCCACAGAAATCTCAGAGTAGCTTTCTTGCCTCCTTCAAACCTCGAAAGTTTTTCAACAAGATATTCTCAATCAAGGGCTTGTCTAGATCTCAATCTTCAAATCACTCAGAGTCCAGTGCCAGCATCTGGAAAGGCATTGGCTAATCAAAAACAGATATTATTCAGCTGGTGGCTGATGAATCCTGACAGTTATATTATCTTTGGGCGATCATTGTACTGTTTCATACTTTTGTGTCATGATAATATAAAATCTGACTGTAGATTTCAATTCTGCACAGGTAGGTGTTTCTTGGGTGCAAATTGAATCACAAAAACTTTCTTTACATTGTTCATGGAGTCACACCTGTTCACCATTGCGCCAATGAGTCTGCCACCATTATGCCAAACTTCTCATCATGGGATGTTCATGCAGAGTCTAAATTATCCATAGTGTTGGAAACTGCTGAATGTGAGTGTTGGGATTAAAAGTTATTGCCAAGGACGCCAGAGACTCTGTTTTAAATGAGTTAAGAAATCATTCCATATGAACTTCAAATGTCCCGTGAGTTGGGGTTTGTTGCTAACTATATGAGGAGAGGCTACACAGGAGATTATTTTGGTACATACATCAGTTAGAGACTTTAAGGAAAACAACTTGATATCTTCCATTTGATGGCATAGAGTTGCCAATTTCCCTTCAGAAGACAATTTAGCATGAACATGTTCAATGCCACATGTTTACTATTAGCATATGCATCAAGTAGTAGTACATTACAGTGTTGGTCATGTATGGTTCTAAGTGTGTTTTGTATAGGGAGAAGGGCCTATCTTGAGAACGTTCCAAGATTTGAAGTACAATGTCCCCAAGTCAATAGGTGCAAAGCATCAAAAATCTTGGAAAGCTTGAAACCTGTCAGATTATGGTGACACCTTAGGCTAGGACCTCTCATACTTACGTGAGACATGCATGGCCTAGCAATGAATTTACACTATACAACATGTCCTTGGTATGCACTCAGCAAAAATCTGACAAGGGTCAAGTAAGGGGGAGCAATGCAAGAGAATATGTATTATTTGTTACTGGTGATGGAAAAGTTGTGCTTGCTCCCCAATGAGAATTGCAAGCGACCCATTTGCAGGCCTCCCTTCTACACAAAGAACTCGGTTTGAAGATCCTCACCTTCCTTCTTTTTTAAAAGAATAATCTTACAATCTAGAAGAGACCCAAATCTTGTGACCTGAAACAAAAAATTTGTGAATTGCAATTGGACTTATAAAATGTACCAAGAACTTCACTTTGAATATTGTCACCTTCATTTTTTCTTAAAAGAATAATATTACAATTCAGAAGAGACCCAAATCTTGTGACCTGAATCAAAATAATTTGTGAATTGCGACTGGAATTTTCAAAGTTTGTAGTTCTCTCTCTATCTCTCTCTCTCTCTATGTGCCAATTTGGACTCATTTTCTGCAAGCTCATCTGCTGCTTCTGCACTACATGCTGCTGCTGGCTTTCAATCTCCAATTTGATTTCTCACTTCCTGGCCTTCAGCAACAAATTGTTTTGGTACAATTGTTGTGCATTGGCATCATCATCATGATCCTTTGTGATTTTGTTGTGGTTGAAGAATCAAGAACAAGAACAAGAACAAAAATTGGTAGGTAGTGGGTTCTGCCATGTCACTACCTTGGTTAGGGGGCTTGTTTGTTTGCTCCATGAGCTCTCCCCCAACCAACCCCATGTCCAGCTTGTATTGTGTGTGGCTATATCCATTTCTATCATTGTGTTTTCTTGGGTTGATTTCTTATGTCAACCCC
>Ga0116229_10003605_pt1 | contig 25484 bp, 21 predicted proteins | sample S1TSphgellanicum_3_FD_87313 | JGI IMG/M metagenome (GOLD analysis project Ga0116229, IMG submission 87313) | Host-associated microbial communities from peat moss isolated from Minnesota, USA - S1T2_Fc - Sphagnum magellanicum MG | ecosystem: Host-associated > Plants > Peat moss > Unclassified... | reverse complement strand
TTCTTGTGACAAGAACCTTGGAGAGTTCTTGATGTTGTGTTTTGTGTTGTGAGCATTATGTTGTAGTTTCCTTTCAATAAAGATTTATGTTTGCACTTGAGTAGATCTCCTATTTGTTAACAAGGATGAGATTCACACTCCTGAAATTTGGGACTTGGGAGTCCTCCGAGATTCTTGAAACTTTAGAGTTCGATTGTAGGGGTCAAAACACCTTGCATTTGGGTGAATATTATATTATTAGAAATCTATTGAAGTGTAGATGTCGAAAATGGCCTCGCATGGGCCATTTGGACATCTACAACATAAGTTATGGCAAAAAGACAGGTCGGGAGTCAAATTACCAGTTCGACTCCTGACCACTAAAAGTTGGGAATCGACCCGACCCCGATGCATGCAGGTGAAATGCGACAAACCATTAGAAAAATTTCAAGGAGAGCTACAAGTTTGCTTCAGACTTCATCCCAATCGGAGGTCTAAGCAAATAGTTACGATCACTCAAAGTCCCGGGAGTCCAAATTGGGACAATTTCGGGACTTCTCCTTGGGAGTCCCGAGACAAAAAGCCATTCAGATGTGGGTGCCGTGGAGAGGCACAAAACATACTATATGAGGGAAGGTGGTGGCTTCCCCCGAGTCCGGGCCGTGATGAGTCAAATGACTCTAGAGTTGCCCGTGGCTTGTCCTAGCACCAAGGGTGCTCCAAAATGTGAACTAACCAACTTGTTGGTTGGTTTGATGCAGGTTCGAGTAAGTGAATAACTTGTCACTCTTCCTAGTCCCATCCCAAAGTTTCAACACGCCCCTCTACCCCCTTTTAGTGTTGAGAGCTAAGAGCATGCCCCGAGTCCCCCACAATTCCGCAACTTGAATAACTTAGGCCCAACTTGGGGCTAACTAGGGACTTGGGAGCGTGTCACATTCATTCATACCGTATCTAAGGAGATTGTTTCAAACCATATAAAATACATAAAAGATGAAATTTGTTTTTTGCACCTTTTTGTATATAAACTTTGGTTGTTACATGAAGATTTCTTTGTGCAAAATGCCATTTAGAAAAGTCATACGAACATCCATTTGGTGAACTTTAAAATTAAAAGTTTCAACAAAGGAAAATAAAATATTTCTTTCAACCTAACCAACAAGGGGCAACCTATTATATAGTGTTCTATAGTGTTGAACCAGTTACTAGTTGAATTAACTCATTAAATAGAATGTCAAAAGAAAGCAATAACTAACTTAATTTCTAGCAAAACTAAAGCAAATAATTGTTATTCAAGGCCTATCTTAGATATTCTGTTTAGGAAGTGGTTCCCTTTATTTGTGATGCTTTCACCAAGAACAACAACCCTAGAAGAACTTGCATCACTAGCCAACCAAGAATGACAAGTTGTTCAACAGTGAGAAGTTTCACTTAAACTTGTTACAAGGGAGAAGTTTTTGAAGGAAAAAAGACCAGAACGTTCAACAACTGCATCATCTTTATTAGTACGTCAATCTCATCAACTAAAGACGCACACAAAACTGCCCATTCCAAGGGACAAATTAACTCTTGAAGTTATATGCTTCTATACTTCTATTTCTTGCGTTGGATTCTTGATTTCTAGTTCCTCATCTTTTCCTTAAATTGAATTCTTGATGCAACAACATTTTCTGTTGTCTACTTGTGAAACTATTATTAGATTTATTTCATTGATTGCCTTCTCTTTTAATCTCAACATAACTACTTTCCATGTTGTGGGGAAGCTAGATCTTACCATCTTGGTCTCTAATTTTGAAGTTATCTCACCACTAAAAAAGAAGTTTATAATTACTTTCAAGTCAAAAGTTATTGATTTAGAAGAGGATGAAGAGCGAACCTATTCAAATGAGATGTGAGGTGGAGGTGGAAAAGAGCTTCAAGCAACGACTATAGAAGGCAACCTAAAGGAAAAACTTAAGCCCAATCTAGACCAAGTAATTGACAAAATCCAAGTTGAACCTGTTGAATCTATTGAACCTATAGAACTAATTATAAAACCCACACAACTTGTAGTTGTAGTTGCAAAATCATCACAACCTGTTCAACTTTTTATTGAACCTGTACATGTAGAAAACCCATAGTTTTCTATATCCCAACCTATCCTAGTTTATGGTCATTTCATAAATAATTAGAGACAAATTAATATGTTTTTAGAACAAGTTGCCCAAAATGCCACAACCTAGTCAAGAACATTACAAGAACTTGCTAACCTCAAAGTTGAGTTTGAGTAATCCAAAGAGAACTTGTTTGAGACCCATAATTGTTTACAAACATATAGCCTAAAACTAGAAATAATGTAAAAAACTTTGAAAAACCGTTACAAAGAACTGGTCATAGTCAAAAGGCAATTGAATAAGGCCTAGCATGAGAACCAAAACCTATCCAACAAGTTGAAAAAGGTAGAATAGGTTGTTAGCAAAACAGAAAACCTACATAAAAAATGTGTCGAACTCAATCAATTCAATTGGAAAACTCACAATGATTTGAAATGTCTCCAAATTGATATGGAACAAATGACAGAAGACTACACCAAAATGGAAGAGTCGAGTATGTAACAACATAATATCATAACCAATTTGGAATAAACTTGTCAAGAGCTCAGAAAGCAATAGGTAGCTACCCACATAAAGTTTGGAAGGGAAAAACAAACTCTAACTACCCAAATCCAAGAATGGAAAGGTCAGTTTGAAACAATTAAGGTATAGTTGAATAAACCAAACCCCATTTTACTTGTTAGGATGAACAACAGGTTGAAGGAGTTCGAGGAGTTATTACTAGACAATACACTACTCAAAGTGCAGAATCAAGCCTTGGGAGATAAAAAACCCCAAGTGGAAGGAGTGGTGGCAAACTAATCAAAAGTTTATAGAAGAGTAGATTCAAGAAAACATGGAATTAACTCGTTCTAATGAATAGAATTACTAACTAGAGCTACAAGCATATCAAACTGCTTCCCCTAACTTTAAATATGAACTTCTTAGTTTCGTATCTATAGAGATTAGAACTAGTAGTAAAGTCCTAATAACACCATCTATGGTACAACTTATTACCATTACCAAACTTGTTAACCCATTAAGAGGTGGAACAAGTTTAGAGATCATATCCTTACTTATTCAAACTTTTGGCATACCTGTTCAGGTTGTCATTTTACTAATGAACTTGTGAGAGGTAATGAGAAGTATGTTAAAGAATAGGCTAAACGTATTGATCCCTCATTACTATATTAGATAGTGGAGTAGGACTTTTGGAGTTCTTATCTACTAGTTTACCTCTAACCCCACATTAGATAGGTATAGGTCAAGAGATTACTTTGATTTCTAGTACCCTACATGTTTAAGAGGTATTCATAAAACCCATAGCAACCTTTGAAGAAAGACCTAATTGACAAAAGACTATAGCATTGATAGGTTTTTGGATTTTGAGTCAAGCTGAACCTGTGGAGGAAATAGGTGTTGAACTTATTGAAGGAACCATCAACCAATCAATTGTAGAAGACCAAACTAACTAGGACTTTAAGCTAGTATTTCAAGGACAAAATGTAGTTTTTAAAGGGGGATATTATTACCTAGATTTAGTAACAAGTGACCTAATAGGTTATAGATTTAAGCAAGTTGTTAAACTTAACGGGTGATCTAACTTGTTATTTAATTTAACTTATAACATTTAACCTAACCCATTACTGAACCTGATAGGTAGTATTATGCTAGGTTAGTAGACAAGTTGACATGTTAGTCAACTGATAGTCTATAGAACAGGTGGTAGAACAAGTACTTGAAAAGGTAATAAAATAAGGTGTAGTTTTTTGAAATTTTGGGTTGTTAGTTTAAGTATTGGCTAATGATTGTTTAAATAATTAATTATGACTATTTCATTTTGAATTAACTAGTATAAGACTAAAAGGACAGACCTATTTGGAGATGGAGATTTTTTTTTTCATTTTTTATTTTGCGTTTTTATTTCACTTTGGAACATGAAGCATTTTCTTTTCAGTCAACTTTCTTGAAACTTTGAGTAATCTATGTACATGTTAGTTTATGAATTATAGTTAGTTTAGATTGTTAGAATTTTTGTTGTTTATGTTGATGCTTTAAAAACTATTGCTAGAAAATTAAAAGTTGAAAACCTTACTGGGAATAGAAAAACTTGTCAACACCGATTAAGGTACACATTTCACTAATGATGTTATTTGTTACTTAATTGATTATTTCATCTTCAGACATACAATGGAATGGACAAGCTAAGTTTACTAACAAAGTTTTGTGTACATTACTCACAAAACTAGTGAATGAAAACTAGAATGATTAGGATGAACACTAATCCACAATTTTATTTTCTTATCAAACTATTTTTAAGGTTGGAATTAGTCATATCCCATTCCAACTTGTTTATGGATTACATCGGTTGCTACCTATGGAATATTTATTATCATCCAAACTAGAATAGAATCATGACCCAACACTTGTTAAAGTTCAAAATAGTCAATTGTCATAACTAAAGAAATTCCAAGAGAACCAGTTAGTAGCACAAGACTTGGTAGCTTTTAACCAATGGAATTGGTTATTATGGTCCCAAAACAGTACATTGAAAAAAAATACCAATTTGGAGATTTTGTTTTATGGTTTCTAAGGGTTATCAAAACACATAATCCTAAGTTTTAGAGACAATGGTTTGGACCATATAGGATCCAATATTATTTACCAAACAATACAATACTACTAATGATTATTAATAAATTTGATCTTAATTTAGTACCAGTTAACATTAACAAGTTAAAACCTTATAGGTTTTTGAAAGATCACACACTTCAACCTGTTTTAACTAAGCCTAGTGATTTTTTATGAATGAAATTAAAAAAGGCAACCCATTTTGATAACTTATTTACTAAACAAGTAGTTGAGGTAACCCATTTTAATAACATGTTCAATGAAAAACCAGTTGGGACAAACCATTCTAGTAACATGTTAAAGTTGAAAAACCAATGCAACTTAACACTAGAAATTTGACAGCAAAAAACCTAACTAAAAGAAAAACATACAATGATTTTGTCTAATCTAGAACTGGGTGAAACAAGTATTAGTGACCTATTGAAAAGGCAATTGGTTAAAAACCTACCAATTAGCTTCAATTCCATGCAAAGTAATGATATTCTAGTAAACTCAATTACATGTGTTAGTTTTTTAAAGAAAATAAGCCTTAAAAGTTGCATCAATCTCTAAGCACTGCCACTTTTCGCTCTATGGTTGCAATATGAAAAACCAACGAACCCCTTAAAATGTCTTTTCATTTTGGATTTCCTTATATCTTTTGTTGCACCAAAATGAAGCAATGAGTGCCTTGGATCAATTGAAAAAAAGAGCAAGCAAGAGGGAAGCAGAATTGAGAAAACAAAGAAGAAGCAAAGATGGAGAGGAAAAATAATTGCAGAAAGTTAAAGAGGAAGCTTTTAGAGCAATTGGTGTAATTTACATTGAACCATTTGCATCAAGGCTACCTCCTGTATTTTGAGATAATAGTGAAAGTTATGGGGAAGAAAGAGATGTAAAACATGAAAGTTTTGAAGCATTAAAACATGTTGCTATTGTGGGAGAAGGATTTGAAAAACCATTACAAGGCCTTGAAAGACATTTTTTACCTCCTGCACCTACATTTGTCAAAATTAATGATTCTAAAGAGGAAGATAAGTGGAAAGGAAAACTACAAAAGTAAAACAAGAAGCTAAGCAACCTATTGAAGTTAAGCAACTAGCAGATTTTTCATTAGCACCGATTGAAGGAGTATTCTTTAATGTACAAGTTGATTCTCCTAACACACATGTTGTTGTACCTACCAAAGCCCAGTTCAAATACATGATGAAGCACAAGGGAAAGGAATAGGTGGAGGAGGGTATTTCACCTACCAAAGTGACCCGAAAGCGAGCACTTGTTGAAGTAAAAGAAATTCAAAAAATGCTTCAGTGGATCTGGATGGGATCCAAAGAATGACAATGGGTAGAGTGAACCAATTTGGGTGGCTTATTTGTTGTTCATTAAATAGTTCCACAACCAAACCTATTGGAAGAATTCTTGCACACCTGGGAGTCCATAGAGGATGGACACATTAGGACAGTTAGGTGTTTGCACATTATGGTGACCTTATATGGATGTCACAATGATAATTTTTCCTATATTCTTTAGATACAAGAAAATAAATAAAATAAAATTCATTAAAATAATTTTAAAAAAGGATTCACTTATCTAAAGTTATCATAATCAACCTTCCAAGAATGAAAACATCAAATCAAAATCATGGATAGCTAATAAGTTATGTACTTTTGAATTTTTCCCACATTTTTTGTCACACCTGCAAAATTCATGGATATGGACTTTTATCTTATAATGTGTTGGTCTTATATGTTTGAAACTTTGGGATATTGGATGAATTATGTTTAAGAAACTAAAGATCCATTGAATGAATGGAATGTGATTTTAATTTATTATGTTATGGACTTTTTTAAATCCCAAAAACTAATTATTTTAAAAGAAAATTTAAACATTTAAAAATTATTATTAAAAAAAATTGTGATATTTTTTATATGTCTTATAACATCATGATTTGAAATTGGAAATGGAAAAAAAATGCTACTTTCAATATCATCTAAATATTCATATTTGAAACTAGTTTTTAACTACACTAAAAGAGGACTTTGAAAAGAGACTTTAATCCACCGAAATTGCGAGACCCTAATGTGTTTTCATTGAGTTGTTTGTGATGAGAAGATCACTATTAACCAAACGTTAATCGTTCAATAATTTGGTGTCAACATTGAAGGAATAGTTGATGCAATGAATGCATTGGTCAAGGAGGCCCATGTTGCTCTCAAGAACATAGCTAAATTGGATGCATTCATTAATAAAGAACAATGGAATGTCATTTGGATGAAGGAGGAATACCACGCTAAATTTGCAACACTTCTATAAATCATTTACCAATGGGAAAAGTTGGTTTGTTTTAGTGATTGCATTGCCATTACTCTTAATTTGGCAAACAAGGGGAAGAAGATTAATTGGTGCTTTATTATGTTGACACAAATGTCAATGGAACTGACTTGATGGATTGAGCACCAGAAGCAGACCATAGCAAGGTTAGTAGCATAAAAAGACAACAACCTATTACTTTGGACTAGTTATAGAAGTTTATTTACGACATTAGGGTGCAGTCACAATAATATGTACCATAGCAAGTGTAACATTTACTTGGTTTTTTCATCTTTTAAAGTCGTAATTTAATTTAATGTTGAAATTATAAGATTTTTTTATATAATTTTATTTTAGATATATCATGGGAACATGTGAATTTATTTGAAATTAATCCAATGAATAAAAAATTAACAAAAACACTCATTAAGCAATGTAACATTTGTTTTTAAATAATAAAAGGACTTGTAAATGGATTTCAATTTTTTTGAATCTAACTTTTTTGCCAAATTTTTAATACGAATTTTAATAAAATAATATGAAGATTTGTTTTAATTTTAAAAAGATTTTTTCAAAGATTTTTTAAAAAATATCCAAGAATATTCTAGGATTATTCCCCAAAAGTAGTCACAAAAGTAATCAAAAAGTAGGTGGGTGTGGCTTGTGTTATCTTGTTTGCACCCATTGGTTTCCTTTGTCAAAGGAAGATACACTTGTTGACTCTTCAAAACCACAACTGGTTTAGGAAAGAAAGAAGAAAAAGGTTGTTACGGAGCAATTTAAAAAAACCTTTCTTGGGGTTGTGACCAAGGAGCAATTTATTAATGAACATCAATCGATGTGTTCAACTAACATATTGCCACAACCAATTCAATAATCACATTGGGTGAAGATACAAACTAAGCCATCAACACCTAAGGACCAGTTGAATTTTAAATTAACTAGTTCACCATTGAAGAAAAAACCTTGCACCTATCAATGAATCATAATTATGGAGGGCTCAGGCAATGAAAACATGGAAGTTTATGTTATTATGTAACCAGATTATGAACTAGTAAGGATAGAAAGTGACCAATTCATGGAAGATTGAAGTGAACTTGATTTTGAACAAGTATTAAATGAAGAGCCTTTACCTATTCAAGTAACTTCTATTCTTATAAAATAGGCTAGCAACCCGTTACCAATAGGTACAAAATTAGTTCAACCAGTTTGGTCTAAACTTGTTTGTATTTTTCCTGAGATGTTGACAACTTATACTTAATACGAAAGTGTGAAACAAGTTACACTTTTCTTTGAGCAAGTAGCCTTAGTTGCCTAAACTTGGCTTCAAACAATAGACAACCTAGCTTATTTGAAAACCAAATACAATATTGTTGAAAACTTATTATAGGACATTAACAACCAGCTATAGGTTCATCGCTTGGAATTAGTTAGCCATAAATAAGCCTGATAAAACTGAGATAAGGACCTGGTTACTGTGAAAACCTAGCTCCTTACATTGTAAACAAAGAATAAACACTTTGTTGCCAAAAGTGTTAAAGCTGAAAAGGTAATCAAGAAGGCTAAAGCTTTGCAGTAGGAGTATAATGGGCTAAACCAAGCTCATTTCGAAACCCATAATCACTTAAAGGCTATACAAATTAACCTTGATTGATAAACAAGGGACTATGGCAAGATGGAGGCCATTAGTGTACAACGGGTGAAGAATTTCTTGGAGCTAGAAAACACATGTTTGTAGCAAAAGGGATAGTTGATGAAAGTCAACATTAACATGGAGAATCGTACCCATGAGTTTCATGTATAGATCCAAGCATTAAAAGGCGAATTAGAAACACTTTGTCAAGCACTAGGTAATGTTTCTCAAATTACATATATGGATAACCAATTAAAGGAGTTTGAGGAATTACTTTTGGACAATGCCCAAACATTGGCTAATAAAAACTTAAAATGGAAGGAATGGTAACAAATAATAAAGGAGATTACGAAAGAATAGATCCAAGACAGTTTGGAAATAGTTTGTGCAGATGAAGAAACCTACATGAATGAACTGATTACATACCGATTATATTTTGATGGCTATACATATGACCAACTTATTAGTAAATTGGTTGAGGTACCTGTTATTGCTTTCTAGAAGTTTTCACTTGTGCAAGCAACTATTGTAGCTACAAGTTCTCGAAGTGAACTTATGGTCACTACCACTAAGGAACTAGAACCAATCCGAGGAGGAGCAAAGGTAGCCATTGTTGTAGTTGTTAATACTCGGGTAGAAGGATTGAAAGAACTTGTTACTCCCAACCCTATACCATTAGTTATATTAAAGATTGGGGTAGGTGTAGAGGTTATTTTGATTGACACTATTACACATGCTTCTGAAGTTTTCAAGACTCTATATATAGTATTAAAAGACACACTTGTTGTTGAAAGACTAGGATTTCAACTTGTTCCTTTAGTTGAACCTATTGATACCATAGGTGAACAACATGTTAATGATTTGACAACAAGAATTAAATAGGTAATTTTAGGTGATTGATATCAAGGACAAAATCTGGTTTTCAAGGGGGGTAATGTTAACCCAATTTTTCAAATGTGTACATACTAACTGGTTGCTACCAATTAGTAACCAATGAGGCAATATAACTTTTAGATTTTATACAATTATTATTAAATAACATGATTTTAAGTGAACCTATATGTTGAAAAAATCATTAATAAATGTTAGAATAACCAAGGGGTTATGTTAATCGGTAACCAGCTTGTATAGTAACTGATTGTTGATAATAATAGGTTAGTTTAAACTTGTGACCAATAGTTGTTATAGTTTAAATTCAAGTTTTATTGGCTAATGATTGTTTAATTTAAAATAGTGTTATGTTTGGTATAAACAGAAAAATGTGAAAATTGATATAAAGATCTTTTTGGAACTTCTTGTAAACTTTTGATCTTTTTGGAATTTCTTTTTTTCTTTTTTTCTGGAAACTACTTCTTGCTTATATTTTTGGTTTATGAATAGGTTCATTTAAAACTTAGATATCTTCATTTCTTCAATTTTCTATAAAAGATTAAATTTAGTTTTGTTTTTGCCTTTGGAAGAAAATAATTAAATCTGGTTTTTTATAACTATTGCTTTGCAACAACCTATTGATAACACTTAAACTAGAATTAAAAAGCTTAAAATATAAAAAATTATAAATTTAAGAAGAATAGAAAAAATCCTTAACAATTGCCAATGTTCAGAATAAAATTCATCTAGATTTTCATCCATAAAATCATTCATCCCTGGACACATGGCAAAATTCTCTTCCACATTACCCAATATTCTATACTATGTGTCAAAAAATATTCTCCTAATATTTTATCCACATGGACAAAATATTTAAAAAAAAGATTTGGTCCCACTCACTTGCTCATGCTCGTAGGCTCATGGATTAGCATCCTTCTAAGTGCAAGTAAAAACTATTGATTCTACATGTAAAATATCAACGTTGATTATAACCTTCTCACCTTGTTTTCTTGATCATTTAACATTAGAGAGCACACACACTTTGGTTCTACATTTTAGGGTGCGAACAACTCAACCAATAACATCCGAAAATATTCCAAAAATGAATGACAATCAACACCTTGCATAGACATGTTGTGTTGTTTCAAAGTTATCAAAACCTAACCTATCATAGAACAATAACTTGGAATGGTTGCATTTGAATATATATGCTGTAGAAATACTAAAGTTGTAACAAAAGAACATCTAGAGATCCCCACTTGTTCAAGTTAATTTAGACTAGCAAACTTAAAACTTTGTTTGTGTTTTTGTTTGTTTGTTAGGAAACCTATCATAGTTTAACTTAAAATTCAAAAATGGACTTCAAGGTGTGTAGCACTACATATGATTTAACACTTACAATTGGTAAAGAGTAGTCACAAATCTTGTAAGTGCAAGACCTAATGTTCATCAACCATCAACCACTCCATGTTCTTTCTTCAACATTGTTGCCATCACAACTAACAAATAAGGAAATGAAGAAACAAAGGATACGAAGATAAATACCTAATCAGTTTCAAACAATTCTAACCCATCCACCAAAATCCACCAACCTCTAATGACAACAAAGGTTGCAACATCTAGTCTACCTTTTTAACACACAAGGAGAAATCATTGAAATTGTAGTTGAGGAGATTTTTGGAGTAACAATTTTGAAGTTGATGCCCCAAGGATGCACTCTTGTGGGAACCTTATAAACAATGAGGTCTCTAATATTTAGATGATTGATGCAGTATTTAGCATAGGTTTTATTTCAAAATGAGGTGGTTGTGTTACAACATTTTTTACATGTTGTGTGTTTTCAGTGATTGGCAAATTGTTAATATCCTTCACAATGTCAAATATCCTCATTTCCTTGCTTGAATCTAGAGATTTTCCAAACTATTGGTTGCACAAACAATGCGAAAAATCAAAACAGTCTAGTACTAGGGTCAGGGTTGATGTTGTAAATAATGTGTAAGTCACAATTACAAATGATATCATGCATTTGAAGAAGCTTCAATTTTTTGCAGAATTTATACACAACACAACATGTTCATCATTACCAATGTGTGCTTCAAAGTTCGAGTAACCACGTGCGTTTCAATGTCTTTCCTAATGGCGACTACATACAGAAAGAACCTTGTCTGAGGCATGAACCTCGTCAACACCCAAAAAACAATTTTTATGAATAGTCATTGGTCCATAAGATGGACACAAACTTGAAATCAATGACTATGATTAATATGATAGAATATACTTTTTGCCATAATAGGACTCCACAACTTGGAATCCATGACCAAAGTCTTGATGTTGTGTAATTCCTACTTTTTAGATTTTTATACCTTAGAAATATGTTTTTTACATTTATTTTACATGGGGTGGTAGCATTAAGGATTTGAAGCTATAAGAGCCCTTCAAGGCCTTTAAATGATTTATTTTCATTATCCTATTCATAATGGCCAACTTTCTTGAAAAGTTCTTACATCAAGGAATTCTTTTTTTTTAAACTTTTGATTTATCAATCCATCTAATGAAGGCTTTATGTACCATCCCTTTTATTCATTTTTTGAATTAAATAAAACCATCATCTATCCACATTTGTTGCTCTTTTAATGTTTTGAATCCTTGTTACTATTCTTGTTACTAGTCATATGTTTTTTGTATTAGGACTCAAATGGACACTATATTCAAATCACTTTTGTGATTGGCTCACAAATTGCAAATCATGTGAAGGTATTATTTAAAAGATCATCTTTAAATACAACAAATAATCAAAATTTTGAATCCTAAAAATGTAAAAAAATACATGACCCCATGAATTTTTGGAGTGTGACAATCTTTTTGGAGGACTTGGTCATGAATATACCTAGTTTTTCTTTCACATCCATCATTTTAAAATATACCACTCATAAATCAAAATCAAAATCTTGTACATTTTGTCGAAAGAAAACACACAACAAAAAATGGAATATATGCATATGCAAACGGTATTACAATTGTTTTCTCATGAAAAAATTAAAATTTAATACAACAAAATGGGGTTATTGCACCTCTCATTTGTTGGTTTACTCCCTTTTTTTTTTCCTTTGTTTCTTTTTTGAACAAACTTCACTTCCATAGTTGTTGTTTTGAATATTCTTTTTAAAAAAAGAAAAAAGAAAATGCAATCTGAATTTAGAGTATATTATGCATATTGCAATCATTTGTTTTTTTTTGACAAAAATCAAAGTTTTATAACTAAATGAGGGCATTGCAGCTTCTAATGTCATTGAAGATCATGGTTTTTTTATACAAGTGAGAGTATTGCCTTGCAATGATACTCACATGATGAAAAAAAATACAGAAGACAGTGTGAGTGTATTTAAAAAATACATGCATGCACCTTGTGTAAGTGTGAAGCCCGAAATATGGCCAACGTAAAGTGTAATTATTAAAACTGGAGTGTATAAGTGTAAACGAGTTAATGCCCATAGTTTAGGAACATTTAGTGCCCACAGTTTAGAATTTTATTCTGAGAAGGCTGGATAAAGTGAAGAATACGAGCCAGCAATCAACGTGCAGGTAAGGCAAATCCAAATGTTATAGGGGTGAAACTTCCTTGAGGACCAATTTAGGTGAGAAAATTAGCTTGGTTCCCTGCTTTTTCCCCTTTTTCTGCCCGTGTACAGTTTTCGTCTTTACTCCTCATTTCGCCCACTGTTTGGATAACTCTAAGTTATGTCTTCTTTTTTATCCCCTTTTTTAAGTGGGCCATCAAGTTGCAAGTAATTGTTTATTTAAGGCCCTACAAAATGGATCAGCCACTTGGTGGCAGGTGGTTTGTGTAGCCCCAAATCACAATTGGTTTCATGATGGCTGTAGAGGATACTGTTTTTTGATCCTCTACTAGGCTTACAAGTTGGGGCGGTTTGTGTGTTTTGGGAATGAGGGGACGATGCTGTATGTTTGGACAACAATGAAACATGGCCAACAACCTAGCCCACATCACAATATCACAAGGAAGAGTATCCTTTTTACCAGACATAACATGTCCATTGTGTCACGTGATGTCACATGAAACTTGAATGGCAAGTGCTTTCTCTCAAGCTGCACACACTTTTGTTTGATATGCTGCAACAAACTTTCAGTCCAAGAAAGCAGGAAGAATGGAAAGCTGGGTGCACAAAAAACAACTGCCATACTTTTATCAACATCATAGTAAAGCTTATTCCAGCTTCTTTAGGCAAAAGAATACAAATCAAACGAATTTTTTAATTTGCTTTATGAAGACATTAGGAAGACAAAATTTCACTTAGCTTCTTGTTTTTCAAAGTTGTGCACCCGTGTCCACTGCTTTTGCTACTGTCAACATGGGTTACTGGACAGATATGTCCTGTTTGCTTGTTTTGAGCTTGGCATGGGCTCTCTCCCTAAGTTGCTGGATTCCTGGAGGTTTCAGCTGCACTATGGGTGTCATTTACCTGTAAAACAAAGAATTGATTTCAAAATGGTTTCAGTTGTGACTTTACAAGGCAAACAAAATTGCCCATACTTTTTGAAATAACCATCGGTACCTCCACATCACAATTGGTTTGTTCTTGGCAGTTTTTTTTCTTCTGGCTAACTGGATAAAAGGAGAATATTTTTTCACAGATTCGTAAATTTTTGGCCAAATTTGATCACACCTCAGAAAAGAGTTTGCCAGATTTAGACAGGTTCATAGTGTTAAGGCAGGTTTTTCTGCCATATTTTTTATTCGTTTTGAGAAATTTCAATAACTTGTTGCCATCAATGCTAAAATCCTTGTTGGGATGATCGCCAGTGGGCACTACTAACTAAATGAAAAAATAAAGCGCTGGTTCTCGGCACCCACCACTGCTTACTCATTTTTCTTTTGAAGATTTGCAAGGATGCAATGTCAACTCAACAAATGAAAGTTGTGACTCGGCACCCACCACCACTTACTCACTTTTTCTTTTGAAGATTTGCAAGGATGCAATGTCAACTCAACAAATGAAAGTTGTGACCAAAAATGTTACTCTTTAAGAGCCAACCCCACAATGGTCATTGCTATATCAGGCATTTTCAAAACTTTCCAATTTGACATTGCATAAGTACCTGTTACTTACTTTCTTCAAGGATTCTGGCAAGTACCCATAGTGACAACCATATGCATCACCTGGCAGCCTCAAACGCATGCACAGCCTTGCACACCTCCATCTACACACACCCAGCCTTTATTTTTTCATGTTGGTGATGGAGCACTAGTGGTGATCATCCCAAAAAAAGATTTAGCGATGGCAACAAGTTACTTGGAAACTCTCAAAACAGTAGAAAATCTAGCGGCAAAACGTGACTGAACAATAGGAATCTGCCAAAATCTTGTGAACTCTTTTTTGGTGTTTGATAAGTTTGGTGAAGTTTTCAAGAATCTGTGAAAGAATATTCTTCTTAAAAAAATTTGAGTGCAATTTTGCACTAGTTCACCAAGAAAAAAAAAGGCTTGTAGACACACAACACCGTGTCAGAGTATACATGGTGTGTTGGGTGAAGGAGGAGGCCAGGTCTTGTTTAGTGCATAGACTTATCTATCTATTAGGCAAGGTAGTTTGTCTTGTTTGTCACCCTGAGATCTCCCAAACCACGGCACTTCATGCCACACTCTTGGTATCTTTGGAATGCTCTTGAAGAGTGGGGTGCACTGACTTGGTTTGACTTGGTTTGAGACTGTTTGGAGCTACAATGTGGAAGCTATTGATTATTGAACCATTTTCTTGATGAAAACTAGACAAAATCGAAATTGAAAAGTGTATTAGAATTTGGGGGCATTCTTGATGCTTTTGGAAAGCCCTTGGTGAGTCAAATTCAATAGAGTTTATTTCACAATTTTCAGAGCTAAGGTGTAGAAGATATTGTTTTCTGAGTGGATTTTTTTGCTGGAAATTCAAACAAATCACAAAAATTAGGTTTGGAAGGAAAAATCAGTTGAGCCCTCAATGTGTTCACACTTGGGCCAACGGCACCGGCTAGACTAGTACTGTCTTAAGATGAAAGTACAATTAGGTTGAAAGTCCAAATGGTGCAAGTATCGGTAACTTGATTGTTCACCACAATAGACCTGTATTGGCTTAGGATGAAATTACACAACAGGATGAAGGTTCAAGTAATGCAAGTATTGGTTGGTCACTACATAGACTTATATTGCCATGGGATGAAAGTACACAATAGGATGAAAGTTCAAATGGTGCAATTATTGATCATTCATTACACGGACTTGTACTTTCTTGGGATGAAAATACAAGCATCAATGTAAAACAAGGGGTATGTCACATTGTGGCTTTGCCTCTTACATTAAAAAAGTATCTTAAGGCAAAAGAAGAATTATGAAATTCAAATATTTTACCATGAAAAAATATAATTTTCAGAAAAATCTTCTAAAAGAAACCAAAATCCTTCAAGGTATCATAACTCTATAACTAATTTCAAGTTTCAACATAGGCCAAAATATCATCTTTCAAAAATCCTCATATAAATATGGACCTACTACCTAGGGGCCAAAATCCCTGAAGCTACTAAACTATATAATGAATCTAAACACAATATCCTTGCCTTGGTAGGTGACGCCAACAAAGACCATCAAGGTAAAAAACAGTTTTTCTTTCATGTTTTTGATGTAGCCCAAGCTGCATTCTCCATAAAAGATGGAACCAAACTTGGCTACCTACTTTGGAATGGTCAAGCCCCTGCCCATTATGTTGGGTAAGGGGCCAGGCTTGCACCCAACACAATGGACAAGGGTGAGACTATTCCATAACATTAAGGTCTGGGATGGCAGATTTAACAAAATTTTCAAACTTTCATGTTCCACAGAGATTTTGATCACTATCATGAGTGTATGACCATCACTGGAAGATTATATCAACTAATGTGGTCAACAAAATGACATAATCGGCTACCCCACAAATCTTAATGGAAAACACCACACTGGTACAAAGTAACGGGTTATAAGTGAGAATAACATGAGTGTGATCAGTTCATACTGTAATAGAGGGCCAGCTTCAACATATATCTGTCTGGAAAATGAATATTCCTTAGTACTCCAAACATTCTTTATTTTCCTTCACAAATTTTGGTTCTTTGAAAATAGTATTCCCTGAGATTTTCAACATTTTGTACAAATAATATAATTAGTTTGAAAGCTGCCAAGGTACTTACGTTATTGCACCAGAGACAAAGTCAAGTGATGGTCAACAACAACAACCACCGCTCATGAGCCACTAAGTTACTTGACTTAAAAATTGACCCACTACTGTAGGTCTTACATGCCCAGGTTGAACAAGCACCTTCACCTTATTGAGTGAGGCCTCATAGTGACCATACGATTAGTCCCAAGAAATGGTTCAGTGGCCCTGATTTAGTGCATGCCTGGAGTATTTGTAATATTTAGAAGCAATTGAAATGAATTTTGGGGGTTTTATTAGTGTTGGTCAGTTTGGATTCTCAGTCTGGTTATTAAGTACTTGGACTGGGCTGGAGTGAACCAGCAGCCACCAGTGCACCAGTTCAGGATGAGCCCATTCAAGCCGTTTTGGGGATGAACCCAAACACATCCAAGTAGGGCATTTTTATTTTCCTCTTCCCCTGCCCAGGGTTTTTTCAGCCCTCTTATCTGCCCCAAAGTTTTCCCCTCCTACCTACCTCCCGTACCTTAAACCCTAAACACTCCCCTACCTTAAATTCACCCTACCGAAACCGACCTTCTTTAAACCTAAATTCATTTTCTCCACTCCACTCCACTCCAAATGTCCCTTGAGTGCTCGAGTTGTGGAGTGTTGTGGAGTGCCGAGTTGTCAAGTTGTGGAGTGTGGTGGAGTGCCGAGCTATCAAGTTGTGGAGTTTGAAAGCAACATTTAGAGGTAAGAACAACACTCATGTCTTGTTTTTTTTCATCTTGTCATTTTCATGGTTTTTATTTGTCTTGACTTGCTAGGGCTCCTGCAAGTGGGTCCCTTGTTTTTTTTTGTGTCCTTTTTTTTCTCCCCATTGTCATTCCTTTGAAAAACAAAAGATGACAACGATTACAAAGATTGTCATCATCTTTGTTTCTTGTTCTCGCTCCTTTTAGACATGAAGATGACAACACATACTTGTCATCTCATTTTTTTTTTCACTAGTCACTCTTGTGAAAAATAGAAGATGACGATGATCACATAGATTATTGTCATCCTTGCCTCCTCTTCCTTGTTCTTGTTCTTCTCAAACACGAAAATGACAACACAAAACCATTGTCTTTGTGTTATTTTTTTTTGGCCTTTGTCATTCTAGTGAAAAATAGTAGACAACAACAATTTGTGATCATTTCATCTTCACCTCCTCCTCCTGTTCTTGTTCCTTTTAGACAGAAAGATGATGGCACAAAGTTGTCGTCTTCATGTTTTTTTCCCTTGGTCTTTGACACTCTTGCGAAAAATAGAAGACGATGATGATCTATGATCATCATCTTCTTTGCCTCCTCTTATTCTCATTCCTTTTAAACATGAAAACGACGACACATAGCCGTCATTTTTATGTTTTTTTTCCCTTGCTTTCATCGCTCTTGTGAAAGACAAAAAACAACAACAATCTATGAATGTTGTCGTCTTTGCCTCCTTCTCTTATTCTCACTCTTCTCAAACACGAAGATGACAGCATAAAGTTATCATCTTTGTGTTTTTTTTTTGGCCTTTGTCGTTCATGTGAAAGATAGAAGATGATGATGATTTGTGATTGTCGTCATCTTCGCCTCCTCCTATTCTCGTTCCTTGTAGACATAAAAATAACAACATAGAGCTATCATCTTTGTGTCTTTTTTTTGGACTTCATTGTTCTACGAAAGATAGAAGATGACGATGATCACATATCATTATTGTCTTCGCCTCCTCTTGTTCTCGCTCCTCTCAAACACAAAAGATGACAACATAAGTCGTTGTCTTTGTGTGTTTTTTTTTTGGCCTTTGTTGCTCCTATGAAAGACAAAAGATGACAATGATCATAAATCATCATCATCTTCGCCTCCTCTTGTTTTCACTCCTCTTAGACACAAATGTCATTGTCTTCATGTTTTTTCTTTTTGGCTTTTGTCACTCTTGGGAAAAATAGAAAACCACAACAATCACAACAATCATAGATCATTGTCGTCTTCACTTCCTCCTATTCTTGCTCCTCCAGACATAGAAGACAACAACACAAGTTGTCATCTTTGTGTCTTTTTCTTTTGACCTTTGTCATTCCTATGAAAGATAGAAGAAAATGATGATCACAAATCATCATTGTCTTCACCTCTTCATGTTATCACTCCTCTCAGACATGAAGATGACAACATAGAGCCATTGTTTTCATGTTTTTTTCTTTATGGCCTTTGTCACTCTTGTGAAAGATAGAAGATGACAATGATCACAAATCATCATCATCTTTGCCTCCTCCTATTCTTGCTTTCCTAAAACATGAAAACGATGGCACAAAGCCATCGTCTTTGTGTCTTTTTTTTTTCTCCTATGAAAAACAAAAGACAATTAGATCATGGTCGTCTTCTGTCAACAACTCCTGTTGGTGCTACTTTCAATTTTGGAAGGATTTGTTTTGTATTCTCCTATTTATTTTTTCACATCAATATGGTTATTTATTAAGGTTTTTGTTTGGATATGTAGGATTTCAATTGGTAGAAAAGGAAATTGAAAAAGGTTTGTTACATGATTTAAAAGTTCAAGAGTAAAATGTTGCTCCATTAGAATTGGCAATTGAGGAGCAAAATGTTGTTGCATTAGAATTGGCAATTGAGGAGAAAAATGTTGCTCCATCAAAATTGGCAATTAGGGAACAAAATGCTGCTAAAATTAAGGAACTTAGAATTGATGAAACAAGTAGCCAATGTAAATTATAGTTAGACATGGTGATTGTGTCCAATCCAAGTGATTAAATCCCTCCCGAAACAAGTTGGGAATTTCAACCAAGAAATGGTAGGTTAGATTATTTTAGAATTTACTTAATTAAACTTTATTAAATGTGCACAAGAAAATTTGTACAAAACTTTTAAATTCAATTATACTTGCACCCTCCATCATTTGATGGAAGGTGCGGGATTTTTTTTTGAAATTTTTGTCATTGTAATACTTGAAAAGAAGTTAATTATGTTTGTAATACTTGCATTTTGTTATGTGATCTTGTTTCTAAGGTTTAAGGTTAGGTGTTTTTTTTATTAAAGAGTAAAAAATTGTTTTTTGGGGGTTTGTGGTTCAAGTCCAAAGATTGAAATTGACCCCAGTGCTATTAGCACCCCTTTGTCCACCTGATATTGTTTGTAAGAACAAGGAATGGTGTAAGGATGAGTCAAAATGGCGTTGTAAAATGGACAATTGCATTGTTGCATATGTTAACCAAACATTTGAAGGAGGTGCATGGCTTAATGGTAGAGAAGGCCAAACCTAGGAGGCTTTCAACTTTTAAAGGAGGTCCTCGACATCAAGACCATGTTAAAATGAACATTTGTATTTTGAGAAATGCCATGGCCATGTAAAGGCGGAATGATCAAAAGGTTGGTAGTTACGCTTGTGTTAAAGCCCAATGCAAGTGGGATGAACTAGTAATTATTACACAATAATGTCCACCATTACCAAAACCAACTTTAGTCAAGTTAGCTTTAGAGCAACTATTATAGGTGTTGGGTTTTAATGCATGGGGTGTGGGAAGTGTGCCTCAAAATGTAGCATCACAAATGGAAAAGGATGAAGATTTACAAAAGATGATCTGATCAACATGTTTTCCATATGCACATAGATTAAAAATGGCATGGGATGTCAAGAATTAGGATCGAGAGTCCACTAAAACAAATTGAGTAGAAGAATTGATAGCTGTATTGGATTTCCATTAATCTAGTTTGATTCATGGAAGGTAAGAAATAATAATAATCAACGTTTGTTGTTTGTTTATAAATTTGTTTCATCCAAGGTGTGTTAGGGTTTAATTTAATGGTTTTGGGGTGTTTATAAAGTTTAGGGCACAATGAAGGAATAGTTTGTTGCAATTGCAATTCATGTCGAAATGCAATGTCACCATTTATACATTGCCTATCATGTAACAAAGGCTACAAAGGTGACAATTGCTTACCGTACTAAACATGACATTGTAGATATTGATATGGTTTAGAGTTTCCACTTTATATAATATGTTTGGTTTTTTTTTACCCCTTCATTTTTTGGACTACCACTTTTTGAATTTTGGTCCCTTGATATACTGTAAAAAACCTTTTTTTGCATTAGGTTCTTTAACATTTTTTTATCCACCCATTTTTGTACATCTTTTATTAACATAATATTTTTTTCTTGTCACACTTGTTTGATGGGTATATGGTTAATCATACGTGTCTTTTTTTTGTCATATTTTTAGTGCTTTAAATGTAAGATCAAAATTTAAATAGTTCCATATGCATATTTTATAATTAACTTGTTTAAGGTTTACAAATATTAATAATGTACATTGTGTAATACCTACATCTAATGTATTAAAAATCACATCTCCTAAAGATTTTTAAAGCAATACCCACATTCTAATTAACTTATTAGCATTGTCATGAAGCCAAACATGCAATACCTACATCCTTCATCTTCTAACTTCCATAAGGCCATTTTAAATTTGCAATACCCACATAAAGGTCTCTTAAATAATTGTTGATTTTTTTTTACATCCATTGCAATACCGGCATATAGGTCTTCTAAATAGTTGTAGATTTTTTACATCCATTGCAATATTCGCATATAGGTTTCTTAAATAGTTGTTGAATTTTTTTTACATCCATTATAATACTTGCATCATAATGCACTTATTTGCATTATGCTTAGGTTCAAATTACAAAACTTGCATACATGCTTCTTAATAGTTGTTGGGATTTTTTATGTCCTTTGCAATATTTGCATATGAGTTTATAAATATTTTTATTTTCCTTCAACACTATAATACCCACAATGTTTTGTGGGCAGGAAATTTCTTAATGCCTAATACCTTTAAATATTTTTTTTAGATAATTAATGAGTGATTAAATAATTAATGAATGATTAGATAATTATTGAATTGTCAGGTAATATTTCACATAATAAAAAATTTATCAAAGAACATTTTAAATGATTAAAGAATGATCAGATAATTATTTAGGGTAAATTATGATAATTAATCATTTACATTATCTACCATAATTCTCTAATAAAGATTTATTCATATGACATAATAATCTATAATTATCAACGAATAATGTCATATAATTAAGGAATTACTAAAAGCTTATTTTGGATAATATAAATGATTGATTATCATATTTGGAAAATCAGTTATTTCTTAATATTAATTAATTAATTAATTATTTGAACCTTAATTATTTGGATAATTAAAATTTAGATCTAAAAATAAAATTGATAATTTAATATTTAATATTTTATCTTAATTAGATTTTTTTATGTTGGTAAGTTATTGAAATCATTATTTGTGATAATTAAATGTCATAAAATTAATTTAAAATATTAATTAATTAAGGTATATAAAGAGATGTATTTTGAATACCCAAACCACTTATTAGTTATTTTGAAGTGGGTTTACATGTGGGTATTACATTTAAGGTTGATTCTTCACCTAAAGTTGCCTAAATCACCTATGGATTATTTCAGAATGAACTTGCATGTGAATATTGCATATAGGCCTTTTATTTTCATTCAAAGGCATCCAAATTATATATTGGTTATTTCAAAATGACCTTACATGTGGGTATTGCATTTAGGGTTGTATTTTCACCTAAAGTTATTTAAATCACCTATGGATTACTTCGGAATGAACTTACATGCAAGTGTTGCATATAAGCCTTGGTTTTCATTCAAATGCACCCAAACTACATATTGGTTATTTCAAAATGATTCTACATGTGGGTATTGTGCTTAGGGTTGGGTCTTTGTTTAAGGTTAAATAAATCACTTATGGATTATATCATAATGAACTTGCATGCGGGTATTACATTTAGGGCTAGGTATTCATATAATTTTGTAATATCCACACACATTTATTTTCACCAACTAAAAATTTGGCCTTAGTTTTTTTAATAATTAAATAAAATTTGTAACAAAACACAAACAAAGGTATGTCTTTTACCATTTGGTAATATTTTCAAGCTGAGTTTTTTCACCTTCTTTAAAAAAATATAAAATGACATTGCATTATTTTACATATGCTTAAGCCCTAAAAATTCCGCCCAAAATGCACCTTAGACTTATTTTAATTGTTATAGACTTGTAAAAAAAATGTTAATTAATTTATGTGTCCCAAACTCTAAACCTAAACCATAATCCAATAGTATATACTTGTAATAATTATGAAAAAATGTATTTTTAAATTTTTTTATAAAAAATCAAATTTAATATGTTATAATATTAAAAAATAGATATTAAATTGTCATAAATGCTTAGTAGGTGTAGGTGGCCTAGGCTACCAATCTAGGTGACCTAAGCTAGTAAACTATCTACATAGCTAATAGGTCTACCTAGTAAGTTAGACCACTTTGAATACCCACCTAGACCATCTAAGATACCAACCTAAAAGGCCTACACTAGTGAGCAAACCCTCCTTTGTGAACATATAACAACTCAAGCACTAATTCTTTTTAGTCAACTATCAACTTTGGAACAGTATGGAAGTTAGTTGGTTTTATTTTGTCAATTTTTTTCTTGTACTATTTTTCTTTTTCTTCATTTGCTAATGATATTACTACATTTTTCAAAAAAGGCGTAACAAAAAAAAGAATAATATTTTTTGCTGCTTGAATTTCAACCATCGCATTACTAATTTTTCTAACCATTACTGTTACTGCAAAACATTTGAGTTGCTATTATTATTGTGACTATTCTAGAAACAAATTTAAGAAAAAGCATACAAGAAAACTATCAACCAGTAAGATGTCATCTTTGGGCATGTAGTTGACATACCACATCCTTGAAAGCACCATCCTACAAGGTTGATATCACATACATTTTTGTGGGTGGTGGATGATCCGTGGCCCATAATAGCATGTCAACATGACTCATCACCTTCAAGTAAGAAAGATGGGTATCCATTTGCAGAGAATTTGAGAAAAAGTTTCATGACAAGTCAAATTAATGGGTGAATTTTAGATTTTTTAAATTTTCATTAAAAAAAATGCATTATACATAACCATGGGTTTATATATAATTTAAGTTTAATTTATATTTTTAATCAATTTTTATCTTATTTAAATAAATATGAAGATATTATATGTATTAAAATGAATCAACAATATAATTCCATAATATTATTATTTTATATATAATGTGTTACTTGATATGTTATAATTAACAATATATTTAGACCAATATTTAAGCCAATATTATACATCATAAAAAATAAAGTTTATTAAGGACTTGTGTCATATATTTATGAACTATAAAATATTACCAACCTACTATATAATTATTTTAACCTAGAAATTATTTATTATATATCAAAAAAATTAAATAAATTTTAAATCATACATAGGATTAATATATGGGAATAAACATTTATTCCCATTATTATGTAAAACATCCAAAAAAATGGAAAATCATGTGTTTTAATTATTATTTTAAACCATGCATTAAAATCTTATTAATTAGAGACTTTACATTTTATTTTATTTTGAAATGAGTTTATAACTTAAAAAAGGAAAAAATAATTATTGAAGAAATGTTAAGCATGAACTTTTAATTTTTTTGATTTTGACAAACTTTGAATTCTAACGTTAAGTACTAAATTTTACATTAAACCTTAATTCCTTATGCCATCAATGTGACCAATTTTTCATTACGTTCATTTATATATATGTTAAATCATACTATAAGATGAACAAATAATTTTGAAAACATGAATTTCATGATGTATTAGCGGGGTATCGAATATTTTTAAAATATTTTTATGTTTCATGGTTAATGAATTATCACAATATGATACGAGTATTACATTTGAAGAAAAGTGGGTTAGGAAATATTGAACTTTAATAACTATGGAATATATCAAAACAAAGCATATTCATTATTATGCTACAGATCTAAATAATTGATCAAATAAAAAACCAATACAATGAACAAAGTTTAAAGTATAAACCTTAAGCCTTAAAATATATGAAGAAAATTCTTAAACCTTAAAGCATAAGGCCTAACCCCAAAAATCCAAATGATATTTGCCATAAACCTTATTAAAACCTTAACTATATAAACCCTATATGAAAAAAGTCCTAGTGATATATGCCCTAAACCCAAAAACCTATACAAACTATACAAATTATATAATGCAAAATAGAAAAATTAAAAAATATATCTAAGAAAAAGTTTAGAAACCAAATTTTAAAACTTTTAAACTACAAATATTTATTGACAAGAAAAAAAAACCTTGATTAAAAAAAACAAATAAATTTTGTAAAAAATGAAAAAAAAGAAAGTATGTTTGTTACTTTTGTGTGGTTTCTCCAAGCTAATTTTTTCCACTCTTTATGAAGAAGATATATAATAAAATTATATTGTTTCACATATGTCTAAACATTAAAAATTTGCCCCCAAATTTAGCCTAGCTTAGGTTAATTACTATAGATGTGTGAAAATTTTGTTATTTAATTTATGTCTTGCAAACCCTAAACCTAAACCATAATCCAATAATACATACTTATAATAATTACATGAAAAGATGTATTGTAATGTCCATTCCATAAATAAATTAGGTAAACAAAATTTAATAAAATATGCATTAATTAAATCAAAATGGTTAAAATTATGACATTGTTTCCATTATAAATTGTTTGTAATACATACATATGGGGACCTATGTTTGTCATCCATGAACTAGCGCAAACATTAATAAATTGATAAGTAAGATTTGGGGGGGGGGGGGGGGGAAAAGGAGAGGTTAATTGGTTGGGTATTGGGTTAGGTAAAAATTGAAAGTAGGTGGGAAAG